>Ga0157378_10001078_pt1 | contig 24958 bp, 30 predicted proteins | sample M65metaG_FD_115309 | JGI IMG/M metagenome (GOLD analysis project Ga0157378, IMG submission 115309) | Miscanthus rhizosphere microbial communities from Kellogg Biological Station, Michigan, USA - M6-5 metaG | ecosystem: Host-associated > Plants > Roots > Rhizosphere > Soil | place: USA: Michigan...
CCTTTCGACTTTATACATGGCGCCTCCTACTCCGCGCCGAAACGACGAAAATCAGACACGCTCCGCCGTACTATTAGCTGTAGCCGGAGCAGTCCAGATGGGCAACGATGCCTTGTTTGAGACTCCATTGGCGTTGACTAAGCTGCGGTGACTGGCGCATGTTCCGGGGAGCCATAAACTCCGGGCCCACGGGGTGTTTTACACTCTGAGCGAGAACTTCATCTATGTGGGCACTAGCCTCATCGTCCAGGTGCCATCCAAGGATGTCTTTCAACAGATCCAGTTCGCTCGGATGACTAGCGCCCCACAAGGCCACTGAGACTCCGGGTTGATTGCGACCCTATCGGAGCGTCAATGCAGTCGCGACTGTCAGAAATAGCAGGCTAGCCAATTGCGGAGCTCGGAGCCGAGCGCAACTCTTCGGGACATGCCCCCGTCAGCCATGACAGTACCCCGCAGCGCCCACTTGCAGAAAAATATTCTTTCTGATCTGTGTTTTCGGGAACTCCGAAAGAAATAGAAATAATGTCCACAGCTCCCCAACCGTGTTAGAGCCCTCTTAACGACAAGCGGGGGAGCAAGCACGATGATCACACTCAGAGCGAAGGCGCAGGGAGGTACGTATGCTAAGTGTTTTTTTGACTGAAAGGCGGAAGCATGGATCCACAACCTTAGGCGTGCTCCTCATTGTCCTTGGCGCGATTGCGCTGTTGGTGCCATTCTTTGCGGCTCTGCTTGTGATCCGGGTCTTAACGTGGCTTCTCATCTTCGCGGCCATTGAGCAGGTTATCTACGCGTTTCAAACCAGGCGCGAGGGAGGCCTATTCCTCAAAGTCTTGCTGGCTGTACTGTACGCGGTGACCGGAGGCCTGCTACTCAGCAGACCCGTTAGCGGCGCCATCGCGGCAACAGCAGCGATCGGTTTCTTATTGATAGCAGATGGCATTGCAGAGATCGCGCTGGGTGTGCAGTTGCGACGCACATATGATCCGAGAATCGGATGGCTATTCGCCGGTGGAATATTGTCGATGCTGCTTGGCGTCCTTATTGTGTTTGGACTTCCTCGGAGTGTGATGGCAGTGGGCATGTTGTTGGGCATTCGTCTCATCTTCAAAGGGGTCGAACACATTGTGCGTTCATCAATGAGCGCGAAGACGGAGCACATCGTGGAACGGAGAGCAGCTTGAATATCGCTCACTGAGAGGCAAGAAGGCGAAGGAAAAGCGCACAGTTGCGAAAACGCCATTACTAACAAATCATCGATGCGGCTGCCCTGCATCGCTATAATTTCTGTTATGAAAACTCGCACTTCACTTGTAATTGTGCTGCTGCTTACCGTCTTAACGCTGGCGTCGTCTAGTGCCGCCAAAGTTGGTGTCGAACTGAAGGACGCGCAGGGCAAGAGCGTAGGTTCCGCTCTTATGTATGAAAGCGATGGCATGGTGATTGAACTCAATCTGCATGATTTGCCTCCAGGAGAACACGCCATCCACATCCATCAGAATGCAAAGTGTGAGGCTCCCGATTTCAAGTCAGCCGGCGCTCATTTCAATCCAGACATTAAGAAACACGGGCTTGAGAATCCTGAGGGCCACCACGCTGGCGACCTGCCCAACTTCACTGTGGACGCTAAGGGCAAGGCCAGGGCCAAAATTATCAACAAGGATGTGAACTGGGGAACGGATAGCCACTCGATTTTTAGCAATGGCGGAACAGCACTGGTTATCCATGCCCACGCCGACGATATGAAGACCGATCCTGCCGGAAATGCCGGTGACCGTATTGCCTGTGGAGTGATAACACAACAGTAGTAGCGGAAATACGGGAAATTGAGCCAGTCCCATATCGGTTTTCGCATTCCGGGAGAGATCACTTTTAGCCAATGTGATCCGGCACGTATAGAAACTCCGTTCCAGGTATGAGCTACGCGGCATACCGAGAAGAAGGAGTGTCCTTATACGATTCCGGGGTCTGAACATTACAACTCAGGTCGCATTATTGTGGGCCCAAGTCCATGGGCCGAATGCAACATCGGAAAAGATGACGACGCTTCTAGTCTGGGCAAACAGGCTGAACCGCTCTGCACCTAGCTTTGCAGAAGCCCAGAAACTCCCGGCGCGTGAAGACTCGCCTCTGGGAGAAGTAATTCGGAAAGTGAGGCGACGGCTTTGGCTCAGGCGCTTACGCCTCAATTCGTGGTAAATCATTTATATCGCTCATCGAGCGGTCCGGAGGCGAATGAAAAGCGCAAAGGAGCGGTATCGTCAGCGGGAACACCCTCTCGGTGGCCCAACCAAATTCACGTGTTCGCGTAGTCGCAAACCAACACCGTCAAATCGTCATCCTGCCTAGCCGACCAGCGGCGCACGGACGCCATAATTGAATCGGCTACTGAAGAAGAAGAGAGCTGCGCGGTACTTTTCAGAAGGTCGCCGAGAGAATCTTGGCCAAAGAAGTCGCCGGAGGCGTTCGCAGCCTCTACGATCCCATCCGTATAGAGAAGCAGCCGGTCCCCGGGCTCAAGCTTGTGCACCGCATTGGCGTAAGAGGCAAAGTCGAAGGCGGCGAGCATCAATCCATTTTCTTCAACCCTGGTGATTGCACCGTTGCGCAGCAAGAGCATGGGTGGATGGCCTGCGGCCGAATAGCGCAGCTCTCCCGATTGTGCATTGAGGTGAACATAGGCAGCGGTGACGAACTGGCTCTGCGTGTTGCCGCATAAAGCGGCATTCATGCCCTTCAAGAACCGCGCCGGATCATCGGCAGCGCTGCGCTGCGAGGAAGCTGCGAGCTTCACCATGGAAGCAATCAGCGCGGCGGGTACGCCGTGTCCGGAGACATCGGCGATCAGAAGTCCGACCTGATGATCGTCGGAGACGACGTAGTCGTAAAAATCCCCGGCGACCGAGGTCATAGGGAGATACCGGCTGGCAATTTGAAAGTGTACGGACTGCGGGAATTCAGCAGGCAGAATCGAAAGCTGAATGCGACGCGCGACCTCAAGCTCGTTCTGAATTTCATTCAACTGCTGGTCGCGCTTCAAAGTTCGGCGCGCGGCCACGTATCCGAGAGAAGCAAGAAATGCGAGAAAGCCAAACGGCTCCAGATTTTGCAGTGGAACGGAAAAGAGATTTGCCATATTTACCGCCAGCGCAAAAACAATGAAAACCAGAAGCCCCCACCGGATCACGGCAAAGTCGGGATCGGTTCGATAGACGCGGGCAAACATAATCCGTCCTATGACGAAGAGGAGCGAGAGGATGACGACGGCACTATTAATCTGATCATAGGTGCCTCGGTTGCCGAAGGCAAACGTGGCCAGAGCCAGTGCCGCTCCGATGCCAGCCATGATGTAGTTGATTAGCCGGTCGCTGCGCGTTCGCAACCCGAGTGAAGCAAAAAATAGAAATGCGGGAACCAGGATAAGGTAGCTGAGTCCCGGCACCAGCCGCTGATATAGAACCAGATTTCCCAGGCTAACGCGCACCAGAGATGCGCGAAGCCAAAGGCGAAGGCCGTAGAATCCGGCAAATAGAGCGAAGTAAATCAGCAGTGGATCGAGCCTGCGGCGGACGGCTGAAAAAGCTGCGGCAACCAGCGCCACGGTGATAAAAGCGGAGCCGAGAAAAAGAAATGGTGCATCCGCATGAAATGCATGAAGTACATCATTCGCGTTGTAGTTCATGAGCGCCGTTTGCATGGCTTGAAGAATAATGTACTTGGAACGGGCGGCTCAACATCTGATGGCAATCCGCACGGCGGTTTAGGGCTGTGCTCGGGATTTCTGCCCGAACTCGCGTAAGCGGTTCAATTCACCTTCCAAGCGCGCGAATCCCTTCTCGATTGCCATTCGGCTGTCGTTACATCTTTATATCGCTCATTGACCCAGGACCAATCTTGCGCAAGGGCACTCCTTCGCCTACTGGATTGTTGCCCTCGTCTCATTCGTTTTTGTAAGAATCTCCACGGTGGGCGGATAGTAAGAAGCGACATCGACGAGGTGATTCAGGCAAACGAGCTTGTAATGAAGGACTGTTTGGATGTGGCCACCTGTATCACGCAGGATGTGGTCGAGAAAGTGCGATTTCGTGTAGACCCGCAAAATCTTGCCCGTGTAAACCTCGTCGTCATAGCCGTTCGGAGCATTGGAGCCTACGAGCTCCTCGGTAACCAAATAGGCCAAATAATGCGTCCACGACAACTGGAACGTTTTGCATCCTGCAACAGATTCAATCGGGTGTGCTCCCGCCAAAACACCTGCAAGCTCTGGACGGTCGCTAGCCACCTGAACCGCTTCATTGACCACGGCTTCCTTCACAATGATTCTCAATGAGTTGAGCGCGGCCTTATCTGGTTCGGAAATCTCGCGCAGGTCAATATAGTTGGCGGAGTTTAACTGCTGAATTGCAGCCGATTCGGGCATTACCAAAAAGACCCTCGGGTGAAGCTAATAACGAGCTCCCATGGTAGCAAGCAGGAGTGGTGCGCGCACTACTCTGTTGATAAATGTCACTCATTGGCGCTTGGCTTAGATGAAGCCACACATTCGCCTTGTGCTGCGAATTGCAGCTCGGCAGCTCAATGTAGGACCGTGGCCTAGTCCGAGCCAAGCGCCAGGAGACGCCAGGGTGTTGCGCAAATCCCTCTTCTTCTTTCGATTTTGCTTGAACCTAAGTAGATGCGTCACTAGTCTCACGGCAAGTCAAGGCCAAAGTCGTTGCTGGAGAAACAACAGAATGGGTTTGTATCGAGTCGCCACATTATGTCTTATTGCCCTGCCTTCTGTTACAGCGTTGTCCGCTCAAAACACCAGTAGCCCTTACTACCATAAATTCTTGAATGTCCATAAGAACGACTGGGGACCGGGGTATGCCCTGCTTCCCCCCAGTTGGACGATCTGCAGCAGTTGCTCCTCGACCTCGAGCAAGGTTAACTGGTCCCGAAATCGCTCGATCTCTTCGCCCTCGCTTTCGGGCAGCGCTACCAGGCACAGCATCGGTGGAACTCTGGCGTTCTCTGACATCCTTTGGAACGACCACTTGGTGGGAAACTTCACCACCCAGGGTCTCCCCGATAACAGCCACGCGCTCACCAATGGCGCGCATAATTTCATCTATGAGGCGTATTTCTACACCTCTAGTGTGTCAGCGTCTCAGGCGCTCGAATTCGATATCAACCAGTTCATGGGGAGCAAGCTCGGCAAGGGCTTCATATGGGGTCACCAGTGCCGCATCGCCGGCGGCCACGAATGGGACATCTATGACAACGTGAACAAGAGGTGGGTTGCCACGGGTATTTCTTGCTCGCCCAAGAGCAATACCTGGAATCACCTGGTGATTCAGGTACAGAGGACGTCCGACAACCGTTTACTCTACAAATCGATCACCCTGAATGGAGTCAAGCACGCAGTCAACAAGTACAAGAACCCTGGTACGACCCGATGGAACGGAATCACCATCAACTATCAACAGGATGGGGACCGGCAGATGACCGATTACAAGGTCTATCTCGATAAGATGAACTTCACTATGTGGTAGACCCTCCTAGGACCGTTGCATAGTCCGAGCCAAGTGCCAGGACAGGCCAGGGCGTTAACGGATTTCATGCCGAGGCGGCACGAACGTCTGCGCGCACACTTCCCACATCGTAGGTGGTCAAAGTCTAGCCGCTCCCGCTCGTTCGGTAGCAGTTCCGCTCCGCGGGGAAAACGCGACACAACCGTCGTTCGGCGACCCGCAATCGCGAAAACGGGCGAACGAAAGCGCAAAGTTGTGATATCGCGCTTCCCGTCCATTTGCTGCTTCGCCAGCAACGAAAAAGCGAGCGTTTGTTTTCAGCTTCAAGCAAAGCCACTCTCGAAATTTATTAAAGTCATCCACAACAAGCACTCGAATCTTGTTCATCTTTGACTACCCCCCTCGTGGAAACAGGAAATTGCAGACCAAAACCTGGCGCTCAGCTTGATTCATATTCCATAAGAACGTTTTTGTGAACACCTGTCAGATCTGACAGATCTACCACTGTGCCCCCGCTGTTAGAAGCGAGTCTTCAACAATTTCGCATTCATTTACACCAGTCACCTCTCAGGGGGATATCCGATCAGGCTTCTATTGGAGTCAGTGACGGCATGGATGCTTGTTTCGAAGGGAGCAGCCATGATTTGCCAGGCATGTGGTTCTTTGCAACAAAGAACATTTAACGGTGAAGTTGCCATCCACTTTTCCGGTTGGGATGGGCTTAACAAGCCGATTGTTTGGGTGTTTCCGAAACTCCGAGTGTGCCTTGATTGCGGATTCACACAATTCAAGGTCTCTGAACGTGAACTTGAGGTGCTCAGAGAAGAGCGATCCGCCGACGGCGCCCACGCCGCATAACGACGATATCTAGGGCTGCCGCTTCTCCGACGGGAAGCGTCTGCCCGCATTGGGGTGGTAAAGAGCAGGGCCAACGGAAGCCGCGATTATGGGACTTTGGTGAGGTCTCATGGCGAGACTCCCAACGTCATCTGGTTTTATGCGATTGGCCTATTCCTCAAACTAACGTCTATGTGGGTAGTCGTAGATGGCGGTCGAGATAGTACCTATACCGCTTTTCGCATTCCGGGAGAAATCATCTTTAGCCAGCCTGAATCCGGTACGTACTGAAACTCCGTACCACACGCCGAGCAGATGGCAACGCGGACTTGTCCCGGGGAAAACTCTTCGTGCTCGATCACCTCACCTGAACAAGGCTGTTCGGGAACAACCGTGTCATGCCGCAGGTGCCATACAGGGTCCATTTGCGTCAGAGAGGGTCGTTCCGCTCTACGCGGCTTTCTTGTTCTCAGATGCGATTCGTAGAATTGGCAACGGTATCCTCAGACGCCTGAGCGATCCCGACCTCGCTTCGATTGCGTCCACAAGGACTACAGTCTCGGTCACGACTATCGGCTCACTCGCCACTTCAAATATCTCACCGTAGAGTCTCATCCGATTCCCGTGTGCAAAGCCGAGATGCTTTAGCTTTTCGTTCAAATGTCTCGTTTGGCTGGGCATGAGCATGGTCGAAATTGTAGACAAGGTTCCCCTATTGTTCGATACCGTACATACTGTATACCCAGAGGTACATGGTGGCCATCGGGCTTTCTATTGCTTTACAGGGATAAACGTCTGCCCGCACTTCCCTGGTTCGCTGACAATTTTGCAATGTCGTTCCCACGCGACTAGAGCGATTGAATTATTAGGTGGTTGACCGCGCATGTGTGAAGGCGATCGGCGTGTCCACCACCCCGGTAGTTGGAGCGGGCCAATACGCGGAGTAGCCAATGCTTTCCCGATCACCAGGGTCGCGGATCTCCGCAAAAATATCCAGGGCCATTGATGAACCGCGTCGATGCGCGCGTATTGGCATCGGATTTGGCAGCCAATCGCACGCTATTCGGCACCCACGACTGTGGATAATCCGCTACATCGCACAGGAATTCCACTTGCACCTGGTTGGGAGAGTGGAACCGACTCGCCGTGCCATTGTTTTCCCACATGGCGCCAAAGGCATATGCGCCAATACCGTGAAAGTAGAAGTAATCGCATGCGTCTTTAGCCGTGCAGTTTCCGGGAGTTCCGCAGCGGTGTCCGCCGCACGATCCGTTGTCCCAGTTGTACTTGTCCATCCAGCCGTGCCAGCCTTCATGGTTGAAATCCCCGGCTCGTGAACCCGGGTTAGCGTTGGTCGCGAGATTTGGGTCATAAAGTAAACACGAGGTCTTCACTTCATTCGGACCGAAGAAGTGAGTGGAGAAAGAGCCGAATATACTGGTGTCGTCGGTGGCCGTGTGGTAGAGGTCATCATGAAACTGGTTGTCCCAGCGCTCGGCGGTTCCGCGATAGTCCACCGTGCCATGAAAGGAAAATTGCCAATTGTCCTGCAAGCCATAGGTGAGCAGGTAGGAAGCGTTCCAGTGCTTGGGATATTCCTTATTCACATTGCAAGCATCGTTCCAGCCGCGTGAACCCCAGTCCGACCCCCGCATATCATAAGCCTGGTATTGCCACAAGAAAAACTCCTGCCAGCATCCGTGCGTATTCCAAAGATCTTTGTCAGCCTGGCTCGCAGTCGTTTGATTACAGTTGGCGCTCATGGCGACGGCCGAGAACAACACCGTCAGGCAAACCGCCAGTTTCACTTTCCAGGAATTCGTCATGATCAGCTCCTTTAAATGATTTATCGGACCGGTGGTTCATCTTCTTTGGGTGGCTTTGCCGCTTCACCTTTTTGCTCGATCCGCTTTGGGGCAGGGGCAACCGCCTCCGGATGGGCTTTCAGAAATGCGGTCAGCTTGCGGTTGAATACCGTAGCTTCTTCGGCAGGGTCCCTGCGTACCCGATCCACAAAGACTCTTTCTTTCGGCTGGACGTACTTCAGCAGAGTGGTACGCGCTTCTTTGGAATCCTTATGGTTCCACAGATACGCCTCGATAGCTTCGGCGCGAACGATCCGCGAGGGATGCTTGCCAACCGCCCACAGGACCTCGCGGTCGGTCGCGGCAGTGCGTAGATAGGCGAGGCCGTCCACCGCCTTCGCCTGGAGCATGGCCAACTTTGTTTGCTCCACGTTTTCGCCGTTCGCTACGATTCCCTTCTCTGGAAGGGGGCGGTGAAGAAACTTCTGAAAGCAATTCGTGCCGACTGGACTGCGCATCTCACCCAGAACTGATAGCGCGAGAAGAGAGCGCGTGAAATCAGACTCGGCGGTACGGTTCGCTTCATCGCAGAAGGCCGCGGCAACCGCTTTGTACTGGCTTGCCTGCTCGAGCATGCGGCGGATTTCTTCACGCTGCCCGGCAGTGGAGGCGCCCGCCCAGTCGAGGAAAGCGACAGCTGCCTTGGCAGCTTCCTGCTCCGAAACATTCAAGGCTGGCGCTTTCACAGCGGCGCGTGCCTTGTCCTGTTCGCTTGGACGAGCTGCGATGGCAGGCTCGCTGGAGCGAGGCGGTTCCTTCTCCTGCTGCGCAAAGCAGGCAGCAGTTATCAGGTAAGCTACTAGAGTGCATTGCCAATTCATAGTCTCTCCTCGCGATCTGGAAGTGTTCTGGGCCAGGACCGAACATTAGTTTGGGTCAGTTGGACTGCTTTTGTTAATAGGATGGTGCCCTGAGATGGGTATCCGTTACAAAACAATTCGGAACCCCGTATGCCGCAATATTTTGTTGCTGGTTACCTCCCCGACGACTTCGACCGCATCCAAAGCGGGCGAAGCGATGGCCCGAGAAATCCATGCGCTCAACAAAGAGATGATGGCTGCCGGCGTCAGGAAATTTGCTTGCGGCCTTGGGTCCGCGAAGTTGCTGCGAGCGCAGACCAAAAGGCGGAGTCCTCATCACCGATGGGCCATACCTTGAGACCAAGGAACACATCGGCGGTTTTTGGATTTTGGAATGCGCTGACATGGACGAGGCGGTGGCATGGGCACGCAAAGGCGTCGATGCAACTCGGGGGCAGGTCGAGGTGCGAGAGATCTTCTTCAGCCCCTCACCCGACTAGCAAGTGGGGTGGACTTGAACAGAAGAAGGTAAGTGAGTGGCGACGGCGATAGAAAGCTGCGCGCTGAAGGGAGGCCTGGCGATCTACATCATCGAGGGGCGATTCGTGCCGACGCGTTAGCGCCTCTCGCGCATGACTGTTCCAGGGGGTTTAAGTGAAGTCTCGCTAAACCTCCACCCGCACCGTTTTGACCCCAAACCCAATCAGCCGCGGCGGCAAGTCTCTCAGGATCGGCATCCGCACAAGCAATCGGAAAAGAGTCGGCACCTGAAGAGTCGTCTGTGTCGATGCCAGCGCCGGCGCCAACACTCTCTCCTGCATCATCGCCTGGAATCCCTGAATGAACCGCGTGGGGAACTCCCGCCGGCGCTGTACTTCGGCGAGATGCTTCTCCTCCAAGCGCTCCTCAAGTAGCGGCTTAGCGAGCAGGTTGGCCGCAACTACTGCGTCCTGGATGGCGTAGTTGATGCCCACGCCACCCACTGGCGACATCACGTGTGCCGCATCGCCGATCAGCAGGAGGCCCGGCTGGTGCCATCGCTGACAGCGGCTGGATTCGACCGAAAGCAGGGTAAGTTGATGCCACTCCAGCAAGGTCTCGACGTGCTCCGCGAAGCGAGGCTCCAACTGAACGATGGCCTGCCGCATGGATTCTAGTCCGGCCGACTTCACCTGCTGGTACTGCCCCTTGGGGAAGACAAACGCTACCTGCCAGTGGTCAGAGCGATCGAGGATCACCAGAATGCGGCCCGCCCGGAAGCTGCCCATTAGGCCGCTGCCCGCGTCGATATCCGCACCGAGCTTGGGCAGCTTGAACCACAGCACGTCCATAGGCGGCGAGGTCTTAACCGGCTCGAAACCCAACAAGTGCCGCACCCGCGAATGCCTTCCGTCGGCGCCGATCGTGAGCAATGCCCGAATCTCGGCCTGGGTTTCGCTCGTCTGATATCGCACACCACGGATGGAGCCGTTCTCCCGGATTATGTCATACACGTTGGCTCCCATCCTCAACTGAAACTGCGGGTAGCGAGACGCCTCCTCTGTCAGAAGTTCCAGGAACTTCGACTGCGGAATCAGCAGAATGTAGGGGAATTTGCTCTTGAGCCGGCGCAAGTCGAAGGGCTGGAAGAGCCCTTTGGAGGTCATGAAACTGGGGCCATAGACCTTGGAATGGGGAATCTGGTGCACCTTCTCCGCTATGCCAAGTTGGTCCAGGATTTCTAGCGTCGATGGGTGGACAGTGTCGCCGCGAAACTCCCGGTCAAAGTCCTTGTGCATCTCCAGCAGGGTTACTGGCACACCGCGCCTCGCAAGCAGGAGAGCCAACATCGACCCTCCCGGTCCGGCACCCACGATCACGCACCTCGTGTTCTCATTCATCCGGTAATCTGCTGCTCCTCAACTCTTGAAAATTACGGCCGCGCCGATTCTACACTTGAGCAACGGCAGGTGGCCGATGGCCGTAGTCGCACACAGGCCGATGCGCCAGTTTGCTGATAAATCGGGGTTTCGCTTCAGTGCGTATTCCACCGACGTCGTCAACAACAAAAAGGGGGACATCTTAAACGAGTTAACGACGGGGACATTTCTGGGGAGCTTGGACACGCTTGATTTCAGTCGCCATAGGTTTTCGCATGCGCACAATACCATTTCGCCGAATCCTGGCGGACTCTATTTCACTCATTATGGTGCGCGCCAAACTGGACGGTGCAGGTCTTCTTCAGCTTGCCCCGATTTGTTCTTCCAAATAATTTACGATGGCGCCGCGGATGGCAGCCAGCACTTCACCACCGTCCGCCTCCGCCGAATCCCGTGGCGCACTCCCTATAAAAAAGCGCCCGCGCAACGCAGCGTAAACACGCGTCGCCAGAACCACAGAGTTTACGTCAATCTCCATCCTTCGCCCTCGCATGATCTGTGCTCACGGCTTGCCGGACCGTAAGTTAAGTCTCTGTATCGGCTCATTGAGCCATCTTGCGCTTTCGGCATCCTTCCGAGCAAGGCTTCCAGAGCTGCTGTTGGGTTGTTTGATTGCTCGATTTCGAGGTGCAGGTCACGGAATGTCAGCCGCGACCACCCAGCATCTCTTCGTCGGACGTTAGATGGTCAACCACCTTCTGCCAATTGGCGACGCCTCGATGCTTAAGCACTAGCTTGAGGACCATGCCTCTCCCAGGAATAGGTACTCGGTCGAATTGAGAACGGCAGATAGCCGCTTCTTCTCGTCTTCTTTCAAGGTCGTTCCAGGGGGAGGAACATTGTAACGCGGGGTTCAACTCGCTGATTTTCCACAGCGTGGACGTGCATCAAAAACGTTGAAAATCTCGGCAAGTAAACACGCAAGACGAGGTGGATGTCATGCAGCTTCAACTCAGTCCGGCCCACCCCGATCTCGGTAAGGTGGGTTTCCCTGAACTGGAAGACAGAGTTCGCAATCGGGCCTATCAACTGTATGAAAAACGAGGACGAGCACACGGCCACGCGCTGGACGACTGGCTACAAGCGAAGGCTGAGGTGCTGGGTGTGACCAAGGGTGACACTTACATCGAGAATTTGTCCCCCAGCGGGTAATGCGCAAGAATGGAGGGTGTATGAGGGTTCCCATGCAGACATCATCGCCCTCAGCCAAGACGGGAGAAGAGACGGTGGCCGAAGAAGTCCCTACCCGTGCCTACGAGCTTTACGAAGAACAAGGCCGCGAAAACTAAGCCCCGAAGGGCATCTCCGGCGACCGTGTTGTTTCCCTGTTTTCACCTGGGAATTGATCAATTGGTGGTTCGACCGTCAATTGTCGACAAATCGCACGATGGGCGAAAATATGCGATATCTATGGGTGGTTGTCTATTACGCCTGTTCTAAAGGTCATCCAAACCAGTTCGATATGTACTTTTCGTCTAAGACTGGCGAGGTGAACCGTCCAGACCTTAAGTACCGCTTGCCGCATGAGTTGCCGTGCAGCTCCTGCCCTTCGGGAATCGTATCCGGCAGGGTTCCCCTGGAAATGCGACTGCATTGGCTCAGCCCGGAACATTTTGCTGAATTAGGCGTGGAGGCTGAGCCAATTGATCCAGCTGCCGCCTAGTCCAAGGGACCCGGCCCCTTTGTCAATCCCTTACGCGTACTGAGCGTAGGTGCCCGCGGACTGCAGATCGGTGGAAGAATCGCGCAAGAGCAACTCAATTGCGGCCTGGTGCGCGCCGGCCACGCAATGGTTCAGTTGGCACGGAAAGCTCCGTACTCGCGAAATATTCCTACCATTGCCTACATGTTGATAAGCTCTACATCACTCACTGAGTGGAGCACCGCCGAGTTTCCGGCCAATGGCACACATCCATCCCTTATCGGGTTCCGCAGAAACCTGCGTGTCTGAGTATCCCGTCTCAGCAAACAGCCCACGATGACCGTTCAGATCCAAAAGCGTCATGCCCGTTCGTGAGGCGTATTTCTCGCATAGCTTTGCCATCCTCGTGTTCGCACCTTGGTAGACTTCCGCGATGATGATGAAGTTGCCGCCCGCTTTCACAACTCTGAAAATTTCCTGCATGTCGGAGGGCAGGTTGGGCCACCAGAAATGCGTCTCAACGGCTGTCACAAGGTCGAACGTTCGATCTGAGAATGGAAGCTGGGACACGGAACCGTGCAGGACTTCGACGCGCCCCATTGCGAGCCAGCGGGCATTCGTTCTCTTGCTTGCGGCGACGCTTTCTTCCGAGTAATCAATCCCGTACACCTTCCCTTGCGGTGCTCTCTCCGCTAACTTGCTGAGTGTTCTCCCGCCGCCACAGCCTACATCGAGAATCGTGTAGCTCTGCCCTATCGAAATCTGATGCAAACCCCAGTCGGTCACATCAGAATGCCGCGAGTTCATGTTCCGCAGAACCCAACGGCCTATCCATCCTCGCGGTCTTTTGCATTGGCTCTCACGACCGCTGCTGACAGCTATTTCCATGTGGACTCTCTGAATGCCGAAATGAATTACAAGAATCGACCCAGCTTCTTCGCATTCATAGTAACGAATCGGGCAACTGTCGAAAATCTCTGTATCGTTCATCGACAAGTTCGCTCAAGACCTTCTTCATATCTCCCTTCAGCCCGTTGAGCTGCCTCTGAACGATTTGGTCTGATTCAGTCTTCCGAGTGACATTCGTCGACCACCCGCTCGTTTTTTCAGCGCAAGACGTAGTAGTTGACGGTAAGTCTCGATATCCCTCATCATCTTTCGATTCTCCGTTGTGCGTGTAACGTAAGAACACCTTTCCAGATTTGCAAATAGACCAGCAACTCGATTTGTTTGCTGCTCATCCTAAACGACCACAATCTACTCTCCCCATGCCAAAAACCTCTATTGTCCTGTTCACGCTCCTGCTTGCAAGTCCATTCGGTTCGGCTCAGAAGCGAATTGAAGCCGGTGTTTTGCTGGATTACTTGGGCGTGTCGGAAACCAGTACCAGCAACTTCGGAATCGGCGGGCGGTTTGGGTATCGTATCCACCACAATGTAATGTTCGAGGGTGAGTTGGCTTACGACTATGGTGTCAACTTCGACGAGCTTTATATCAATGCTGGCAACGGGGATCTGGCCGCCATCGCGCACACCTCGATAGGTGTCACTCATGGATTGTTTGGACCAAAATTTCAGCCTGCCGGTGGATTTCGGCCCTTCGTAACCATCAAGACAGGCTTCATCGATTTCCGCTTCAGTCCTAGCCTGCTCCCGTACAGCAATGTGGTGAGCGCCATTCTCGGCTTGCGAGAATCCACGCTGAACGCTGTCATTTACCCGGGATGCGGACTCGAAGCGTCATTTGGCCCGCTCGGTTTCCGGTTCGAATCGGGCGACGAAATCTACTTCAACCACGGTGCACACAACAACCTGAGGATCACCGTTGGGCCATTCCTCAGGTTCTAAGCGTTCACGGCCGACAAATCTCTATGTCGCGCGGTATCAAAAGGCCCCACTTTTGCGGTAAGTTGTGGGTCGTCCGAGCAACACACTTTCCGAAAAGGAGCGCCTTTAGAATTTTCACGGTGCATGAAATTCCAGGGAGTAGATCTCCTGCGTGCTAACGTCGCGCAGCAACAGCGGCGAGTCGTCCACATTCATCCCTAGCCATACGTTGAAGGAACCAGCCTGGCGAAAGTTCCTGAGGTCTGCCACTCGCTCTAGCTTGTGGTCGCGGATGCGGACCCGCCACACGGCTGGTGCATCCTCTTCATGCAGAAAGTAGACGTATTGACCGTCGTTAGACCAGTTCGGGAAGCCCATCGTCATTTTTGCCAGCTCTTCCCACCTCTGAGTGGCCACGTCAAAAGCCATAAGGCTGCGGGAGTCGTATGGCATGGCCACAATGTGGCGTCCGTCCGGCGACCAGCGTGGCGAGAACAGGCCTTTCGAGTTGGGCAAGGTCGAGACTTGATGAGTGTTCAGATCGAGCACTTGAATCGTGCTCTCAGGGTTTGCCGGAGGCCCGCCAAACGCAACCTTGTTCCCATCCGACGACCACGTCGTATCCCATTCCTCGCTAGAATCTCCCGGGATAGGTTGCTGAGGAGTCCCGCCATCCGTGGAAACGGTATACATCTTGGGCCGCTGGCCGGACGAGAAACCAAAAAATACAATCTGTTTTCCGTTTGGAGACCATTCAGGAAGCGATGGCCGAAGGCCTGGGATCGAAAGCTGGAGCTTTTGGCTTCCGTCCAGTTTGCTCTTCCACAAAACGCCATCCGGATAGGTAATGTACGCAGCCCACTGTCCGTCTCGAGAAAGCTTCACCTCTGCAGAAATACCGGACAGAAACGGGGCAAATTGTCCGGATTTTGGGTCGTAACGCGTCAACTCTCCTCTAGCCAGTCGTGCAACGACAAATAGTTTCTTACCATCTTTAGCTGGAATTGGTGTGTAGAAAGTCATCGGGCCCGAGGTCAGCTGCACGGGAGTTCGATTCGGCTTGCGCAGTAGGCCACCTTTTTCTTCAATTGCCCACACATTATTTCGCGCCTGAAAAAGGAAATACCTTCCATCCAGGGTCCATTGTCCACAACATTGGGTAGGAAGGTTTTCCCAGCCAGGCAGCAGAATATGGGGATTCTTTCCGTCAGCAGAGATCTCCCAAATCAGGCTGGCCGCGCTCGATAAGTTGTCGCCGACCCCAAACCGAATTGTCGATCCGTCCGGGGACCAGGCTGTGTCAAGGATCAAGTTGCTCGCCGTGAAGATCTTTCGCGCTCCCGACGAATCGGCGTTAGCGATGTAAAGGTCGCGTGAGTTCGCGTACACCAGCTTACTTCCGTCGGGTGACCAAGCTCCAGCTTGCCCCGAAGCGTCTCCTAGCTTGCGAGCGGATCCACCCAAAATTGGTATTGCCCAAAGTGGCCCCTTGAACGCGGTCTGGCCTACCGCCTCCCACGTGAGAACATTTGCACCATCGGGAGAAACAGAGGTTAGATACATTCCAGGTCTGGGAGCTTTAATACTGGCGGGTTCCGAACCCGATGTGGCGATCTGTGAGATCAGCGGCCCCGCGGCCCCAAAGTCTTCGAAATAAAGTCTTGCTCCGTCGGTGCCTGCCAGGTACTTCGGATTTCCGTCGTGCGTAATCTGCTCGTACCCGTAGACAGTCAGCGGACCGTCGTAACTTGATCGCAAATACAAAAACGCAACCGCCGAAGCAGCAACCACGACCGCACTGAGTAATGCCCACGTGCTCCGCAATCTGCGTAGGGTGGAGCGTTTTGCGCCAACAGGAGTTTGTAGAGAAACTGAAGCCGCGCTGACCACTGCGGAAGATCTTCCCGAATCCGTGTTTCGCTTCAGCCGCTTGAGGTCGGCGCGAACCTCTGCCGCACTCTGATAGCGGGTGTCACGATCTTTCTCCAGTCCCTTGTCGATGATTCGTTCCAATTCTGCTGGAGTGTCGGGATTTATGCGGCTTGCGGGTGTAGGTAGCTTATTTAGAATCGCATCGAAGATGGCCGCGGAAGTGTCACCGCGAAATGGAAGTACGCCGGTTGCTGCTTCGTAGAGCACCGCTCCAAAGGAGAAGAGATCCGTGCGGGCATCGAGTTCTTTGCCCAGCGCCTGCTCCGGCGACATATAGGCCACGGTGCCGAGTGTGCTGCCTGGACTCGTCAGGTGGTCCTCGGTGACGGTAGGGGTCGCGTCAACCTTGCCAGATGCGAGTGGGCTCACCTTCGCGAGCCCGAAATCCAAAATTTTAGCGTGGCCGCGGTCAGTGACAAAAATGTTTGCAGGCTTGATGTCGCGATGAACTATGCCCTTCGAGTGTGCCGCATCAAGTGCGTCGGCCATCTCGATACCGAGATCAAGCAAACGTTCAACTTCCAAGGGGCGGCCAAACGTTAGCTCGCGAAGTGTCTTGCCCTCCAGCAACTCCATCACGATGAACGGTCGGCCGTCGTGCTCGCCGATCTCGTGAATGGTGCAAATATTCGGATGATTTAAGGCTGATGCTGCCCTTGCTTCTCGCCGAAAGCGATCAAACGCTAACTGGTTTCCCGCCACGTCGTCCGGAAGAAACTTCAGGGCGACGAAGCGGCCGAGTTGGGTGTCCTCAGCTTTATACACGACACCCATGCCGCCACCCCCTAATTTCTGGACGACACGATAATGTGAGATTGTCTGGTCAATCATGCGCGAAGGAGAAGCCCGACAGGTGAAAACATGCTACGTAGCTGGGGCAGACAAGTCAATCAAAGAGGCCTGGAACAGGATAAGGCGTGAATTCAGCCAATTCCGCGCCTGCCATCCGCAATTCGGAAACTGCAAATTCCTTTATCGCTCATCGGCCCAAGACACGGCGAATGAGAAGCGCACGCTGATCAATCGCTTGGTAACGCCAGTTGTCGGGTTATCGATGGTCGAAATGAAGGGGGCGCCCGGAAACGAATTTACACGTGGCCGCTTCCTTTCGCGCGCAAAACTTCGCCTGCTGAAAGTTTCCGCTTGCGCAAAGTGTAAAAAGTAACCGCAACTGCGTTGCTAGCCAACACCGTTCCGGCGATCTTCACGCCGTACTCCAGCGGGTTAAGAACGTTGACAAATGGATAGATCGAAATCAGCAGACTGAAAAGTGACGCGCAGAGTCCTGTCAGCGAGACACACTTAAGCCAAACCGGCAACGACCTGCGCAACGATGCCGCACCGACGAGCGGAATCGCAAACATTGCTATGTACATCACCTCATAGTGGGTAAGGCTGGCGTTCGAGAGTACCTGATAAGCCTCCTGCGCGTGGACACCGACGCTAGCCATCACGAGCAACGCCATCATCAGCACGGAGGTGAACAGAATCGAATTCACCGGAGTCTTCCGTTGCGGATGCAGCCGCGTGAACCACTCCGGCAAAAGATTGTCCCAACCGACGGTCATTGGCAGGCGAGTCACACCGGAGAACATATAACTCGCGGCACCCAGGAGCCTGAGTTCGAGCAGCAGAATTGCTGCAATCACCACCACGTTTCCGATTCCGGAATTACCCAGTGCAATGCGCAGCGTCTGCGGGATGGGCGCGATCAGGTCAATAGTGGAGCCTGGCTGCGCGAATACGAGCACAGAACTGGTTCCCAGAATGAACATGGCGCAGATGATCGGCGATGCGATCCGTACGGAACGCGCAATATTACGCTCAGGCTGACGGCTTTCTCCGGCAAAAATGGCGATGTATTCGAGGCCACTCAGCGCGCCCACTAGCATCTGTCCAAACAGCGCCAGCGAGCGCAAACTGCGCGGCGGTAATGCGAGCGCTAATCCCATGGTGTGTGTGTCGACCTGGAGTGCGGGGTGGCCTTTTATCAACGTCCACGCGGGAAGCAGAATGAGTACGGCGAAGAGAACAATCATCGCCGCTCCGCCGATGTTGTGGATCCACTTGCCTACCTCCAAACCGTAGATTGCGGCTACGGTGATCGCGCAGATGATCACGCCGACAATTGCGAGCGAGGCCGCGTGGCTCTCAGGCAGCCAGACCGCCCTGGGGCCGATCAAATATGCCAGTTCGGTGGGAGTCGCATACAAAATAGCGACAGCGACCGACAGTCCGTAAAACCAAAGATTCCACGCAGTGAGAAAACCGCCGAGATCGCCGAAAGCACGATGCGCCCAAACGTACAATCCGCCTTCGAGCGGCATAGTGTGGTTGAGTAGAACCACCACTGCCGCCATCGGAAAATAAAAGAGAAGCATGGCCACGATCCAGGTGAGCGCCTGCGCCCGCCCGAGAACTGCCGCCACGCCCACCCAAGTGCTGCCCACAACACAGAGGACCTGCGCAAGCACTAGGTCGGAAAGTCCCATCTGCCGCCGGAGTCCGTGCTCCAGTACGGCCTTAGGGGATGCCGCCGGGGAAGGGGCCGTCATGCAGTAAGCATAGTCGCACAGAATTAGCGATAAATCTCTATGTCTCGAATAGGCGCCATCCGAGTGCTATGGTCCCGCCTTGCCGGACGAATGAACAGATTTCAGACGCTATGAAATGTGGTTGACCCTGGCCGCGCGGTGAGCCGGGTGTCTGAGATCGTGGCCGTGAGCGACCGTATAGCGCAGTTCGTCAAGGACATTGCTATGCACCAGTTCAGGAAATATCCATCAAGTACGGTTAGAATCCGGCTCTGATGGATTTGCTGACGAATTGAGTGCCAGCAATGTAATTCTCCGGCATGTGGCTGCGACCTGAAACGCTACCAAATGCTTCCGCCAGGATCAGCGCTGGTGTTGCTGCACCCAACCCAGTCCGTCTCTAAGGGCATTAAAGAACCCTTCGGTATTATCGCTGTATTTGTGGTCGTGGGCGGTGACCATTGCCAGCCTTTTCGGTTCCTGTGCCAGCGAAAAAAGTTTGCGCGTGGCTTCTGGCGTGACCCATTGAGTTGAGGTGGAACCAATTACGAAAACCGGCAGCGGAGAAATCCTAGCCATGAAATCAGCGCTCTTGAATGTCGGCTCATGAGGCGGCTTCTTGGTAAGCCAAGCACCAACGTCCTTCCAGCGCCATGCCAAGATGTTGCCTTCAGGAATGCCGATGGCAATGATCCCGTCAAACAAAGCCTTGTTCTCCTGAGTCGCCGCCGCCGCGAGCCCCAAGCCTGCGCCTTCAGACCAGCCCAAAAGCAGAATGGGTTCGTGATCCTTCTGTTGGATCCAGCGCGCGATCTGATTGAAGTCAGAGGCAATCTGATCCGTGGTCATTATCGATTTGCCCGTAAAGCTCTCAAGATAGTGCAGAACATCCAGGCAATAGGTGTCATATCCCGCTTTCACCAGGCGCTCCGCGATTGCGACAGCGAAGCCGCGGCAACCTGCATCCCCAGGAGCAAACAAGATTTTGTGATGATGTCCTGTAATTGCAGCTTGATACAAGTAAACCCTTTGTTCTTGCCCGCGGATCGTAAAAGTATTCTTGCCACCCTGCGGGCTCTGCGCAAAAACGCTGGCGTAAAGCGCGATTACAATGACAACGCGATTTTGTATTCGAACAAGAGAGCTCATGGCCTGCTGCTCGTCAGCGTCTGGTGGCTTAGGCCGACTAGAGATTCTCGATCCTTGATTTCCGAGAGACGGACTAGCGCGAGAGCAACGCGCGGTAGTTGCAGGAGATTCTTGTAGATCAAGTAGCGGGGCTCCGATGACGTGGCAAATTTTGTTTTGTACTGAGAGAGGCCCCGAAAACGGAACAGAAAATCAAGCTTCCGGAGCACACTATGAATGACGCGCTCCTCAAGTCTCGCACTCTCTCCTTTCTTGAATCCCGTCATGGGCGCCAATCCGAGGCTTACTCGGTTGCACCGTTTTTCTCGTGCATACTGAATCAGCTTCAACAAAAGATAATCCGTGATGCCGTTAGGGGCGTCACACCTCCGGCGCATGATGTCGCCTGCGATTTCGCCTGGGTTGACTGAAATGACGTTTACGAAGGCCAAGATCTTTCCGGCGCAATCAGCAACCGCAAGCACAGGTGTAGATCGCAAATAGCTCTGGTCGAAATGTCCGACAGCAAAGGTTCGCTCGCGACGACCGGGAATCGCTAACCATTGCTCCTCAACACTTGTTAGCTTGGCGAGAGTTTCGGATGCCAGCGGAGGCTGGTATTCTACGACGCTCATTCCCAGCTGCTGGAAGTGGTTCGCCTTCGAGCGAATGTCCCTCTTCGACCTTCCGTTCAGCGAGAACTGCCCTAGATCAACCAGGGCGTCATCACCGATTTTCAATTTTCGGAGCCCCAACCTTCTATACACCGGAAGAAAGTCGGCAGACGTGCGGTAAAAAGCAACCCCCCATCTCTTCTTTTTGCATTTCTTTAGGAATTCGCGCGCGGTCATCTCGATCTCTGGTTCTGGTCCTACAGGATCTCCGAGGCAAATCGCGATATTGTTTGCCACGGCATATGCGATCACGCAACGGCGAGAAGGTGAAAAGAAATAGGATTTTGGGGGCCACAGCTTCAGTGAATCGAACGATGAACGAGCAAACTGTTCAAGGATCTTACGGGCCTCCACATCCTCACGGCGCACAAGGACGTGTATCCCATTGGCCGCTAGAATAGGCGGGCGCTGCTGGGTCGTTGGGCCGCCGTTTTCGCTCCGAAACCGCCGCACAATACGATTCCCCTATATTTTTTGATGCAATCTTCTTCGCACCCACCTGGATAAGTCGTCGCGAAGGCAGGATGGAGACAAGAATTTGACATGGTCTCACTCATTGACCGGGTTCATCGGACGGAAAAACAATCCTGGCTGGATTAAGGCTGCCACACCGGTTCCCACGCGGCACTCCACTTGCCCCGCTGGGTATAGAAATACGCTCCCATGGTGAAATCGAAGGCCGCACAAAAAACGCCGTAGGCGAGCGGGATCATGGTTAATTGGCCGGGGTCGAACGCGGCGTGGACTCCATGCGCCTGAAGTTCGTGCAGCAGGTCCCACACCCCGTGCAGGGGATAAGCAACGATGAGGGCGAAAGGCAGGCGCACGCCGAACAGGGCTAACGCAGAAAAGGCCGCGACCGCAGCCAGTTCCAGCCGCCATGCGGTCGCCACTCCGAAGTAGGCGGTAAAGGCTAGGTAGAACAGGGCGATCATAATGAGGAACATCGCATAGAAGATCTGCTCTGCCTTGGGGGCGAGAATCTTCCGAGCCATGAAGATGGCACCCGTCGCCGCCATGAGCCCGATCGATACGTAGAGGATCACAATCACGACAAATCCAAGCACGCTGTAACCGTGGTTCATCGCACTGCCTCCGTTTTCTGGGATCGGGCCATCATAGCTCTCGTGTTCCAGGCATGGATTGGTAATAATCTATATAGGGCGAATGAAACAGCGCAATCTTGTGATATTGCCTCGGTTATTCTGGAACTCAGTCGAGAACCCGAGTAGCCTGTTGGGGTAGCGCGTATCCCAACACCATAACGACTGCGAAGCGGCGGCGGCTCCGTGCTCTGGTGCGGCTGGTTGTTAGTTTTGGCGGGATCGGTGCGTTAAAGCCGGTGCGTTTTGGGGCAATGCTACGCGGCAGATTGCGACGCTTGCTGTTCACGTAGCAGACGATCTTCCTTACTTTCAACTTTCAACAAGCTGGTTAATCTCTGAAATCAGCTTCATGAGCTCGGTCGGGTCTTGCTCGGTAACCGCCTGCTCACAGAGTTTTCGCCAACGTTCTTCTGTTTCTCTTCGCATGGTGAGATGTTGACGGGACTTGATCTGTTCTGGAAGCGCTAAGATGCGCCGAGATGCTCTGTTCGAAGAGATGCATGGGTCGGACTGAGTTCAGACTTGCAACTGATTAAACCGAACCTTGGTTGGCAATCGTGCTGATTCAAGTAGAGCGAAATGGCGCGCTCCCCGGAGTGCACGGATGAGTATGCCCAAACGAATTTGACATGGCCGGCATTGTCAGAGACGCTCATTGACACAGAAAAGGCCACTGGAGCGCACACCTCCGAAGCGGACCCTGCTCTGCTCTTTTGGTGTTGACGGCACATTACGGGTTATTGACCCCCGAAGCCTTCTTCTAGATCGGTTTTCGCATCATGGTGAGAAAACTTCCTCGCCTTTAGCCGCTTCAAAGTTCACGTGATCATCAACGGCTGGAAGTCGATTGCTCAATATTTGGACTGTGGCGTCCGAACGGTGCAACGTTGGGAGCGGAAGGGGCTACCCGTAAGCAGGCCAGTCTCAGGACACCGGAGCCTTGTGGTTGTCCGGTCAGAGCAGCTCGATCATTGGATTGAGGACCGTGCTTTGATGAGGGCGAGAAATGGCTCTGATCTCCAAAGCAGTCTTGTCGTTACTCGAAAACTACGTCACGAAGTTAAGCAGGCGCGAGAAGACTTGCAGCTAAAAAAGGCCGCTTTGAGAAAAGAGATGGCGACCCTCAAAATCTGCAGGCACTTGCTGATTCGGCGGAAGCTCTGCGCCGGAGCGCGAACACTTCACGATGAGCGAAGCAGCAAGGTGCCGCACCTCAACTATCTTTATGCTCACTTAACGAGTACCACCGAGGTCGGTCCCTCTAGCGTACCTGCCGGTGGCCCGGCTGGGGTCAAAGTTCCCGTGGCTGGATCAACAGTAAAGACGGTGATGTTGTTTGAACCGAGGTTCGCGACATATGCAAACCGGCCCGAAGTGTCCATACTCAATGCTATGGGGTTGATGCCGGCAAATGCGGTCGAACTGCGCGTGAGAGTCCCACTCGCCGTATCAACGGCGAAAACGGAGATATTATCGTCAAGGGCATTCGTTACATAGGCAAATCGGCCTTGTGGGTCCAAGGTGATTGAGGTCGGGCCATTGCCGCTGCTGACAGGTAAGCCAAGCGGCGTTAGGCCTCCGCTGGCCTGATCGATCGAGAAGCTGGTCACGTCATTCGAACTCAAGTTAGCCACGTAGGCAAATCTTCCAGACGGGTGCATGCTGATCGAAGAGGGACTCAAACGAGCAGGAACTGCGCCTAGCAGACCCAAGGCTCCGGTGCTGTCAACCCTGTAAACCGTTACGTCGCTGGAATTGAAGTTGGCCACGTATGCGAAATGTCCCGAGGGATGGAACCTGAGCTCGACCGGGGCCGCGTCGGTCGGAACGGTACCAATTAGAGGAGTGAGCGCGCCAGTGGTCGGATTGATTGAGAATGCAGAGATGTTGTTAGCTTGCTGGTTCACTGCATAGAGAATGTTGCCCATTGGTCCCACGACGATGAACCGTGGGCCACTGCCAGCGGGAACAGGTGCCCCCACCATGTGGAGCCTGCCGGTATTCGCGTCGATGGAAAACACAGAGATGTCATTGGAAACTATATTGCCGACGTAAGCGAATCGTCCCGAGGGTTCCACCGCAATTACCCTTGATGATCCTCCGCCCGTCGGCACGTTCTCTTTGGGGCTCAACAGGCCTGATTGAGGATCAATGGTGTAGGTTGAGATGCTGTTGGCCAATGAGTTGGCCACGACTGCAAAGCGCGCCGCGGCAGCCGGATGCGGGCTCGTAACAGTTTTATCAGTACCACAGCCCGTCAAAACTAGCGAGACAATGAAGATCAGGATGGGGACGGCCATATTTCTTACAGGCATGTCAGTCCTCTTTAGTTGAAACTCTGTGTTATCAGTTGATTCAGCATGGGCGGGGTAAGACTCATGAGTCATGCCAACCTGTTGTAAATTGTTTGTCACCGACTAAAGTAACTTGAGACGCAAATTTAGGGCTTAACACGTTCCGGCTGTGAACGGCGATGAGTTCGCACACAACCAACGCGACTCATGCGGCAGCAATCGTAGCACTCACTCGGATAGCCCAATCAGTATCCCGCCTGTCTTGCACTCCAAGGTGTGATGAAAGTCAGCGCGGCGAGTGCGAGAGAAACACGGAAAGGCGAGAAGGAAAGCGCAAGCTTGCGCGATAAAGACTTTTCAAAACTAGACTCGTGGTCATGAAACGACTTGCCACGTGCATTAGTACTGGTTGTCCATGCGTTGGCCGCAATCGGTCGGACTAACAACGCTTCCCCGTTCCGATAACAGTGTGTGACCTTTACATGAGTTGCGAGTGGTGAATCGAGCGAGCGGCTGAGAAATGTGCCGTGCCAGCCTACAACCAACATCACAGACGCAGGCCAGAAGAGGTACATCCAATGCCGGTGGCATTCGCGTGTAGGACGCCTGCAACGCCGAACCACATCAGCGTCCCCACGGCCCCGGAGCTAGCGAGGCCGAACAAAGCACCAATGAGCGACACGGTTCGGTTTATCAAAGCGTATTTCCCCTTCGGGGTCGGACCAGCATTGTATCTCCGCTCTAGATTGCTGATAAATCTCGATATCACGCAATATCAAAAGGCGCCCACTTTTGCGGTAAGTTATGAGTCGTTGAAACACCACACTTACCAAAAAGGAGCGCCTTTATGAATCAAGAGAAGTATATCGGGATGGACGTTCATGA
>Ga0157378_10001082_pt1 | contig 24888 bp, 20 predicted proteins | sample M65metaG_FD_115309 | JGI IMG/M metagenome (GOLD analysis project Ga0157378, IMG submission 115309) | Miscanthus rhizosphere microbial communities from Kellogg Biological Station, Michigan, USA - M6-5 metaG | ecosystem: Host-associated > Plants > Roots > Rhizosphere > Soil | place: USA: Michigan...
AGGAGGGGATCGCACCCAAACCGTTCTGGCGCTGCCTGAAATCATTGACGGCTTGCGTGCGGCGGGATTCCAGATCGTGCCGGTATCGGAACTCGTGGGGCAGACGCGCGCGCAACTCATGCCGCCGCTGACCTTTCGCGAACGACTGGTGGCACACGCCGACGGGCTGATTTTCACGCTGTATGAATGGTCCCGCCTGAGCGTGGCATTTATTTTCGTGCTGGGAATCGGCTTGGTCAGCTGCCGCGCCGTGATTGTCGGATTGCTGGCAGTGATCGAGAAATCCCGGCCTTCGCCTCCCGATCAGCCGGATTTTGAACCGAATGTGAGCGTGCTGATTCCCGCGTATAACGAGGAAGACGTCATCGTATACACGGTCAACTCCGTGTTGGAGTCTGATTATCCGAAACTGGAAGTCATAGTCGTGGACGACGGATCGAGCGATAGCACGGGTGAATTGCTCGATGCGCAATTCGGGCGAAATCCGGCCGTGCGCATCATGCATCAGCCCAATAGCGGAAAGCCGGCGGCTCTCTCCCATGCGCTGGCGGAAGCCTCCAGCGGAATCATCGTGACCATCGACGCGGACACCGCCGTTGAGCCGGACGCGATCAGCAAACTTGTACGGCATTTTGTGAATCCTCGGGTCGGCGCGGTCGCTGGAAACGTGAAGGTGGGGAATCGCATCAGCTGGCTCACCCGCTGGCAAGCGCTCGAATACGTCACCAGCCAGAATCTGGAAAAGCGCGCCTTTGACTTGCTGAATTGCATTCCCGTGGTGCCCGGAGCGCTCAGTGCCTGGCGCGCGGAAGCGATCAACGATTCAGGCGGTTTCAATGCGGATACGGTGGCCGAAGATACCGATCTGACCATCACCATCCGTCGTCGGGGCTGGAAGATTGACTACGAAGAAGAAGCGATCGGTTGGACGAACGCTCCCGAAACGGCGTCCGCGTTGATTCGCCAGCGTTTCCGCTGGACGTTCGGCACGCTGCAGGCATTCTGGAAACATCGCGATACGCTCGGACGCACGAAATACGGAACGCTCGGATGGGTCGCCCTGCCGAACGTTTTTCTGTTCCAGCTCTTATTGCCGCTCTTCTCGCCGGTCATTGACCTGCTGTTTCTCGGCTCGCTGATCCTGTACGGCGCGTCTCAGTTTCATTTCTCGCATCTTCCGCAGTTCTATACGTCGGCCGATGTGCAGCGTTCGCTGGTTTTCTTTATTGGATTCATGCTGATCGATTTCCTGACCTGTATTGTGGCCTTCACGCTCGAGCGGCACGAAGACTGGTCCCTGCTGTGGCCGCTGCTGCTGCAACGGTTCTACTACCGGCAGATGATGTACGTCGTGCTGTTCCGGTCCGTGATGGGCGCGGTGCAGGGCCGGTCGGTCGGCTGGCGCGGCGTCGAGCCGGAAGTTCCCGTAGCTCCAGTGGCTCAGGTGAAGGCCTGAGCGAGGGGTTACCCACTTCGCCGAATCTCAAATCTTTGCTCCTGACCACGAAATCCCGATCATTGGGCGACTTGCTTATACATCTCCCTTGATCTGAACCCTGCGTTGGTCGCAACCGCTGCACGCGGTATAATCTTCGGATGCCAATGAGCAGGAAATTTCCGCCGATACACGGAACGACGGTTTTGTGCGTGCGGCGCGATAGCAAAGTGGTGATTGCGGCGGACGGCCAGGTAACCATGGGCGAGCACGTGATGAAGCATACGGCTCGAAAAACGCGCAGGCTGTTCAACGAAAAAATTCTGGCGGGCTTTGCCGGCTCGACCGCGGACGCGCTTTCGCTGTTTGAGCGGTTCGAGGGCAAGCTGCAGGAACATCAGGGGAATCTGGCGAAATCCGCGGTGGAGCTGGCTAAGGAATGGCGCAAGGACCGCGCGTTGCGGCATCTGGAAGCGCTATTGATTGTCGCGGATCCCAAGTCCACTTTTCTGGTGTCCGGTAATGGCGACGTGATCGAGCCGGACGACGGAATCTGCGCGATTGGCTCCGGCGGTCCATACGCATTGGCCGCTGCCAGGGCGCTTGCTAAACATTCCAAGCTGCCTGCGAAAGAAATCGCGCAGGAAGCCATGAAGATTGCCAGCGAGATTTGTATTTTTACAAATGCAAATTTTACGATGGAGGAGTTGTAATATAACCTCGGCGATTGGCATTCCTGCGATGGACGTGGCATTAGAAAACCGCCCGCAAGATGCCGGCGCGCAGGGCGTTTTCGGAAAGTGAAAAGTAAACTATGGTGATCTATCTTCCCGGCGAGCACCACGAACCTGAGAGCGCGGTTGAGCCGTCATTCGACGAGTTGACTCCGCGAGAGATTGTTGTGGAGCTCGACAAATACATTGTCGGCCAGGCAGCGGCAAAGCGAGCGGTCGCTGTGGCATTGCGCAACCGCGTACGTCGCCAGAAACTGACTCCGGAGATGGCGGAAGATGTTCTGCCAAAAAATATTCTGATGATCGGACCGACCGGGGTGGGAAAAACGGAGATTGCGCGGCGTCTTGCGCGTCTGGCGGGCTGCCCGTTCGTCAAAGTAGAGGCCTCCAAGTACACAGAAGTCGGTTACGTCGGACGCGACGTTGAATCCATGGTGCGCGACCTGGTTGAAACTTCCATTGACATGGTGCGCGAGGAAAAGCTGGACGAAGTGGCCGAGCGCGCTGAACATGCGGCGGAAGAGCGTGTGCTCGACCTTCTTCTTCCCGCGTCTCCGCCACCCGCGCCTAACTCGACCGAGTCCGCCAGTTCTTCTTCCGTGCCTCAGATCGAATCGCCACGCAGAGAGCAGATGGAACGCACGCGCGAGAAGCTGCGAGCACAATTGCGTGACGGCAAGCTCGATCAACGGCTCGTGGAAGTGGATGTTCGTGAGCGCTCAACACCGGCGTTTGAAATTGTTTCCAGCCAGGGCGTTGAGGAAATGGACATCAACGTCAAGGACATGCTTTCGGGTATTTTTGGCCAGCAAAAAAGGCGTCGCCGGATGACCGTGGCGGAGGCATTTGACTATCTGATTCAGGAAGAAGAAAACAAACTGATCGACATGGATCAGGTGACGCGTCTCGCCGTCGAGCGCGCCGAGCAGATGGGCATCATCTTCATCGATGAAATCGACAAGATTGCAGGGCGCGAATCCGGCCATGGCCCGGATGTCTCGCGCGAAGGTGTGCAGCGTGACATCCTGCCCATTGTGGAAGGCACGACGGTGAACACGCGCTACGGCATGATCCGCACCGACCACATATTATTCATTGCCGCTGGTGCGTTTCACATCAGCAAGCCGTCCGACCTGATCCCCGAGTTGCAAGGCCGGTTGCCGATCCGAGTCGAGCTTACGGCGCTCACCGAAGCTGATTTCGTGCGTATTCTCACCGAGCCAAAAAACGCCCTGATCAAGCAATACGTCGCACTCCTGGACACAGAAGGCCTCAAGCTGGTTTTCACCGAAGATGCGATTGCCACGCTCGCGCGCTATGCCGTCATGGTTAACGAACAGACGGAAAACATCGGCGCGCGCCGCCTCCATACCATTCTTGAAAAGGTCCTGGACGAGATTTCTTTCGAGGCGCCGGACATGAAAAAAAAGAATGTGAAGGTGGACGGCCCTTACGTCACCAAACAACTTGCGGATATCGTCAAGAATCAGGACCTGAGCCGGTACATTCTCTGACGCGATGGTGAAGCGATGAATCGCGCCGCCGCGCCGTTGGCCTTCGCGTTTTCACTTCTCGCATGTACCCTGGCGGCCGGATGCGCCGCGCCCGGCGAACCAACCGCTCGGCATCCGATTGTTCCCGTTGCGATCACAGATCTTGCGGCGCGCCAATACGGTGCCGCATTCGCTCTGACGTTTACATTGCCGGCGCGATCGACGGACCGGGAAGCACTTGCCGAGCATCCCACCATTGAAATCTATCGCGCTCTGCTGCCTCCCGGCAGCGTCCCGGAAAAGCAAACCGCATGGCGCCTGGCCTACACAATTCCCTCTGAGCAAGTGGATTCTTATCTGAACGAGGGCCGCATCGAGTTTCGCGATCCCCTCACGCCGGACGAGTTCAGCCGTCCTGCCGGATCATTGGCAGCGTACAAAGTTCAAACCAGGGCCGGGAAAACGAAAAGCTCGATGGATTCGAACGTTGTCACAGCGCGGATTTATCCGGCGCCTGAAGCTCCGCATGATGTCCACGTGGAAGCGACGGAGTCCGCGCTAGTGGTGACCTGGGCGGAGACTCCGTCAAAGCCGGGAGCGACCACGCGCAGTTATCGCGTCTACCGCGGAGCGCTCGAACCCGATCAGCTGCAGGACGCCTCACAAGCTAAGCTGAAAAGTCCGTTGGAACTTGCCGGATCTTCTTCATTGCCCGAGTTTCAAGATTCACATTTTGAATTTGGTACCACCTATCGATATATCGTGCGCAGCGTGGCGCAATTTGGCGCGGACCTGGTGGAATCCGCCGACTCCGCGCCGGCCGTGTTCACGCCGCGGGACGTTTTTCCGCCGGCCTCGCCTGTGAACCTGGAAATCACAATTATCCCCGCAACCGGGCAGGCACCTGCGTACATCGAACTAGCGTGGGCAATCAGCCCGGAAACGGATTTGGCGGGCTATTCAGTCTACCGGAGCGATTCGGCGGATTCTCCCGGTGAACGCGTCAGTACGGAAATATTGCCGAGCCCGACATTTCGTGATATGTCCGTAGTGCCCGGCAAGCGATATTTCTACCGTGTTTCAGCGCTGGACCGCGCAGGCAACGAAAGCCCCAAAAGTTCCGCAGTACAGGCGGACGTTCCTTAAATTGGCAGCGAGGAAAGTTATTGCATGGCGACACAACATAGACTCCCGGGTGTCCGCTGGTTTATGTGGCTGCGCAACGTCTCGCTGCGGACCGGCATTCTGACCGGTATATATTTGTCCGTTGTATTTGTGGCCTGGCTTCTCGTCGCCAATCGTTTCCCGCAACTGGAATCTTTTGCGGAAGCGCGCAACCTGATCGGGGGCGCTATGCTGGTCACGATGCTGGCCATACCCGTCATCCGTTTTCGAAGTAAACCCGGCAGGTTGTTCGTGTCGGGAGTGACCGCGTGGATGCTGCTGACGTTGACGTACGTTGTAGCGGAATTGCGGTTTACGCTGCTGGAATACCGGATGGGAGCGCTTCATGTATTCATCCTCGGCGCAGTTTCCTATGGTTTTGTCGCTGTGCTTGATTGGGTTTTCCTGATTTGCGCGGGAATTCGTCACGACCATAACGCGCAGGTACGGGAGACCAGCGCCTCCGCCAGCGGGCGCCACTCGCATTAATTTCTCAAATCCCTGACCAAGGAAAAAGGACTCGATGAAACTCTGCCGTTTTCAACTCAAAGCAAAATCCGGCGCCACCGCGCAGCCGGAAATCTTCCAAGGCGTTTTTTCCGGTGAGACCGTTCGCCAGGTTTCCGGAGATATTTTGGGCAAATGGGAAGAAACAAACCACACGTGGCCGCTTGCTGACGTGAAGCTGTTGCCTCCCGTGGCCCCCAGCAAGATCGTGTGCATGGGCAGAAATTATCTCGACCATGCCGCTGAATTTAATAATGCTCCGCCCAAGGAACCCCTGATCTTTCTGAAGCCGCCGTCCTCGCTCCTCGCTCCGGATGATCCCATCGTGCTGCTGCCTGAAGTGCAGCGCATTGACTTTGAAGGCGAGTTGGCCGTGATCATTTCCCGGGAATGCCATCAATTGCGCGACGGCGCCGATCTCCGGCCGTACATCTTGGGATACACGCTGCTCAACGACGTGAGCGCCCGCGATTACCAGGCGCTCGACAAACAGTGGACGCGGGCCAAGAGTTTTGACACGTTTTGTCCGCTGGGCCCGGTGATCGAGACCGAGTTCGATGTTACCAAGGCCAAAATTGAGACCCTATTGAATGGCGTTAGGAAACAGTACGCCCCATTGACGGATATGCTCTTTCCTATTGATGTTATAATTCCATGGATTTCACGGGTGATGACCCTTTTGCCGGGCGACGTGATTGCCACGGGCACTCCGGCCGGCGTCGGACCCATGAAGGCCGGCGACGTAGTGGAAGTCGTAATTCCCGAAATCTGGACATTGCGAAATCCCAGCGTGAATCGCGCGGTTTAGATCTCACGGCGGCATCCGCTGACGAACCGGGAACCGACGAATTTTTCAGAGACTGGAGAAAGCGTGCAGGATGCGGGGTGAAGTTGTGCACCCGCGGGTCGCGCGCGATCCGGGGCGTTGAAGACCTCAGGAATCGATTGGCGGATGGTTGTGGGAGCCGCCGCGCTCGTCGCGGCTGTCGGCGGCGTAGTTTTGCGTCAATATTTTCAGAAACCGGAAGATCCCGAAGACGAAGAGCGCCGCCGTCGCTCCCAACTTAATCAAGTGGGGCGCATCGTGGAAGGCCTGGTCGTCGAACTGGTCGAATCGCAAGGACATCCGCCCGCGCCGGTTTCCCTCGATGCGAAAAATGCGGGCCGCAAGGCGCCGTCCCCGGAACTTGGCGGAGGTGGTTTGCGGCGACTCGTCCGCTATAGCTATTCCATTGCCGGAGTAACCTATGAGACCGCGCAGGACGTCACCGGGCTCGAAGAGCGCCTGTGTCTCGAGCGGATCGCCTCTGGGCAGCCCGCCAGCGTGAAGTATGACCCTTCCAATCCGAGCAATTCGATTCTGGTTGCGGACGACTGGTCAGGCCTGCACTAAACTTCTCTCACAGATTAATTCGTGTGTTTCGGGGAGGGAGTTTCCGCGTGGGCATGAAATTACTTACTTCCGTGATCGCAGTGCTCGGTGCTGCGGCACTGACGCTTGCAAGTTTGATTGTTCTGGTGCGTGGCACGATTCGGGCCGTAGCCATCGAGGAAGTTCCTCTGCGCGTTGTTGTCGTAGCCGCGGATGTGATCTTTGGGAGCATCCTTCTTCTCGGGTGTATCTACCTGGCAACGCAACTGGCAGTTCGGATTGTGGGCGTGGGCAATGCCGAATTTCCTCCGCTTCCGGACGAGTCTCCCAGGATCGCACGCGTAGACGAACCCAAAAAAAACTAGCCCGTATTCCTGACAATCAATTTATGCTTGCTACCTCGGTGCCGGCTTGAACATTGAGCGTGGCCAGGGAACCGACAGGCTGAAGCCTGTCCTACTTGAAAATCTATGACCAACGATACGAAATCGAACGACCCGATCGAAGAATTCCGCCGCCGCAACGCGGAAGCCGAGGCTGGCGGCGGCGCGGAACGGCGCGAGCGCGAACACAAGGCCGGCAAGCTCACAGCGCGGGAACGAGTGGCGCTGCTGCTCGATGAAAACACGTTTGAAGAGCTCGACAAATTCGTCGCGCACCGCTCGGATGAATTTGGAATGCAGGAACAGCGGCCGCCCGGCGACGGATTTATCACCGGATTCGGGCGCATCACCGGACGTCTGGTGTACGTCTTTGCGCAGGATTTTACTGTTTTTGGCGGATCACTCTCCGAAACCAACGCTCTGAAGATATGCAAGATCATGGATCTGGCGATGCGCAACGGCGCACCCGTCATTGGACTGAATGATTCCGGCGGTGCTCGAATCCAGGAAGGTGTGCGGTCGCTCGCAGGTTATGCCGACATTTTTCTGCGAAATACCCTGGCAAGCGGCGTTGTTCCGCAAATCAGCGCGATTATGGGGCTCTGCGCGGGTGGCTCTGTCTTTTCTTCGGCCATTACCTATTTTATCTTCATGACCCGCGATACGTCGTACATGTTCATCACCGGTCCGGATGTCATCAAGACGGTGACCCACGAAGACGTTTCCAAAGAAGAGCTCGGCGGCGCCATGACGCACAACGCCACTAGCGGCGTCGCGCATTTCATTGCCCGCGACGATGCCGAATGTCTGACCATGATCCGGGAACTCCTGAGTTTTCTGCCGCTTAATAACCTGGACGACGCGCCGCGCAGGCCCACTTCCGATCCCGTGGACCGGGCGGACACCGCCCTCGATTCCATGGTGCCCGCCGATCCGATGCAGCCGTATGACATCAAGGACGTGATCCAGGCCATTGCCGATGACAACTATTTCTTCGAGGTACACGAGCATTTTGCCAAAAATATCGTAATCGGATTCGCCCGTTTGGGCGGCCAGCCGGTGGGTGTAGTGGCCAATCAGCCTGCGGTGCTCGCGGGAGTGCTGGACATCAACGCGTCGGTGAAAGGCGCGCGGTTCGTGCGGTTCTGCGACGCGTTCAATATTCCGCTGATCACCCTGGAAGACGTCCCAGGCTTTTTGCCCGGCACGCAGCAGGAATGGAACGGCATCATCAAGCATGGCGCGAAGTTGCTCTACGCGTTTGCAGAGGCGACTGTTCCGAAATTGACGGTGATCACGCGAAAAGCCTATGGCGGCGCCTATTGCGTCATGTCCAGCAAACACATCCGTACGGATGCGAATTTCGCGTGGCCGACCGCGGAGATCGCGGTGATGGGACCGGAGGGCGCGGTCAATATTGTCTACCGGCGCGAAATCGAACGTGCGCCCGAGGCCGACCGTGAGGGCCTGCGCCGTGAAAAAGTCGCTGAATTCCGCGAGCGCTTCGCCAATCCATATGTGGCCGCCGAGCGAGGATATATCGACGCGGTGATCGAGCCGTCGCAGACGCGGGCAAAGTTGATCACAGCCCTGCGTTCGCTCGAAACCAAGCGCGACAGCAACCCCAAGAAAAAACACGGCAATATTCCCTTATAGCCCGACCACAGTAGCCCGACCGCTGTAGCCCAAGCCAATTCTTTGTCATTCTGAACGACGTGAAGAATCTCTCTCGGATTTAGATGCGCAAAAAAGCACATTCCCCAGCGCGCGGAATGAAAAGTGTTAGTTGTTTTCGCAGGCTGGACAGCCATACGCCATCTTCGCAACACTCTACGCCAGGTAAACGAAAGAGGGATAGAATAGCGGTGTATTTCGCGCGGGTTGCCGGAGGACGCCATGAATAAATTGGTGTTCGCAGTTTCTCTTTTCTTGATTGTTCCCCCAATTCACGCGCAGCAAAACGAGCCAAAAAAAGCCGATCCGCCACAAACTGCGTCTCCAGTTTCCCCTGGGACTGAGAGCGAACCGAACCGCCAGCCCGCCTCGACCCGTCCAGGGCATCCGCTCGATCCCGCCGATGTCGATGTTCTGACCGGAAAGCGCGATCGCGAAATGCAGGCGGCACGGCAGGCTGCCGTGCCCGTCATGGCGGGCTCCTACGGAGAATACGGAACGTATGGTGATTATTATTGGATGAACGGCAGGCTCGGCGGGGAGTGGGATATTCCGATGCTTCCGTTCCCACGAATTACGAGTCCGTTTTTCTTCTCGCGATACTCGCCGCACGGTTTTGGCCGCGGAGGCTTTCGCGGCGGCCGGTGAAAAGCGTTCGTTGCGGCGAGTTCTCTTCTTTACTGCGTCACTGTCTTGGCTACGTCTCCGATTTTGAATCCATTGCCGCTCAAAGGCTTACAGACCGAGGAAATGTCATCCACGTCGGTGACTTGCACTTCGCCGACCTTGCTGGTCATTTTGCGAAGAACGGCGCCCGTAGCGGGGTCCTTGATTGTGCTGGTCACGCGTTCCACGGATAGGTGGTCGCCGACCTTCACGCCGGTCTTGGCACCGACATTCAGCACGATTTGATCGCCGTCCACAGCTGCAATCAGGCCTTCGACCTTGATGACACGCGACTGGAGCTTAGGCGCGGATGCGATGACGCCGGCGGTCATTTGGTCCGTCGCGGCCTTCACGGCTTCGCCGATGATGGTTTGCTGAAAGTCGCTCGAACCGAAATCCGCTGCGCCTCCGCCAAAGCCGTGCCAGTTTCCTCCGCCGCCCAGCAGAGAAGTGCTGCTGCGCTTGGATTCGCCTTTTCCTTCGGCCACACCCAGAATTTCCGCGGTGTCAATATCCACGAGACGCGCATCTACCTGGACATTGGCCTTGGAATCCTTGTGGCCGAATCCTCCAACGCCGAACCCGCCGAAGCCGCCGCCTCCGCCTCCGAGCTTGGTGTTCTTGGTCTCATTCCCGAACTGAGTGATGCTGCCCACGATGATGGCATCAAGGCCAAGGATCTTGCCGATCCTGGCTGCCGATGCGGGATCGGCGCGATCGCTGGTCGAAAAATTTTGCTCGGCGAGTATTTTGTCCAACTGCTTGCGCTCGATCACGCTGTAAGTTCCGTCCGTCACCAGGTTTTTCACCAGCAGGTCGGCGATTCCCTTGCCAACGTCGATATCGGTTCCGAACAGAGCGGACGTGCTGGTCTTGACTGTCGCATAGTCAAAGTCGAAGACGGCCACGCGCTTCTTTCGGCCCGTCGGCGCCACGGTACCTGGTGCGCCGGGGGCAGTAGCCGCCGGCTGAGCTGCCGGCGCGCTGTTTTGCGCTCGAGTGGCCAGCGGGACGAACAAGAGGCTCAAAACAAAGAGGGCGATGATTCGTTTCATGGCAATCTCCTGTACCGATTTGACGGTGCGTGTAGACAAAACGATCATTGGGAATGCGGTCGAGTGATTCTAGTTAAGCATAATTCACTGTGTCAACCAGCGGGTTGGCAGGATGAGCGGAGGAAGGCACGTCCATCGTCCTTACGTCCGCATGGGTCTTCCTGAGATCAATCGCCGGGCAGCCAGCAAGCCTGGAACAACTGAAAAAAAGAGAAACAGAAACGCGGTCAACGCAACGTCCTTGAAACCGGGCGCGAAATCGCCGCCGTGCCGAATCGCCAAAACACAGATGTAGTAGGCGGTCGGCGCGGCCAAAACAATCTCGGCGGCCAGATACGCAGTCAGGAATTTTCCGCGAAAGAAGATCATTGACGCCGCAAGGACCAGCCACGTCGCCGTCAGCCACTCCACCGGGTAAATCGCTTTGTTGTCGAAAGAGAAGTGGTTGATCAGCAGGACGGGAATTCCCGCGCGTGGATCCAGGATGAATGGAGGACCGCCCGGCCAGCAGTAGATTCCGATCTGATAGACGCAGAGGGCGAAAAGATATATGCCAAGCAGGCGCTCGGGCTGGTGATGCGATTTATTTGGGGTGGACATGGTTTTCGAGTTGGGATTATGGTCTGAGTCCGATCGTGTGTCACGTGAGGATTCCGTCCGGCAGCGGCAAGAGGGCGGCTCATCCGGCCGGGTGCATGCTGGCGTCGTGCTAAAATGCGCGACGAGCCAGACTGGAATTGCATGTTCAAGAAAATCCTAATAGCCAATCGCGGAGAAATCGCCGTACGGATTGCGCGGGCTTGCCGCGAGCTGGGCATCGTCTCCGCCGCGGTTTTCAGCGACGCTGACAGGGCCGCGCTGCACGTGCGGCTGTCCGATGAAGCTTACGGAATCGGTCCAGCGGCGTCCCGCGAAAGTTATCTTCGCATCGATAAACTGATGGACGTGGCGCGCCGCGTCGGGTGCGACGCCGTTCATCCGGGATACGGCTTCCTTGCGGAAAATCCCGAGCTCGCGCGTGCCTGCGCGGCGAATAAGATCACATTCATCGGTCCGCCGCCTGAAGCGATGGAACGTCTGGGATCGAAAACCGCTGCGCGCCAGCTTGCCGCCCGAGCCGGAGTGCCCATGGTTCCGGGGACCGAGGATCCGATTGAAAATGCGGGCAGCGCCGCGATCGCGGCAAAACGTTTTGGCTATCCCGTGCTCTTGAAAGCAGTGGCGGGAGGAGGCGGAAAAGGGATGCGTCTGGTGACGGCGGAAACGGAGATGGCCGCCGCTTGGCGTGATGCCTCATCGGAAGCGCTCAACGCATTTGGCGATGCGCGCCTGTATTTGGAAAAGTATGTCGAGCGGCCTCGTCACATTGAAATTCAGATCATCGCAGACGCGCATGGACACATTGTGCACCTGGGCGAGCGCGAATGTTCCGTGCAGCGAAGGCACCAGAAAGTTATTGAGGAATCGCCATCCTCGATCATGACTAAGGAACTGCGCTCGGCCATGGGAGCAGCCGCTGTGCGGCTGGCAAGGGATGCGGGATACACGAATGCCGGCACGGTGGAGTTCCTGGTCGACGCACAGCGCAACTTTTATTTTCTGGAAGTGAATACGCGCCTCCAGGTGGAGCACCCCGTTACGGAAATGGTCACGGGGCTCGATCTCGTGAAGCTGCAGATTCGCGTGGCCGCAGGAGAATTGCTCCCATTTTCGCAAGAGGAATTGAAGCTCTCAGGCCACGCAGTCGAATGCAGGCTTTATGCGGAAGATCCACACAATCAATTTTTTCCGTCACCGGGCAAAATTCTTTCGCGGCGCGCGCCTTCGGGTCCTGGGATTCGGCTCGACGACGGCGTGTATGAGGGTTTCGTTATCTCGACCGAATACGATCCGATGCTCGGCAAGCTGATCGCGTGGGGCGCGGATCGCGCAGAGGCCATCGCGAGGCTCGACCGCGCCCTGGAAGAACACTCCGTTAGCGGGATCAAAACGAACTCCGGACTTCTGCTCCGAATTCTCCGCGATCCGGAATTCGGTCGTGGAGAAATCTTCACCCGATGGCTGGACGAGCGGCTCCCTGATCTGCTGGTCCGGAATCATCCTCAGGAAGAGAGCGTGGCCGCCGAAGATGCGGTGATACTCGCGGCGTTACTGCACTCTCTCGGTGCAGCGGATGTCGCGCCCGTGAACGGATCTCACGCTGATGTGGAATCGCGATGGAAACGCGAAGGGCGGCTCGAGCAGGTCGACCGTGGTGACGCCGGATGAATCGCATGGCGAAATCGAACCATGAAATATGAAATCAAGATCAACGGCGCAAAACGCACCGTCGAATTCAGTCCGCAGACGAAAGATGCGGGGCCTTCGAAATTCGCGGTCAACGGCCGGGCAGTCGAAGCCGACGCCGTGGGGATTTCGCCACGCGCGTATTCGATCATCGTGGGCGGTCAATCCTTCGAGCTGACCATCGAAGAATCGCCCGAGGGGCTATTGGTTCGAACTAATGGCCGCGAATTTCACGTCGACATCGTCGACCCTCGCTCGTGGCGGCGTCGCCATGGCGCAGGCATCGAAGTGGAAGGGCGGCAGCAACTCTTGGCCCCTATGCCCGGAAAAGTCGTATGGGTATTGGTTGTGGCGGGCCAGAAAGTCGAGTCCGGGCAGGGACTGCTGGTTATCGAGGCGATGAAGATGCAGAACGAAGTCCGTTCGCCCAAGTCAGGGACGATAGAAAAGCTGGCGCGGGAAGGCCAGACGGTCAACGCGGGCGAAATCTTAGCGATTGTTTCGTAGCAGGGTTAAAACCTTGAAATATTATTTTGCGGGCGCGGGCGGAACGTCGCTTGCTGTTTTGGCGGGCACGACGACGGGCAGTTTACCAGCCGATTCCACGACCTGCTGGGCGAGGTAATTCGTAATCTTGGCGTTGTTCCGCGCGGTAGCCAGGTACGCAGCACGCAGCAATTGTTCCTTGCGATTGTGGATGTTGTCGCGAACCGATTGTTGAACGGCCGGATCGTTGAGGTCCCGCTGCCCGGGCGCTTCCCTCGAGACGAGCTTCAAGATTCGGTAAGAGTCCCTCAGCGTGATCACACCGCTGATTTGTCCCGGTTTGAGCGAGAGCACAGCCTTCTTCAGGGCGGGATCGCTCTGAGACAACGAGGATTCCGGCACGTAGCCCAAGTCACCGCCCGAGCCGGCGGACGCGGGGTCTTCCGAGTAATCCATGGCGATTTGAGCGAAGTCCGCTCCGGTGGAGAGTTGCTGTTCCAGCGCCGCAGCCTTGCGACGCGCCTCGGCATCGGTCGTGGCGTCGTCGTTCTTGCGATTGCGCAAGCCCGGATCCTTGTGCGGAGTAATTACGATCTGCGCGACGCGGTATTGCGGTTCCGTTACGTTAAATTGCGCGCGATTTTGTTCGTAAAAATTCTGAACATCCTGGTCCGTAACGGCAATCTTGGCGACAACTTCGTGATTGATTACTTTCTGGATGGAGAGCTGCTGCCGGATGTCATTTCTCAGATCATCGACCGCGTAGCCGCGCGCCTTCAGCTGGCGCTGAAATTCTTCTTCGGTATAAGGACTTTTGAACTCGGTGAATTTATCTTCCACTTCGCCGTCGGCGGCCTGCAGGCCCAGCGTCTTGGCTTTTTCCAGGAGGATGTGATTGTTAATCAGCTCGTCCAGAACGTTCAGCTTGAGGGACAGCGCCTCATCCTGCGAGGGCTGTGGCGCATCGGGGTTCAGCTGGGTGCGGTAGTATTTGTCGACTTCAGTTCGCGTGATGGGCGCGCCATCGACTACTGCCCACACCCCTTCATCCGGCTGCGCAGGCTTCTTGCATCCGGACGCAACCGCCAGGGCTGCGGCCAGCACAAACCATCCCCGCCCACGCATCTTCACGCTGTCTCCTATAGTTGTTCCGATGCGAAAAAACGCCAGTTAGGCTGCTTTCGTGACGCGGCCGGACCGAATGCAGGAAGTGCAAACTCGAATTTGCTTGCGCACGCCTTCCACCACGGCGTGGACGCGTTGAAGATTGGGATTCCAACGGCGACGGCGGGTATTGTTCGCGTGACTGATCACGTTACCGAACGACGGCCCCTTGCCGCAAATCTTGCATTTCATAGCCATGACAACTCCTCACCCATTCCCACAAAGTTAAACAAAGCGCATAGTTTATCAGACTTTGGGTCGATCCGCACACCATTTGATGGGTCGGGAACTTATAGCGACGGAAGGGGCTTATCCCTGCGGGAAGGTTTAGTGTAGTCGGAATGAGACAATCAGGGTGGTGACCACGTTTACCGGATTTCCGTTCATGCGTGGAGTCTGATACTGCCAATGCTGAACGGCTGCGACTGCGGCGCGGGCCAGGATGGGCGGACCGTCGAGAATTTTCACGTCGCTTACGCCGCCAGTACTCGAAACGTAGACGCGCAGGACGACGTCACCTTCAACTCCGGCGTGCCGCGCCACTTCCGGATAAACAGGCGCCACCGACCGTTCCAGATGCTTCTGCATTTCGTCTGGGTCCACGGGAATGGCGCCCCACCAGGACTCTAGAATTCTCCGGCGTACCTCCGCGAAAAAACCGTCGACGTCCATCAAGTCGTCGCCGGCGCCAGCATTCAGAGGTTCGATGACAGAATCGGGCGACTCGCCTGGCCGCCAATTGGCGGGAGATGCCGCACTCGATTGCATATCCGTCTCTTGCGGCCGCAGCACAATATTGCCTGAAGACGTTTTCAAGTGGACGACTTCGCCGCCTCCGTTGAGTTGGCCCGTGTAATGAATTGTGCGGAGACCATCCGCACTCTCGCGGTAACTGATTTTGAGGGGAAGCGACGGATCAGCAGCGATTTGATGCCCTCTGCCTTGCTCAATCGTCGCGTCAATCGTGGCGGATAGCTTCCGGGGAAAATACACGACGATGTCGCCGCTTGTGGAGCTCAATTGTGAAGGTTGCGAGGGCTTGCCGGACTCGCTTGCCTGTCCATTTTCATCCGCTCGATGGTCAGACAACCATGCACTGATGCTTCCGTTGATGGCGGACACCTGGATCGGGGCATCTGTCTGCCTCAGGACGATGGCTCCGCCAGCGGTATCGGCGGAGATGCCCGAGCCTGCATTGTCGATGCGAATGTTGCCGCCCCCAGTGTCCAGTTGCGCGCTTCCCGCGATGCGCCGCGCATAAATCTGGCCGCCACCCGTGCGAAGACTTGCATCGCCTTCGATGCTCCCGGTGGTGATGTGTCCGCCGGCGGTCGAGGCGTATAGTGAGCCGGCTACTTCTCCCACTGAGATTTCGCCGCCTTGGGTTTCAAGCCGCGCAGCAACCGGTAGCACAGGCCTTTTACCCTGAGAGTTATTGGGCATGCTGCCGTTATTGGCAGTCCCGGCGGAACCGTGTGCGGGGATATTCTCAAATTTCCCGACCCGCCCCACATTGATGTTACCGCCGGCGCTGGCCAGGTGGACACGGCCGTCGATGTCCTGTACGGCAATGTTTCCCGCACCCGTACGAACATCGAGATCAAATTGCCGGGGAATGTGAATTTCAATCGTTATGTCGAATGGTCCGTGAAGTCCCTGCCATGGTACTTTTGCGTTGAGCTCCAAACCCGAGGGCGTCTTCCGCACGCTGATATTAAATTGCCGTAGAAATTCTTCCGACCACGGATCGCGTGAATCGGCTGCAGCGATCGCGCGATAAGAAACTTGTATGGACTCGTCCGTAAACACCTGTACGTTGCCCGTTGCGACCGTGACGCGCAACGATCGAGCTCCCGCCACCGGAATCGTTCCCGTTCTTTCGACGGAAATCGTTGCAGAATTCTCAAGCGGGACGGCGGCAGGGTCTTCTACGAGAACCGAAAATGGGTCGTTAGGTTGCGGCGCGCCGCGATAAGGATGATGGCGGGCAAAGACCGGCACCGGCGTGATGGCCAAAGCCAGCGCTGCTGCGGCACCGAAATTTCGCCAATAGCGCATAATTCGAGCAGTACAGGCTTTTTACCCTGAGATAACACAGGGCGGCCTGTCTGGCTTGATTTTGTCTGGCGCAAATGAAAGCAAACAGGCTGCATCACTCTCAGGATAAAAAGCCTGTTCTACTGTTCGCCGAGCGCGCGCAAGGCGGCAGCGCTTTGCAGGCGAACGTAATTATTGGGATCGTTCCGCAGGCGGTCACGCAGCACGCTCAACGTCTGAGGGTCCGGCGCGGAGCCACTATTCGATCGCAGCGAATAGACGAGAAGATGGATGGCTTCGATGCGCACTCCGGAATTGTCGTCGCTTTGCAGGGCCTCGAGCATGGTCTGCCGCACGCCAGGATCCGTTTCGAATCCCTGCAGCGCATCGATCGCCTTCATGCGCACGCCCGGATTCGGATCGAGGCGCGCGGCGGCGCAAAGAGAACGGCGCACTTCGGGATCGGCAGAGCGCGTACGCAACACGTCGAGCGAACCCAGGCGCGCGTCAGGATCGAATTGCTGGCCATTTTCCAGAACAAACGTAAGAGCACGCTCAACGTCCGCATCTTCCGGCGCGCCGACGATATTCATCGGCGTCTGGGACATCAGCTGTACCTGCACGGTGGGAGTCCGCGAGCCGGACGGCGTTACCCAGGCCACGTGAGCGCTTCCCGCGCTCTGTAATTGCTGTTCGGTGATCTTCGGTGAAGCCGAAACCGTCATCGCCGCTCGCGGCGCTACCGCGGCTGAAGGCCGCAACCTCTGTCCCGCGACTCCCGCCACGAACCCGGCAATCACCAGCACCGTCATGCTCATTGCCGGATGATAGATCAGTGTGTGGCGCAAACCTCCCCACCACGCGACCGGCGAAAAAATAGATTTCCAAGGCGAGCGCTTTGCCACTGACTTCTTGTCGTCCAGAGACTCCGCCAATTCGCTGCGGCATTGAGCCAAAAGCAGGCCGGAGCGATCCAGGGAATCGGCAGGCTGCTCCATCGAAACGATTGCACGCTGCAGGCGGGACTCACTGGCTACGGCCTCCGCACAGGAGGAGCAGGTCGCGGTATGAGCGTCCAGCCGCCCACGAGTTTCGGCGTCGAGTTCGTCGCAGGCATAAAGCATTGCGAGCGCTTCGATGTCCTCGCAGCGGATGTGCGTATTCTGTTGCCTATCGTGTCGCGAATCGCTCACAGTAGTCCTTCCAATTGCGCTCGCAGCTTGCGCGTTGCTCGGAAAAGCGAATTTTTTACCGTTTCTTCCGTCGTGCCCAAGACGTCTCCGATCGCTCGCAGCTTCAAGCCTTGATAGTGTTTCATCTCAAACACCATGCGCTCACGCGGCGTCAGCAGACTGAGCGCGCTGGAAATTCTTTGACTGATTTCAATTCCCTGCATTCGACGCTCGGGATCGGACGATGCTTCCGTGTCCTGCTGGCGGTCAAAAAAATCGACCGGCGCCGCTTCTCCATTGAGGTTAGACGAATACTCCGGCGCCTGGTCTTCCGGCCGGCTGCTGCGACGGCGTAGATGGTCGAGACAAACGTTTGTGACGATGCGGTATGTCCAGGTATAAAAACTGCATTCAAACCGGAATCGCGGTAAATTTTTGTAAATTTTCAGGAATGCTTCCTGATACACGTCACGGGCATCTTCAGGCTTGTGCAGGATGTTCAGGGCAATACGCAGCACATCGCGGTCGTAGCGATGCACGAGCTCTTCAAACGCATCACGGTCCCCGCCCTGGGCGCGCTCGATCAACGCGCGCTCATCGGCCGGCTGCAGATTTCGTCCCGTGACGCTGATGGACGTCGATCCTTCCACCGGTTCTCCGGAGGTGCTACCCGACCATACCATCGTCATCTCGTCGGAAGCCATCGTGATTCGCGCTCGCCAGCTTAAGTTGTCTATAGCTCGGACTTCTTCGCTATTTTAGACGCTCGAGCGGGTAAAAAGGTGAGCAGCCGGAACATCCGATGGCCCCCTACCAGAATGCTCTAACTGATTCATTGTCAATATATTAGACTACCGCCGCGTCGGCAACGGTTTCGTAGCACAGACTTCAGTCTGTGGGTCTGAGCTGCGCAAGGTCCAAGGACCACAGACTGAAGTCTGTGCTACCTTTCAATCGCGAATGAAAAACAACGGCGGAGCCAAGAGCGTCGCTAAAATTTCCGTGGTGCCCATGATCACGGCAACCTACTTCATGGTCGCCGGCGGCCCTTACGGTCTCGAGGATATTGTCCAGAAGGCCGGATACGCAGCGACGCTCTTGATCTTGGTTCTTACGCCACTGCTCTGGAGCTTGCCAACCGCGATGATGGTAAGCGAACTGGCAACGGCAATCCCTGACGAGGGCGGTTTCTACATCTGGGTACGACGCGGGATGGGCCGGTTTTGGGGATTTCAGGAGACCTGGCTGTCCCTTGCAGGAAGCGTCTTTGAAATGGCGCTGTATCCCAATCTTTGCATCTCGTACATCGGCCAATTTGCCCCTCGGCTCGTCGCCGGCCATCGCGGACTGATTCTCGGCTTCGCAATGATCGGGATCTGTACGGCGTGGAATATTTTGGGAGTGCGCTCGGTCGGCGAAGGTTCCGTAGGACTGAACATCGCGCTGCTTGTACCGTTCGTGGCGCTTACGGTCATTGCGCTCGGAAGCGGCAGGTTTGGGGGCGGCGCGGGTGACGCGCCTGTCCCACTGCGCCATGCGGACTTGCTTGGCGGAGTTCTGATCGCCATGTGGAACTACATGGGTTGGGACAATCTCTCAACGATTGGCGGTGAGGTCGAATCGCCTCAGCGCACATATTCGAGAGCAATGTTTGGCGCGCTGATTCTGGTGGTTGTCACTTATTTGATTCCTGTTGGTGCGATCGCCCATACGGGAATTGATCCCAACCGCTGGACGACAGGTGGTTGGGTGGATGTGGGGAGGATCGTAGGAGGCGAAACGCTGGCGATCGCCATCGCCGTCGCAGGCGTAATCGGGGCAATTGGATCATTTGGCGCACTGATGCTTTCCTTCACGCGTTTGCCGCTAGTGATGGCCGAGGACGGATATCTGCCGCGGATATTCTCTCGGCGCGATGCGCGCACCGGAGCTCCGTGGGTGGCCATTCTGGCGTGTGCGATTTTGTGGGCCGCGTGCTTCCCGCTGGGATTTGAGAAGAGCCTGATCCTAGACGTGCTGCTCACGGGCTTAAGTATTGTGCTTGAGTTTTGGGCGCTGGTCGCGCTGCGCGTGCGCGAGCCGGACCTGCCGCGCCCGTTCTGCGTGCCCGGAGGAATTGCGGGAACGGTGGCGATCGGGATTCCTCCCCTGGCACTGATGATTGCCGCTGTAGCGCGCAACCGGACGGAACTTGTTGGATCGACAAATGAACTCGTAATAGGGACGGGTGTGATCGCGGCGGGGGTGGCATTGTATTTCGTAGGCAGCGCGATTCGCCGAAGGAAAGAGGCGCGGCCCGAGAAACGTTGACAGTATTTTTTAATTTATTCGAGGATTTAAGTCGCACGGTTTTCAGAGAATGGAACGTGAGTTTGAGGTTTTGCCTGGCCAAAATTCCGCAGGCTGAAGCCCGCGCTACGGATGCGCGACGCCGCGTTGCCACCGTATCAATGGCCACGCAAGTAGCGCGATCGCGGCTGTAGCGACCGCGTAACCGTTGGCTCGCAAGTAGGGATTGGGCTGTTCGAGCAGTTCGATCGCGGCAGGAACTAACGCAGTCATCGCCGCGAGCAGGAAATAACCGAGAACGTTGAATCGCACGATCCTCGTTACGCCGTACCAGATCGCGGCGGCGGTCACCAGGTGGAAAATCGCGTCGTGCAAGAAAGTGCCGGGCGTCGCCACATTCGTCGATACCAGGGCGGCGTAGAGAACAAGCAGCGCCAGGCGCATCCATGGCGGGCGAATATATGCCGTAATCAGACCGGCCGCGAGGCCGAGAAGTCCCACCCAGAGAAATGCGACGGCGACTGCCGAAGCGAGGCCCCCGAGCGCGGGACTCAGCGCATCCATATTCTCCGGCACGCCTGTGCCGAGCGAATGGCGCATCAGGGGCCAGTGCGGGAAAAGCGCCGGCAGCCGGATTAATCCCATTACCGTCGCCGAACCAAAGAGTGCAACAAAAAACGCATCGCGAAAATCAGCGACGCGCATTCCGCGCCACGACGGAATGCTTCCTGGTCCAAATGCGCGCCCCAGAAAAAACCAGGATAGCCCCAACAGAAGAATGGCGCCCGACATGTAAAGCGCGGTGATAAAAATCATAGTGATGAACAGAATGATGTAGAAGGTGACTAACGGCCAGGCCGTAGTGTAATTCATCAGAAGCTGCGAAGTGCGATCCACGTAAAGCACAATTCCCGCCAGCAACATTAAAATCGACAATTGCCCCAGCCGACGCCACGGGACTTGGGCCACGCCGGGATTTTTCAGATTGCGAAAAAAGATCACCAGCACGGCGATCAGTGCCACGGCTATTCCCGCATTTCTTCCGAATGATTGCGCGATTTGTCCCGGCGTCGCGCGTGTTTCGGCATCACGCCAGGTCTCGGGAATTTTGATGAAGATGCGATAGCCGGAAACTTCGTCGCCCAGCACCTGCAGCTGCGTACGAATGTACGCGCCGTTCTGTCCCGAAGCGGCATCTAGAGCGGTTTTTTGTTGCCACTCAAAAAAGTGATCGGTCCTCGCCGGCTTCTTGTCCGTATGCGTCTCCACCAGATTCCAGTCCGACAGATTCACGTTCTTCCGGTCGCGCAAAAACGCTTCGGCGCGCGACTGCGCATCGTCTTTTGACAAATTCGCGCCCGGTGTCTTTTCATCGACCGTGTGATGAATGGAATGCAGCGAGCCGTCCGGTTTCAGGATGACCATGTATTCTTCATTCTGGGAATCGCGGAAATAGCGGACCGTCCAGAACGCCGAAGGCACCTGATCGCGATAGACACGGTTGGTCGCGGAGATGCCTATGGCGCGGCGCAAATATTCATTGGTGTATTCGTCGAATGTGTAGGTGACCGTCGCGGCGTGGTGATAAGTAGCGGGATCAACTTTGATCTGGCGCAACGCGTTGCTGGAAAGTTCCACGGCTTGCCGCGCATCGGTTTGAAATCGAACGAAATCGCCGATCGCCTGTGGTTTTACTCCCACCAGCAGCGCGAGTCCCAGTAATCCGCACAAGACTAACGCAGCCAATGCGCGCGGAGGAATCGCGGCGTGGTCAGAAACTTTGGCAGCGGCGGAAGGCTCCTGGATTTCAGGCGCCGCTTGTCCGGGGGCAATGTCAGGTGCCAACGGAGGCGCTCCGACGGGCCGTGCTCTGTTCAACAGCGCCGCATCTTCGACGAATCCGCCGCGCGAAACATAGGAGATCGCGGCGATGGCCAGTGGTATCAGCGCTGCCCCGCCCACGAGGGCTCCGGAAACGCGCAGATACGCTCCGTGCGAACGCAGCAAGGACGTGCTGATGAGAAACGCATCCACCGTGTAGTGCCAGATCAGGGTTGCCCAAATTCCCCAGCGCAACAGGACCAGCCCGGCGACAATGCCAATCAGGCCGACTTCGAGGCCTCGAATGTAGGCTGGCTCCTGCGGATAATTGCTATGCAGAAATCCCCAAAAAAATGCGGGGAGCACGACGGCCAGGAAGCGCGACTTCGTCATGCGTAACAAGTACGGAATCGCGAAAAGACGAAAAAGAAATTCTTCGCTCGTGGCGGCATAAACGCCAATCGTGAGCGGGTAGACCCATGGCACGTAGGTGCTCACCACGTTTTCGTAGTTGAGGTCCTGCGGCGCCCACGCGCCCAGCCTACGGCTGATGATGTAGAAAACGGTGATGTAGCCGATGTGCGCGGCGGCCATGCAAATGCCAATCACATTGGCCGTAAAAAACTCCTTGGTGCGAATTCCCGGCAGGCGGAATCCAACGTCCAGCCTCAATTTGTCAGGCTGGAAGATTCTGTACAGCGGTTCTCCGGGCACGATCGCCAGCACTACGAGCAGAGCACTGGCCAGGCTGGTCAGCGCGGCTCTACCCACCTGACTGAGAAAAAAGCTGGAGTATGGTGTATTCGTATCGTACTCCGCGCGATCCAGCGGCCACTGATTCATGGTCATGACGAAATAAAGGACGGTAAGAAAGACGCCCAACGATACGCCGATGCGCCAATCGAGCAATCCACGGCGTCCGAGAGAAATGATGACGTACAGGCACCCGCCGATCAGGAATGCGTATGGAAGGAGCGCGACAAATTCCAGAAGGTTATTGGATGATCGCAGGCGCTCGTAATCCAGTTTCCAGGCTTCGGGAATTTTCAGAAATTCGCTGTACCCGCTGACGCGATCACCCGCCAGCGTAACGACCAGGCGATACGGCGCGTCCTTGGCGCGAAATCCTCGTCGCTCCCACGAGAAACTCCAGTCGCGGCGCGCAGGACGTTCCGTGAGGTTTGCTTCTTCCTCGCGAAAATCGTAGAGAGAAAGGTCGGCGTGCAGCGCGTCACGAAGGAAAGACTCCGCGGCGGCCTGTGCCGCTGGACGTTCCAGATGCGCGCCGGGCGCAGTTTCCTCAATTTCGTGATGGTAGCCGGCGATACCGCCACCTGGGTCGACGCGCACATCGAATTCTTCTTTTTGCAGAGGACGGAAAAATCGCGTTTGCCAGTACCAGATGTGGACTTCCTTGGACATGATCTGGTTGGCTTGCTGAAGTCCCACCTCACGCTCTAAGTAAGTTTTCGCGGGGTCGTCCACGTCGAAAACGATGCTCGAATCGTATCCGGCCAAAGGGGCACCCTGGGCCAATGCAAATTGCCTGGCAACGCCTAGAGCGTCGGCTCTCGGAACCTTGAATTCGACGGACGCTTCGGGAAAGGCTCGGAAAAAATAGGTGTAGGCGACGCCAGCGCCCAAAATGCCCACTAGGATCCAGAGCAGGAGAACTTTCGTATCGTTCCGATTGATCTTGTCAAGCCGTTCAAGCGGCAAACACTCCTCCTGTAGCGCGAGCAAAGCGATCCATCTTTTCGCATGCCGCGGGCGATTGCAAGCGGCGTGGTAGAGCGGGCTTCACAGGCTGCGAAAACACTCAAAACGCTGTCATTCTGAGCGAAGCGAAGAATCTCTCTTGTTTGTTCTCTTATACTTAGATCGAAGAGAGATTCTTCGCTTCGCTCAGAATGACATAACGAGTTTTTTTCCGCAGCCTGTTCGGCCTACGGGGTTTGGTCCTTGCAAGTACGAAACCCGCCAGCTGAAGCCCGCGCTACTTGGCGCATGATATAAACAAGAAATGTCTGTGACCCCTGCAACCGAGCTGATGTACCTCAAAGGAATAGGACCGCATCGCGCGGAAATTCTTGCCAAGCACGGGCTCCGTACTTTTGAAGATCTGCTTGGTTATCTTCCCTTTCGCTACGAAGACCGCATCCATTTCGCCAAGATTCGTGACATCGTTCCCGGACAGGTTTACACCATTCGCGCTCAAGTCTTGAGCGGCAGCCTCGTTCGCTACACGCGATCTCGTGGAGGCATGTATCACCTGCTCGTCCGCGATGAGACGGGTTCGCTCCCGTGTAAATTTTTTCATGGGCATTATCTCGAAAAAACGTTCAAGACCGGCCAGGGACTTGTTCTTCACGGTAAGGCCGATCTGGATCCCGTGCGACCCGGCCGCATCGAGATGATTAATCCGACGTATGAATTGCTGGGCGATAAAGACGCAGACTCGACCGAAGTGGGCCGCATTGTGCCGATTTACGAAGCGATCGGCGGCATCGGCTCGCGCACCATGCGGCGCATTGTTTACCTGGCGCTCGAAAAATTTTCAGGTTCGCTGCCGGACCCGCTACCTGCGGACATTCTGGCGCGCTATCATTTTCCGTCGCGCCGCGAGGCCGTACAGTTCGTGCATTTCCCCCCCGCCACAGAGTCCGTCGAAGCGCTGAATTCGTTTCGGTCGGCTGCACACCGCCGCTTGATTTTCGAGGAGTTTTTCTTTTACCAGTTGAGCGTGGCCATGCGGAAAAAGGTGGCGCAGCAGCAGGCGGGGATTGCGTTTCGGGTGCGCGAGCCAGCCATTCGCGAAGCAATCAAGCGAGTATTACCTTTCAAGCCAACCGACGCGCAGAAGCGTGCTTTGGGCGAGATCGCGATAGACCTGGAGCGCGGCGTGCCTATGAATCGCCTGCTGCAGGGCGACGTTGGCAGCGGCAAGACGATCGTCGCGCTGTTCGCCGCCTTGCTTGCGATCGAGAATGGCTATCAAGTCGCGCTGATGGCGCCGACCGAGCTGCTCGCCGAGCAGCACGCCCGAACGATGACGACCTTGCTTCAGCCCCTCGGCATGGAGCCAGTACTCGTCACCGGAAGACGGAGCGCGCGCGACAGAAAGGCGATCGCCGCGCGACTCGCGAGTGA
>Ga0157378_10001083_pt1 | contig 24880 bp, 19 predicted proteins | sample M65metaG_FD_115309 | JGI IMG/M metagenome (GOLD analysis project Ga0157378, IMG submission 115309) | Miscanthus rhizosphere microbial communities from Kellogg Biological Station, Michigan, USA - M6-5 metaG | ecosystem: Host-associated > Plants > Roots > Rhizosphere > Soil | place: USA: Michigan...
GGAAAAAAAGATCACGCGATCAACGCCGAAACCGAGGCTGTTGCACTTCAGTCAAAATTGGGATACCCAACCAAACAATTTGATGAAATCCTTCTCAATATGAAGGCAGGAAAAGAAAAGATTGACCAATACTGACGAGGAATTCCATCAGTAAATTCTATGCGTACTAATCGTTACAATTGTAATGATAATTGTGAAAACGAGAACGCAATACATTTTACTCCTCCTCTATACCTTTTTTGCTTTGTAGCCGTTCTTCACCAGCCATTGCAATACTTTGTCTCTTTGATCACCTTGTACAAGTATCTCACCGTCTTTCGCAGATCCGCCGGTGCCGCAATAATTTTTCAGCTTCTTTCCAAGTTCTTCCAGCTCTTCATTCTTACCAACGAATCCAAGAACCAGCGTAACAGCTTTTCCACCGCGATGCTTTGTTTCTAACCTTACTGTTAGCTTTTGTTCTGCCGGTGATAAACTTTCTAATTGCGAGTGCTCGTCTTGAAATTTAAAATTCGGATCAGTACTATAAACAAATCCTCTAGAGTCAGTTTTATTTTTCTTTGACATATCCTATTAAAAAAAATGGAATAACATAAAAATTGGAACGCTTTGAAATTAGTCAAGGAGCTGGACCTAAGGAACGCGAAACGCGAAACTCAAAACGCTAAACGTTCATCGCTTTCAAGCTAAGATCCAAGCTTCTCGCCTGGTGAACTAGTCCTCCCACACTAACGTAGTCAACGCCAGTTGCTGCATATTCTTGAATGTTGTCAAGATTAATTCCGCCACTAGCCTCTGTTTCGAATGCATCTCCGATGATTAACATCGCTTCGCTTACTTGCTCTGGTGTAAAATTATCGACCATTATTCTGAATACTTTTCCTTTTCCTACCGCTAGCACCTTCTTCACATCGTCCATAGATCGTGTCTCTACTTCAATTTTTAATTCCGGGCGAATTTCCTGGACATACTGATGCGCTTTCAATATAGCATTCTCAATTCCGCCTGCATAATCAATATGGTTATCCTTCAGCATGATCATATCGAATAATCCAAAGCGATGATTGACGCCGCCTCCTATCCGTACCGCTTCCTTTTCGAGCAGACGAAAATTCGGAGTTGTTTTTCTCGTGTCCAACAATTTCGTTTTATATCCTTTCAACTTATCTGTGTACAATTTGGTAAGGGTTGCAATACCACACATTCGCTGCATGCAATTCAAAACAAGTCGTTCGCATTTCAAAATTGTATGAACGTGTGCTTCGATGTCAAATGCAGATTCGCCAATTCTCATCTGATCACCGTCTGATTTGTGTTTTACAAAAACGCTTGCTGGTTCCATGAAGCGAAAAATTTTCTCCGCAACTGTAACTCCCGCAAGAATTCCATCTTGCTTAATTTTTAGAATAGCCTTACCTCTTGCATCTGCAGGAATACAAGACAGAGAAGAATGATCTCCATCTCCAACGTCTTCTTTAATGGCCGCCCTGACTAATGTGTACAGTTGTTGATCAAAATGCATAAACAAATCTAAGGTTCCAGATAAAAAAAATCCCGACGCAAAGGTCGGGAAGTCAGTTTTCCAGGAATATCTTTTATTGTACCGCCTGGAATCTTATTTCCTGTAATAGCTGCCTGTCGCCGCGTTGCCGCATAAACAGGTGCGTGCGGTAACTACCTTGTCTAGTTTTCAATTCACCAACACAGAACTGTGCGCCGCCTTGTTCTCCCTTGTGCTTCACCTCAAAACTTACCACACCTTTGGTGTTGAAAAAATCCTTTATGATTATTTCAGCTTGTGTTCTGCTATAAGTATCGCTTTTATCGGGTAAGGATATGTCTACACGTTCATCAAAATACTTAGCAAGACCTGACGCATTTCCAGATTTAATGGCCGCAACTACGTCGTCTATATTATACGCCGGCTTAAAAGAGAGTAGGATTAGCGGAATAGCCAGTAACACTAAACCCATGATTTTTTTCATAGTACAATTTTTACGTACCCTAAATTTCCCAAAAACATGCCAAAGAGGGTCTGAAAAGCCAAAAAAAGCCAAACAACACAGTTTGGCTACCTTTGCCGCTTTGGAAAAAGCTAACAATCTGTTATAGTTCTATGGCCTACAAAAAAGCGATGCTCATCATCATGGATGGATGGGGACTTGGCAAGGTAAAGTCAAGCGATGCAATACAACATGCGAAAACGCCCTTCGTAACGTCCTTATACTCAAGGTATCCAAACACTACATTGGTGACATGCGGCGAGGCAGTTGGCCTGCCAGAAGGCCAGATGGGAAACAGCGAAGTAGGACACCTAAACCTGGGTGCGGGCCGCATTGTATACCAGGAATTGCAGCGCATTAATGTGGCAATAAAGGATGGATCTTTTGCACAAAACAAGGTGCTTTTGGAGACCATTCAAACAGCACGCAATAACAAAAAGCCGCTGCATCTCCTCGGTCTTGTCAGCAACGGAGGAGTGCATTCGCATATTAATCATATTAAAGCCATCATCGATGTTTGCCATGAACAGCAATTAAAGGACGTGTTTATCCATGCTTTTACAGATGGAAGGGATACAGATCCAAAGAGCGGTTTGGGTTTCATCAAGGAACTGCAGGAACATCTCAATAAAAAAGTAGGAAGGATAGCCACTGTCAGTGGACGCTATTTTGCAATGGATCGCGACAAAAGATGGGATCGCGTGAAACTTGCTTATGACGCGATGGTAAATGGAATAGGTGAAAAAGCAACTGACGCCATTGAAGCCGTTGCACAATCCTACAAGCTAAATGTGACGGATGAATTTATCAAGCCTACTGTAATAATTGACGAAGGCCAGCATCCTCTAGCAACAATCAAGAATGGTGATGTGGCGCTTTGTTTCAACTTCAGAACCGACAGGTGTCGCGAGATCACTCAGGTATTGACGCAGTCCGATATGCAGGAATTTGTAATGCATAAGCTATCGCTATTCTACACTACGATGACTGAGTACGATCAATCATTCAAAAACGTCCACGTCATTTTTGAAACGGACAATCTGGTCAACACCATTGGTGACGTAATTGCAAATCTGGGATTGAAGCAGATTCGCATAGCAGAAACGGAGAAATATCCGCACGTAACTTTTTTCTTTAGTGGAGGCAGGGAAGTTCCATTTGAAGGAGAAAAAAGAATTATGATTCCTTCTCCAAAAGTGGCCACTTACGATTTGAAGCCAGAGATGAGCGCGTTTGAAGTCACTGACGCAATTGTGCCTGAAATAGAAAACGAAACAGCTTCCTTTATTTGTTTGAATTTCGCGAATACTGATATGGTTGGCCATACAGGTGTCTGGGAGGCGGCCATCAAAGCAGCTGAAACTGTTGACAAATGCGTGGAGCGTGTGGTTACAGCAGCGCTTAATCATGGATATGCCGTATTTCTTACAGCCGATCATGGAAATGCTGATTATATGATCAACCCAGATGGAACACCCAATACTGCGCATACATTAAATCCTGTTCCATTATTCTTCATTGAAAAAGATTATCGGCCATCTATCAAGCCAGGTAAACTTGCTGATATTGCTCCTTCCATACTTACATGGATGGATATTCCATTGGCAAAGGAAATGACTGGAGATATTCTCATATCATAACTATGATGGTTAGCCGATCTTTTTGCGTTCTGGGTGACGGTTTTTTCCGAGACTAATAATGCACCTGTAGATTACTAAAATAATCAAGGAACAACGAGACCAGCCGCCGGCGCAAATGGCACAGCATTCCTTAATCCCAAATTTTCTAACCGTTTTTAGAATGACGACCGCCGGATAAGAGGTCCAATAATTCGAAATTTTCTAAGAAGCCAACGTTTCTTTCGAAATCCTTCAGTGGATTTCAGAATATCCACCAGCGTCTTCGGTGGTTATTTCTCATTTTTTGAAATGTTTTTTTCCTCTATGAAGCAGCGGAGGAATGGGAAAATTGTCTAAATTACAGGGCACCAAACGGTTTCTATGACCGAAGAGGCCATTTTACAAGGCTGTTTACACAATCACCCAGTTGCCCAACGGGAATTGTATAATCGATTCAGTCCTAAAATGCTGGCTGTCTGTTACCGGTTTGCCCATAATCGCGAGGACGCTGAGGACATGTTACAGGAGTCGTTTATTAAAGTGTTTTCGCAGATTCACACGTTTCAGAACAAAGGCGCATTTGAGGGATGGATCAGGCGTATCATTGTACACACCTGCATCAATCACCTCAAGAAGAACAAGAGATTTAACGAGAGCGTGGACATTATTAATGCAAGTGCAATTCAGGTGAGGGAAGAAAGTATTCCTTCAATTGTTCAGGCAAAGCAAATTGTTGAATGTATTAGGTTATTGCCAATTGGCTACCGCACCGTTCTGAACTTGTATGCGATTGAAGGTTATTCGCACAAAGAAATTGCTGAGATGCTGGACATTGAAGAAAGTACCAGCAGATCGCAATACACCAGGGCAAAACAGATGTTGGAGGAGATCTTGCTAAAAAAGAAGATCATTCAACGCCCGAAAGAGAAGATAGATTGGCTCATGGCAGCAGGCAGATGATAGCACGCATTAACCCTTTAAAAAAGAGCGTACCCAAAAATGGCCGACTATGCAGCGCAACTTTTACACTGATGAGTTTGAGCAGTTGATTCGCCAGAAAGCTGACCAGTACAAAATGTATCCCTCTGATCATGTGTGGAAAGGAGTTCATAAATCTCTGCACGGACGGAGAAGATGGTATTGGGCAGGTGTGGCAGTACTCTTGTTAGGTGTGGGATTTTTCACTACGGAGTACTTGCTGAATGTGCGAACGGTAACGCCATTGGCCGCCAAATTACAGCCATCTCTCACAGCCATTCAAATGGCGGAACAAAATAGCATTGCTTCACAATCAAATAAAACCAATTCTTCATCAACACGCTCAAACCCAGTGCCAGCACCGTTTTCAAGGCAAGGCACATTTGCAGTAGAAAATTTCTCTGTTGAGCGCAGTTTGCCCCTCGTCAACGAAGACCTGCAATCGGATAAGATATCTGCAGCAGCAGAGAAATTGGTAAGCGCTGGTAAACTCTCAAGAGTGTCAACACTAAATCCTCAAGCCCCGGCGGTAAAACAATTCATCGTTATGCCGTTAAACGAATTCGCAGACGCGGCAAGTGAATCTTCACAACAAACACAACAATCTGTAAACTGGCTCCAGGAATATGCCGTGTACCAACTTGCACCGGCGAGCCAAAAGCGATTGGGATGGATGTTGTATTTCTCGCCCACAATGAACTATCGCAAACTCACGGGCGGAAGTACGCTCTTCTCTCCCGGATCTGAAATTCAATCTGTGCCACTTGCGTTAACATTCAACGGAGCAGTTGATCAATACGTGCATCATAAACCTGCCTTGGGATTTGAGCTGGGAAGTAATTTCTTATATAGAACCTCGAAACATTTACATTTCAAAGCGGGAATTCAATTCAATTATTCGAGGTATAATATAGAAGCGTTCTCAAGTCATCCGGAAAAGGCTACCATTGCGCTCAACCCATATTGGAATGCCGACACTATTGTTTCATATACCAGTGTCAGAAATATGGGTGGTTATGCTCAACAGGAAATTGCTAATCAATACTTCGAATTATCGGTGCCAGTTGGCGTAGAGGTTCGTTTGTTTGGAAACGAAAAATTACAATTGAACCTTGCTACCACCATACAACCGACTTACCTGTTAAACCGGAACTCATATCTCATTACCACCGATTACAAGAATTATACGAGAGAACCTTCATTGGTTCGTCGCTGGAATCTGAATGCTGGTGTGGAAACTTATGTTGCCTATAATACTGGAACGGTACGCTGGCAATTGGGCCCACAATTCAGATATCAACTCTTGTCGAGTTACGTAGACAAATACCCCATCAAAGAATACCTGATGGAATATGGATTTAAAATTGGGGTAAGCAAGACCATTCGCTAGAAACCAATACTACCTGCGGATAATGAAAGCTGCTGTAACCTCGGCAGCTTTCTTATTTGGCATATGACGGATGACAGTTGACAGGAATACGGGAGAACAACAAACTTCAAATCCAGACGCGTGCGGTCTGCATCCCCGTCGGAACGTCAAACCTCAAACTTCAAACGTCTAACGTTCGTAATTTTGCACGATGAAAAATCTATTGCTATGGGTTGCCGCAGGCTTTTTGTTCAGTAGTTGTGGCAACCACTCCCCGGAACCCCCAAAAACAACAACAGAGGAAAAATCGTTTTTTCCCGTTGCAGAATATATCCAGGGCGAGATAAAGGTCGTGGATTCGATGCCTGTCGGGATATTGAAGAAAACAATTCGCGGGAATAAAAAGGATTCGAGTTTCATTGAGCGTCCTGAATTTCATTCCCTGGCCAGTGAATTTACAAGCCCGGAATTGTCGAAGACTGAATTGGAAAAAAACTACAATGAGAATTCATTTGCGGACCAATCAACGGAGAATTTCACTTTCACTTACTCTCCCTTGAAACCGGACGCCGTTAAATTCGGAAGGATTGACGTGTTGGTTAAACCCGGTCAAACTTCAGATAAAGTGCGGAGCATATATCTGGAAAGAAGCTATGTTCGGCAGGATACGACAGTGAACGAACGACTTTACTGGAAAGCTAACTCGAGTTTTTCGATAACTACAGAAAAAAAATACAAGGAGAAGGAACCCATCATTGAACAATTGATCGTGATTTGGAATCCTTCAAATTATTAATTCAGGAGAATGGAATGAAGCAGGAGGATTTTCAGAAGATAGCATCAACAATTCCAACGGAGGCCGGAATTTATAAATACTTTGATGACGAGGAGTCGCTTGTTTATGTAGGCAAGGCAAAGAACCTTCGCAAGCGGGTTAGCTCGTATTTCACTAAGACGTTTACCAACTACAAAACCCACGAACTCGTCAACCGCATCAAACGGATTGAATTCACCATCGTCAATTCAGAACAGGATGCATTTCTTCTGGAAAATTCGCTGATTAAAGAATTCCAGCCCAAATACAACATCAACCTCAAGGACGATAAGAGTTATCCTTTCATTGTCATCAAGAACGAGCCGTTCCCACGCGTTTTCCTCACACGAAATAAAATCAATGACGGATCAGAGTATCTCGGGCCATTTACTTCTGTAGGAAAAGTTAGAGAGCTGTTGGATTTTATAAGAGCCAACATTCAATTGCGAACCTGCAAACTCAACCTCACAGAAAAAAATATCAGCAAGGGTAAATTCAAAGTTTGCCTCGAATATCATCTCGGCAATTGCAAAGGGCCGTGTGAAGGGCTACAGTCGGCTGAGGATTACGCAGAAGGATTACAACAGATCCGAAACATTCTCAAAGGAAACATCAGTCCCGTGTTGCAGCATTTCCGAAAGGAGATGAAAGAATATGCAGAAGAGATGAAATTCGAAAAGGCGGAATTGATTCGAAAAAAAATTGACCACCTGGAAAATTACCAGGCACGATCGGTTGTGGTGAGTAAACATGTGACCTATGCAGACGTGTTCACGATCATCAAGGATGGTGATACCGCATATGTGAATTACCTCATGGTCAGCAATGGTATCATCGTTCAAACCCACACTTCCGAAGTTGAGACTCATTTGGAAGAAACGGTGGAAGAGGTTTTGCCCCTTGTTATCGCGCAATTGAGAAACAGGTTTAATAGTCCGGCTATTGAGATCATCGTTCCGTTTGCAATCGAATATCCGGAGGAGGGAGTGGTGGTTACTACGCCTAAGGCAGGCGACAAAAAGAAATTGCTGGAACTATCCGATAAAAATGTAGAATACTATCGGGAGGAATTGAAGCGAAAGAAGATGCTGCACCTGGAAGATAAAACGCACCACGAGCGAACCAGTGTTCTTAAACAATTGCAAGCCGATCTCCAACTATCATCGCTTCCTGTGCACATAGAATGTTTTGATAACTCCAATTTCCAGGGTAGCTATCCTGTTTCCGCAATGGTTTGCTTTAGGGAAGGAGTAAAATATAAACAGGACTATCGCCATTTCAAAGTAAAGACGGTTCAGGGAATAAATGATTTTGCAACTATGAAAGAGGTTGTCCATCGCCGTTATAGGCGGCTGTTGAATGATGAAGAACCACTTCCTCAGTTGGTGATCATTGACGGCGGGAAGGGTCAATTAAACGCGGCTGTAGAAGCTATCCAGGAGCTTCATATTGAAGGAAAGATGACGCTAATTGGATTGGCGAAAAATGAAGAAGAGATCTTTTTTCCCGGGGATATGGAGCCTGTGCGGTTACCTTATAACAGTGAAAGCCTCAAACTTATCAGGCGAATCAGGGATGAAGTACATCGGTTCGGGATTAGTTTTCACCGGCAACAAAGAAGCAAAGGGACATTTTTTAATGAACTGGAAAACATTCATGGAATTGGTAAGACAACTGCCGAAAACCTATTGAAGCAATTTAAATCAGTGCAAAGAATCAAGGAGTTGAGTAAAGAGCAATTAATAAACGAAGTGGGTAATGCAAGGGCGAATTTGATCTGGAATTATTTTCATGATAACGAACAACGAGGCGAAGTTCAGGTGAATGAGATACCCGATGCCTGATACCGGAAGCAAGATGCCCGATGCAGAAACAATATCATCACTCTGCTGAGGATATAAGCTGTCCTAATTCTTGGGACTTAAACCTTGGATCTTTCTTGTGCCTTGCGCCTTGTCGCTTGTGCCTTTTTTCGTGCCCAATCCGGAACGGTTGGGCACGAAAAAGGGGCCAGGATAGAAATCCAGCCCCGTTTTTAAAATCCAATATCCTATGAAAAACCATGGTAAAAATAGTGAAACAATTCTATTAAACAATACCCCCTTCAGGTATTTTTTATTATCTGAAATACGTGAATTTCCTACGGTTTTTACGATTTATAACAAATCAAAAAGGCCCCGATATTATCGAGGCCTTTAAGCTGTATATGCAATGATTTTTGATTAGTAAGACCAGAGATCCTGCTCGTAGTTGAAGATCTTCTCTTTAATATTCTCACCTTCCAACAGTCTCAGAATGGGGTCCTTAATGTAGTTCTTTACAAACAGATCATAAGGATTCTCAATTGTTGACTTGATGATACGGCTAGAGAACATTCTGCTTTCAAACAGCTCTTCCCAGCTCAAACGTGCACCATAGTTCTTTCCATTATAGGCTTCGTATTTTGCCAGAAGAGGGCGAAGTTCAGGATAGTATACCCAGAATATAGGGCTCACGTCCCTGAATGATCCATCCTGGTTGCGGATAGTCTTTACAGGCGCAATACCCAAAATACGTGTATACATTCTTGAAGACTCCTTATCGAAGATCACATCTTCCTTGATCCAGAATCTCTCAACGATGTCCGGGTTATAAACCTCGGTGATCACAGTATCTTTCATCAAACCTTTTGCACCAGTTGGGTCTTCAGCCCAATTCGGTACTTGTTCAATGTGTGGTTTACCCACCAACAACTCGGCTATTTCTTTTAATGTCATCGGAGTAGTAAACCTGTCGTCAACCTGTGCGTTGAAGGCAGTAATTTCTCCACTCTTGATGGCATTCAACAAAATATTGACGAAGCGCTGATTGCCGTTATCACCATCTGCTTTGTATACGAAAGGAAGGTTCATTTTTTCGTGTACATCGATCTCACGCCACAAACGCTGACGGTAAACCGCATCATCCTCACGGATATGCTCATACGCCAAAGGTGTACGATCTTTTACCAGGTTGCGCTCGATGGCATCATCGGTACGAAGTGATTTACGAATCGTATCCAACTTAATCTCGGCCTCAAGCACTACAACTGGTTTTGTTGTATCCTTAGCTGGAGCTTGCGCTGGTTTCGCAACGTTCTTAGTTGTGCTTTTCTTTTTAGTGGTGGAAGTTGTCTTCCTTTTTTGACTGGTCCGCTTTGGAGCTGCCTGTGAATACACCGCATCTCCTGCGAACGCAACCAATGTCACTAACAAACACAACCTGATAATACGACTTTTCATTTTCAACTATTTAATTTATTGTAACTGGAAAACCATTGGCGTAATGCGCCTTGTTTTACCATCGGGACCAACCACGTTGATATCGTCAAAGAAGATTGTTGTTCCTGGCGTAGCTCTGTCCACAATTCCTTTAGCATTACCAGTCCAACGGTTACCTTCATTATTAGCTGGCGTATAGTTCGGGAAGGCACCACCGCTTGCAGCTAGCGTGTAGCTCACAACGCGGAATGGAGCTTCAAATTCTGAATCTTCTAACCTGGCAATCAAACCACCTTGTGCTTTGAATGCTGCAGTTGATATTCTTCCTCCTTTGCTTGCTCCTACAAATCCTGCAGGATTAGGCAATAACTTCAAACGCAATGGGAACTTAAACGGCTTACCTTCTGCGATAACCTGGATCTCAGACATCCCAGCAGCAGCCGGCTTAGCAATGTAATGGTCGCCACCTGCTTTAGAAATTGATCCACCCGGGAATACTACTCTCACTTTTTCAGCACCAACACTACCACCGGAAATGGTCAGCGGGTTGTCCACTCCTACGTACATCACGTTCATTTTCTCAAGGAATATAGAGGCGCCTGAAGGCATACCTACGGTATATTTAACCGGCTTGTTGACTGTCTCAACCTTTCCATCTTGATTTACATATTCAATATGTACATCAACAATCTTGTCACCAACACCACTTGCTTTCGTTTTGAAAACAGCCACCCCATCTCCAGTTAAAGTTTGTTTCTGCCCGCCTATTGTTATTGAAGGTTTCGCCGCGTCACTAAAGGCACCCACCCCAGCCGTGATCTCGATATCATCGCCTGGCATCACATAACTTGCACTTGCTTGTGCAATCGGTGAGAATTTATTGAATACAATTTTAACTTGGCCGATCTGGCTATGCAAATAGTCGATCATTTGCGATTCCGTATTCTTAACGTCGTTCTGGAACTTACTAAGAATGGTCACCGCAGCGATCGTCGGTGTCATATGAAAATAGTTCTGCGTCCACCCCTTTGCATCATTTGACAATTGAGATCCTGTTTGAGACTTAGGAACGTTCATGTCGATTGGCAAAGTCTTTTGGAAAGCTTCTTGTGCTTTCTTTAAATCCTCCTGCACTTTTGGATTATCTTTAAAATCCTCTGAACTAGGATCCAAAATATCAATCACACTCTTCTTAAACGTGGTGAGCTTATCATACAATTGTTTTCCCTTTCCTTCCTGGTCCATTAAACGGGTAGGAGCATCAAGGTTGTCCTCCTTGAAATGTTCAACGCCATCTATTATTTCTAAACCGGAACCTTTCTTCATTGAAGTTTTCAATTCTTCAATGTATGTTCCCATTTCTGCAGCCATCTGCTTCACTTTCTCAGCTCTGGGAACCCAGGGAGCAGCTTTGGCTGCTGTTTGAGGATCCTTTGCCTTTTCAGCAAGTGAATTATAAATGTCTGTATTCTTATCGTTGATAACGCCTGTTGATTTGAGCAAGCTGTTATTTACAGTCTTAAAGGCATTCAAGACCTCAGATGTAACGTTCAGTGCCAGCAGAGCTGTAAGCACCAGGTACATCATATTGATCATCTTCTGCCGGGGCTCTTTAGGTAAACCCATAATAAGGGGTATTTAAAAAATTTTGAAATAGGTTTTTCAGTTGTTTCACGGGTAACGGATATGGGACTTTAATCCCCCCTTGTTGGCTGATTAGCGACCTTGCATTGCGCTCAACATATTGCCATAAACTTTGTTCAGGCTGCTGAGGTTGTTTGCAAGTGTTGCAATCTGCTGTTGTGCTTTCTTAGCATCGTCTACGCTTCCCTGCATAGTTTCAGAAGCAGTCACCAGATTGCTATAGAAATTATTCATAGCCTTGAGGTGATTGTTTGTGTCCTGCAGTTCCAGCTCATAGATAGCATTCAATGAACCCAGGTTTTTAGTCAACACCTGAACCTGCTCATGGAATTGCTTAGTGCTATTAGCGGCATTATTAAAATGACCAATAGTGGTTGTAGCATTCATATATGCATCTTTCATGCTAGTGAGTGCGCTTGATGCCTCTTTAGTCTTGTTTGCATACTCAGAGGTTGCACTTACTGCTTCACTAACGTCGGCTATCTTATCAACTGAAGTTCCTAATTTCTTGAAGTTCTCACTCAAGCGACCGAGATTGGCAGGAGTGATATCAGCGGCTTTCAGCATGTCCTCCATCTTAGTGAGGGCAGGATTTCCTGAAGAACCAGCCATTTTAGGAAGGGCTTCGGCAATAGCTGCCATTTCACCTCCGGGAGGTGGTAAGAATGCGTATACCATGAAGATGATCGCCTCGGTAATAAGACCTGCAGTCAAAAAGAAGTCTGCCCATTTCTGGTGCGTGATCTTTTGCCATGCGCCAAAGATTACGATCGCAGCACCCACGCACACGATGACGTTTACAAGTCTTTCGGTAGATTTAGAAACTCCAGCCATTGTTCAAAGTTTAAAAAGTTTAGAAATAGGTTTTAAAGGGTCAGAGAAACAAAATAGCGTTTTTGATTGAATGAACTCAAATCAATAACGCTACTTGTGTTTTAAAATTTTGCTATATGCTATAAATTATCTGCGCTTTTGCTGTGTTGCTGGTAAATCAATAACACTTCTGAAACCGATATAGGATTTTGATGTGTCCTGGTATTCGTAAGTGCGGGTACTTGTTTGAAGAAAGTATCCAACATCTTTCCAGCTACCGCCGCGAAGAACTTTACGCTTCATTCTTGGAGGATCCTGATCCTTTGCATTGTAGCGGATATCTGGGTTCATATCATGCTGGAAGTTATAAGCTCCCTCATAATATACAGAAGAAGTCCACTCTGCTACGTTTCCGGCCATGCAATACAGACCGAAATCGTTAGGCCAGTAAGCATCGGCACGAACGGTATAGAATCCACCATCTTCAGGGTAGTTACCGCGACCAGGTTTGAAGTTTGCTAACAAGCAACCTTTCCTGTTACGGAGATAATAGTTACCCCAAGGGAACATCGATTGTGAGCGTCCGCCTCTTGCTGCGTACTCCCACTCAGCTTCCGTTGGAAGACGGAAATCTGATTCAGTAGCCTTGCTTTTTGACTCAAGGAAAGAGTTCAGGTAATTAGTCCTCCATTCGCAGAAGGCTGTTGCCTGGCTCCAATTGACACCCACAACAGGATAGTTTCCAAATGCAGGGTGGCAATAGTAACGCTTGGTCATTGGCTCATTATATGAATAAGAGAAGTCGCGGATCCAAACCAATGTATCAGGATAGATCCTTGTGTCTTTCTTAATAATGAATAATGAACGGGGCTTTGATTTATTCTCAAGCTTTGAAGCTTCTTTGAGATTAAATGTCTCAGAGTGATAGATAAGTTTATCAGGATCGATTTCCTTCTTTCCGAATACTCGGTTTTCAGGAGTTACGATCATTTGGTCTACCTTCTCAACGGTAGCCTTATCACCCCACTTAATGGTTTGTGCTTTTTTCCAGTCTATCCTGAACTGTCCATCCACGTCTTTACCATACTGCATCAGGGTAGCGGCAATTGAGTCACGAACCCAGTTCGTGAACTGACGATACTCATTGTTGGTGATTTCAGTGGCATCCATCCAAAAACCATTGATGGAAATCTGCTTGTTCCTTGCGGTATAAGCATAATTCACATCCTCATCGCTAGGTCCCATGTGAAAGGTTCCTGGCGGGATGTAAAGCATTCCCGGTGGTTTTGTCAGATTATACTTTGTTGCTGGAGCAACGCCATGAAGTTGGCCGTCGTTCGGTAAGCCTTTTGAAGATTTACCAAGTTTTCCGCAACCTGCCACAATGAACATCGCAGCAAGAGCCATCAGAGTGGATAGGTTTTTCATTTTCATTTTATTAAAGGGTATTGGGCAAAAATACTTTTTTGATATTTTCTCCATCACAAGTTTAAAGTTTATTTCTTATAAATCAAAGCACTCGAAGGCAGAAAATTAAACGTTATGCTACAAGCTATTATTGTATAATGATATGCAAACTTTCTAAGTAGTTCCCATTAGTCGGATAAACGCAGGAAGGTTGTCTACAGGGCGCTGACAAGCATAATTTTTACATAGGAAGATAAGTGGTTGGTCTGCTACGGGTTTCCCATCCAGTAACGGGAAAGAGGGATCAGTTATTTCAGTGGATTGGAAAATTCTGTTCGGAATGAAGATAGATAAAAATTGATTCCGCAACTCGTTAATTTTTTTCCCTGTCAGCACCAGTTCCGGGACCTCTTGGGTGAATGCTTGCAATAAAGATGCCCACACTCCAAACGATCCAGGATACTTACGGATAACCTGCTCCAGCGCGGAAACCATCTGCATAGAACGGTTTTTCCAATCCCTGATATCAAATACGACTGACAGATAAAATAGGTTGTGAGCCATCACCGCATTACCCGATGGAGTAGCGCCATCATAGATCTCTTTCTTGCGAACAATTATGTCCTTCTGCCCCTCGATGGTATAATAGAAAAAAGGTCCATCGGCTTCACTGAAATGGGTAATTACATACTCAGTAATCTCCTTCGCTTGCAGCAAATATTTCGAGTTTCCTGTGATCTCCTGCAGTAAGATCAGCGCTTGAATAAGGAAGGCAAAGTCATCCAGGAAAGCAGGGAATTTAGCCTCTTTGTTTTTATACGAGTGGTGCCAATGACCTGTTGAATGGTTCCCAAACGCCTCAAAGATGAACTGCATATTCAACACCGCGAGCTCCCTATAAATTTCATTACCCGTGGCCATGAAAGCCTTGCTGGACGCGGCATTCATGAGGGCATTCCATCCCAATAACATTTTATCATCCAGCAATGGCCTTTGCCTTTTACCCCGGGCGGCTAAAAGCAATTGCTTGGCACTATGAATCGATTGCCTGAATTGATTTGGATCAAGGCCTTTAAGACGCACGAAATCTTCAAATGCAACAGGGGTACGAAGAATATTTTTATGCTCCCAATTGCCTTGTTCAGTAACATCGAAGTAATCACAGATCATCGGTGTCTGATCCTTTACCACCTGGTCCACTTCCTCCTTGTTCCATACATAAAACTTGCCTTCCTCCCCTTCACTATCAGCATCCAGTGCGCAATAAAAGCCATGCTCATTGGACATCATCTCTCTTCTTACAAAGTTGATGGTGTCCTCAATCACTTCCCTATACATGCCATTCCCCGTCAACTGATAGGCTTCACTGATAACAGAAATGAGAAGCGCATTATCATACAACATTTTTTCAAAATGCGGGACCAACCATTCCGCGTCAGTAGAATACCGTGCAAAGCCGCCACCCACCTGGTCATAGATTCCACCTCTTATCATTTTATCAAGACTCAGTAATGCCTGGGCAAGCGCTTTTTCATTTTTCGAATAATGATGATATTCCAATAGCCAGCGAATGGAAAAAGTTTGAGGAAACTTAGGTGCCCTACCAAATCCCCCTTCACGGGTATCAGCATTCTTTATAAGGTTGGAGAAGATTTCTTCAACTGCATCGGTACTAAAAGATGATGTAGCGGAAGGCATATTAATACCGAACTGATTCGACTGAAATATATGCTGGGTGAGGTTTTCAGCCTGTTGAATGATCTCAGGTTTTTTCTCTTGGTAGGCATGAGCAATAGATAACAATACATCCGTCCAGGAAGGTCTGTTATGGACAGCGACAGGTGGAAAATAAGTGCCCCCGTAAAATGGTTTTGCATCCGACGTAAGAAAAACATTCAACGGCCAGCCGCCACTGCCAGTCATGGCCTGAACAGCATCCATATAAATATGGTCTAGGTCCGGCCTTTCTTCACGGTCAATCTTGATGTTCACGAAGTGCTCATTCATTATACTGGCCGTAGCCTCATCTTCAAAACTTTCCCTTTCCATTACGTGGCACCAATGACAAGCCGCATAACCGATGCTAACGAGGATTGGCTTGTTTTCATTCTTAGCCTTTTCTAATGCTTCCGTTCCCCATGGATACCAATCCACCGGGTTATGCGCATGCTGTAAAAGATAGGGACTTGTTTCGCTTATGAGGTGATTGCCATTCTTCGTCATAAGGCAATTTAGTATAAAGTACTAAGTACAATAATCGTACAAACTACCATGCGTTGTTCAAACTAGATAAGAATGAGGCTGGATAAGGGTTTGGGACGACTGAATTGTCGGGAAAGATTATGAAAGTAACTAACAATTACTATCGGCTGATTCGATTGTGCATCAACGAGAGAATGATGAAGGCGAAAGTGAAAACAATGCCGACTATTGTTCAATATGTCGAGCCCTACGGAAAATCTTTTGTGGGTTAATGAATCCTACTTTTTCTTCGCAGTTACTGACAAATACTGCTCAAGTGCAGCAACCATCGAAGGCGCTTTCGGTTGAGGAGCCTTGATCTCTAATTTCAGTCCGGCGTCCTCCACAGCTTTGCCAGTATTATTTCCAAACGCACCAATTACGGTACCGTTCTGTTTAAACTTTGGGAAATTATCGAAGAGGCTTCTGACGCCGCTTGGTGTGAAGAAACAAATAATGTCAAAATCAGTATTGGTGAAGGCGGGTTTTACATCATTGCTTATGGTTCTGTACATGAATGGAGTAGCAAACTCGCAATGATTCGTTTTTAACCAGTTCACAATTTCATTATCCTGTTGGTTTTCGGAGCATGGATAAAGAAACTTTTCGTTCTCTTTGTGCTTGTTGATGACGTCAAACATGCTCTTATTAGTCCCATCGGCTCCATAAAACACTTTACGCTTACGGTAAAGAATGAACTTTTGGAGATACAATGCAACTGCTTCGGTAATGCAGAAATACTTTGTGTCCTGGGAAACACTCACCTTCATTTCTTCGCAGGTCCTGAAGAAGTGATCAATTGCGTTGCGACTGGTGAAAATCACCGCCGAGTAGTTCTGTATTTCGATTTTCTGCTTACGGAATTCCTTGGATGGAATTGCTTCCAGCCTGATGAACGGATGAAAAGCTAGTTCAACATCGTACTTTTTCGCCAATTCGAAATACGGCGATTTCTCCGTTTCCGGTCTGGGCTGGGTAATCAGGATTTTTTTTGGGTTTGTGCCGTTAACCCCGTGTTTTACCATATTAAGCTGGCAAGTTTTCGCAAAGTTAAATACTCTTTTCCACTAACTTAATTAACACCTTGTAAATCAGAACCAGAGGCGCTAATTCGAACGCACAAAGGTAGATAAAAAATTGGAACAGACTCCACCTTATTTCATTTTGCAGGGGGCGGAATGTAAGTACCATGCGATAAAGGAAAAGGAAGACAATGAAGATAAGTGATAGTGTTACAAATACTTGCTGAGCACCTGCAGGTTCAAAAACAATCAAAACCAGGAAGGGTAAAAGAAAGATACCTAACATCTTATTAACAAGAAACACTATGAATATATAGGTGTCAGCCGCGCGGGAAATATTGAAAATCCAGCCCAGCGATTTAATGATGATCAGCTTTCCGGAATAGATTAATACCAATAACGCCGAACAATAACCGGTCTGGATCCAGAAATTGTCCGATACAGGAGCATGATAATAGTTTAAGAGAAGGCTTGTATATAAACCGCCGGTCAAAACGAATAGAAAATTGAGCAGCAGCGAGGGCAGCGGCGACTGAAGCAATTGTTCTCTCAGTTGCTGCTGCTTAAGTGTGATCCTCAAGAAAATGGCCAATAGGTTGTTGACATATTTGCCGAACACCGTTTTGATGAGGGCGAAATAAAAAAATAGTCCGACCAACAAATAGAACATCAAGTCGCTTCCCTTCCAGTTGCGTTCGATCTCGGTTTGCCTCACCGGCGGTCCCATAAAATTGAAGTAGGGATTGTTTTGCAGGACTTTTCTAAGATTGTTTATGAAGCCAAGCGCCGGATCCAATGCTACCAGTGGCGATTTTTCAATGCTATCGATAAGCCTTGACCTCGACAAGGTATCCTGTTGTTTTATTATCGGTGCCGGTTTCTTCCGAACCGGTTTGGGAGTTGAAGAGTCTTGCGGTGGAACAGCTTGAGTGGGAACAATAGTGTCGGTGGTTGACTGCGAATAAACCGAGACAGAGAGCAAAGCCAGTATGAATAAGGTCGATAAAAGTTTCTTCACAGATATGTTGGTTGCAATGCAAAAATAGGTTTCAGCTCTCATGTTTCTTTCTAGTGGTCCGTGGTCGGTCGTCTGTCGTCCGTCTTAAGATGTTTGTCTTTCGTGGTCCGTCGTCCGTGGTCTGTTGTCCATCTTAAAAGAAAGTCACAAAACCCAAATGAATTTTTGATTGACGGAAATCAAGTTGCGTATCATTCCTCTTACCCACCGCATATGAAATATTGAAAACACCCGCCTTCGTTTCGAATGCAATACCAAGACCAGTGCCCAGAAAATTATTTCGAATATCAGGCTCGGGTTGTGCATTCTTCGTCCAGCCCATATCCAAAAATGCAAAGAGATAAGAATTCTGGTCGATTAAATAACGATACTCACCCGTGAGTACCAGGAACTGGGATACGAATATGCTTTCTTCATCAAAACCTCTCAATAATTTATAACCTCCAATTTGAAAAAGTTCATTTCTAAAAATGCTTTGACTTTGGAAATACCCGAACTGCGCCGCTGTTTTAAATGTAGACGCTTTCGTCAACGGAAAATAATGAGCAGCATCCATTCTGATCCTTACCTGGTAACTTTTTTTCTGCACTGAGTCATACAATGACGAATACTCAAACGTGGGATTGTTGGGATCATGCATGTTCATGATGGCGTCACTCTCTTTTACTTTACGCGTACCAATAGTAACATTGGTCATCGTTTCTGTGCCTTTCCTCGGATTAAACTTATAATCCGTTTTATTAATGGTATGAAGTATTCCAAAATTTAGCGAACCCACATCAGCAAGGTCGGGCAATTGCTTGGTCACAAACACCTGGTTAGTATCAACGGTGAGCACGTTTGTTTTAAGACTCTGTAAGAAAATACTTACCGACTGGAACGAGGAAACCATGTATTGTGCGCCGATCACCATGTTGATATTGACATACGACGAATCCTTTTTATACAAATCGAATGCTACGTTCATTCCAAGCGGTGATTTAAACATGTACGGCTGGATGAACATCAGATTTAATCTCGGAGATTTTGCCTGCAATTGCTGCCAGTTCACACCAATCGTTTCTCCACCGCCCAATGCATTTTTTAAATTGATATTGGCCTCTCCGGTTACTAACAACTTTCCCGATTGCTCATTGGAGGGGAGAAATCCCACCAACACATTTACCTGGCTACTTTTTTTTGTTTGCAAGTATAAGTTGACAATTGAACCAGTACCGAGCATTGTCAAATTCCAGGGCTGTTCTTCCTTAACATAGGGTAGCTCTCTAATCCTGTTACTGATCCGCTGCAATTTGTCCGTCTGGTAAATACTTCCATTGGGAAGCTCGAGGTATTGCTGCAAAAATGTGTTCGAAATTTTTGCGTTACCATACACCCGAACGCTATCAATTTTGTATAATGGACCCCTATCTACTTTCAACACACCTCTGACGTGATTTTCCCTAAATTCAACACTATCAATAAACACCCTCGCGAACGGATAACCCTTGTTCCCGAGATAAGCGATCATCTTTTGTTGGAAGGATTCATATTGATAAAAGGTGAGCGGTTTTTTTTGATTCGGTAGCATCAACGATTCCAGGATCTTTCGATCTTCATCGGAAATCCTGATGGAGTCTAAATTATAACGCTCGCCAAAGTATATACTCACTTTTGCAAACATTGAATCAACGTAAACGCTGTCAAGCGAAACCGCCGCATAGCCTTTTGCCTGCATCAATGTGGGAAGCTGGTCGATATACTTCGACAATTGATCCCTACTCTTGAATGAAGATTGAAGTTTTAGAGAATGAACGAAAGCGGAATCTCTATCTATTGGTTGAACATAAAGAGTGTATTGGCCCAAAGCATTTGTGAAGAATAAGCAAAGGATCAGGCTTAATACAAAGCAGGGATTAGATAATCGTAATTTTGGCGTCCTTTTCATACAACTTTAATCTCACACGAGCGGCAATGGCAGGCATTTATATACATATCCCTTTTTGTAAGCAGGCCTGTGTGTATTGCAATTTTCATTTTTCTACCTCAATGAAGCTAAAGAACGATTTTCTAAGCGCTTTATTGAAGGAAATTGATATTCGCAAAGAGTATCTCCAGGGCGAAAGTATCGAAACTATTTATTTCGGTGGTGGAAGCCCCAGTATTCTTCAACCCCGGGAAATCGAATCCATATTACAGCGACTTCGTCAAAATTTTTCAATTCACGATTCAGTTGAAATCACGCTGGAGGCAAACCCTGATGATATTGACAAAGAAAAGGCGCTGCAATGGCGAGAACTTGGAATAAATCGATTAAGCCTCGGCGTCCAATCATTTTTTGACGATGATCTGAAATGGATGAATCGTGCACATGCTGCTGAACAATCATTGAGAAGTATAGAACATGTGAAAAACGCGGGCTTCTCCAATCTTACCATAGACTTGATATATGGTACGCCAACGCTTACCGACGAAAAATGGAAACAAAATGTTGAACGCTGTTTTCAGTTCGATATACCTCACCTGTCCTGCTATGCTTTGACAGTTGAACCCAAGACTGCACTGGATGCACTAATTCGCAAACAAGAGATGCATGATATTGATGCAGACGATCAGGCGAGACAATTTGATTTATTAATTGAATGGACTGAAGCGAATGGATACGAGCACTATGAAATTTCAAATTTTTCGAAGCCGGGAATGAGAAGCCGACACAATACTTCTTACTGGCAGCAAAAAAAATATCTTGGTCTCGGCCCGTCCGCCCACTCATTCAATGGTTCTTCGCGCCAATGGAATATTGCAAATAATTCCCTTTACATTTCTTCTTTGCAAAATGGCGTTGCCTCATTCGAATTAGAAAGTCTTTCCCCTGTTCAAAGAATAAATGAATACATCATGACCTCTCTTAGAACAACAGAGGGATTAGATCTTGAGTTCGTAACGCGTGAATTTGGAGAAAAGGCGGTGGCTAATATTGAGAATCATTTGCCAAAACACCGGGCTAATGAATCACTTTTTAAAGAAGGAAATTCAATTCGACTTACCAGGAAAGGTAAGCTCTTTGCGGATGGAATAGCAGCTGATCTGTTCCTCGATCATGTTTGATTACTGTTTGGATGATTTCCTGAATTGTACTTTTAAGTAACGGACCAATTCATTGATGACCAGGCAAACAACCATCAAAACAATGAATGTGAAACCAATGCTTTGATATGATAGGGGCATCATTTTAAAGACTCTCCTTAAATATTAGACGAGGAACTGCTCAATATGGTTAACGCCTTCTGAAGGTTTAACATTTTCCCAGAGAATTTTGTATACTGTCTCGGCAATAGGCATGTCGGCTTTAAACTCTTTGTTAATAAGATATATGCATCGACTAGCATTGTAACCCTCCGCTACCATATTCATTTCCAATTGGGCAGCTTTCACGGAATAGCCCTTACCCACCATATTGCCAAAGGTTCTGTTTCTACTATATAATGAATAACAAGTAACGAGTAAATCTCCAAGGTATACGGAAGTAGCGTAATTAGCATTCTTTTTATGGGTAACCGGATCTTCTTCTTCATGCACGCCAACCTCAATATGCCTGGCGCCCACCTTTCTCAGGAAACCGGCCATTTCATCGGCACTATTGGCTATTAATACGCTAAGAAAATTATCTCCGTACTCGAGCCCATGTGCAATACCCGCACCCAGCGCATAAATGTTTTTGAGGATCGCAGCATACTGCACTCCATATACATCTTTGTTGACGATGGTATTCAGATAAGGCGTAGAAAATTTGCTTGCTAATTCTGCTGTGCCTTTCTGATCCATACCCGAAAAAGTGAGATATGAAAGTTTTTCCGCTGCAACTTCTTCAGCATGACAAGGACCCATTATTGTAAAGTAATCCTCCAGTGGAACCTGATAACATTCCTTGATATAATCATTGAGGAGTTGATTGTTGTGCGGAATGATGCCTTTCACTGCGGAAATCACCTTCTTATTGTTGAAGGCATCAGTCGAAAGAGGTTTCAAAGTGTCAATGACATACGCTGAGGGAACGGCCACTAGAATATATTCCGACTCAGCAACTACTTTCTTGATATCAGTACTCAATGAAAGAAGCTTTGCATCAAAATAAACGGAACTTAAATAATTTGGATTATGATGTCTTTTTACAAGATGGTGGGCAATTTTTTCATTCCTCACCAGCCAGTTAATACTACAACCATTATCGGTAAGAATTTTAGCCAATGCAGTTGCCCAACTACCACTTCCTATGATGCCGAACTTCATAACACGAATTACGCGAATAAAGAAACACGAATTACACGAATAAAGAAACAAAGAATAAAGAAACACGAATTCGAAATAGGCAATTGGCAATTGGCAATATGCAATCCGAAATCGAAACCGTTTTCTTAATGCTAAGTCAATTGATGACAAAAAAATCGCGGCTTCGCCGCGATTCATAAGATTCCCTCTTGTACCTTGTGCCTTGTACCTTGTGCCTTATCAAGGGTTATTTTTTATCAAACAATTGCTCCTTCGGAACCACCTTCACTTTCGTACCGTCCTTCAACGTCTTGCTCACAGTAGTATAAGGACCGGTCACCACTTCTTCTCCCTCTTTCAGTCCACTGGTGATTTCAATATAATTGATGTCCTGGATATCGGTTTTGACCACAACCTTTTTCACTTTTCCATCGGGTTGTGTGATGTATACTACTTCTTCGAGGTCGCTGGCAGAAGATTTTGCGTTTGCATCATCAGTAGTCCCATCGTCTTTTTTGTCAAAGCTGCTCTTCTTATCAGTCTTCGCTGATTTATCACTTCCTTTTTCTCTTGTAGTAACAGCATTAATTGGAACAGAAAGAACATTTTCATGTCGCTTTGTTTGAATATCCGCGCTTGCGTTCATCCCTGGTCTGAATGGAAAGCTCCTTGGTTTTTTTGGATCGATGAGATCCTGGTAAGAAGATGGCAACAAGCGAATGCGGACCTCATAGTTTGTAACATCATTTGAAGTTTGCCCGAGTTGAGAAGTACCTTTGCTACTGCTGGCGATTTGCGTAACGATACCTTTAAACTTGCGATTATTGTAAGCATCTACTTCTACCAATGCAGAGTCGCCATAATGAACCTTTGGAACATCATTTTCTCCAACATCCACGCGCACTTCCATTACACTCATATCAGCCACGCGCATCATTTCGGTACCTACATTGAAACTGTTACCTGCTACTCTCTCTCCCTTCTTAACGCTGAGGAGAGAAATCACTCCGCTCATCGGTGAAACTATGGTAGTACGACCGAGATCTTTATATGCCCTGCTCAGATTTGCCCTTGCACGCTGTTCGCTGGCCTTACTGGACCGAATACTCTGGATAGCGGCATTGTAATTTGCCTGGGCACTGCGTAAGGTAGTTTCTGCCTGTTCAAATTCTGCCTTGGAAATGACCTTGTCATCTAATAATTTCTTTTGCCGATTGAAAGTATTTTGCGCCTGATCGAGGGTCGACTTCAAAGATTCCAATTCGGCAGTGCTATTTGCTGTCATGGCTTCAACCCTGGTTACCTCAGCCGAAGCCTGGTCGCGTTGCGTTGCATATAAATCGGCATAAATCTTTGCAAGCACTTGTCCTCTCTTCACACTGTCTCCTTCCTGCACATTCAATTCCACAATTTCGCCGGAGATATCAGGGCTGACTTTTACTTCCACTTCGGGATAAATTTTACCGCTTGCGGTAACGATCTCCATAATGGTGCGCTTGCTCACTTTTTCTGCAGTCACTTTTGTGCCTTCCTCTTTTCCGAGCGCTCCTCCTTTTTTGAGCGCTACCAAAGCAATGACTACAACAACTAAGATGATTAGGCCCCAAAGCAATTTTTTGTTCATGATTGAAATTATTTGCGCTGAAAATGGTTGGTTAAGTTATAGTTTAATGCCCTGCCCTTTATAAAACTCGAGAACTTTCATCTTGAACACATAGTCGAATTGAGCATTGGCAAGATCAATTTTAGCCCGATTCAAATTAGATTGGCTAATGATTAATTCCAAAGTTGATAATAATCCAACGCCATATCTTTTTGATGAAATGTCGTATGCTCGCTGCGCAGTGGCTACACTACTCTGACTGGCGTTGAATTTTTGCAGTGCTGCTACTGCTGTTGTGTAAGCTGTATAAATATCCTGCTTTAATTTTTGATCAGCTTGTTCTTTTACTATTTCCTGGTTTTTGATATCAACTTTAGAACGTTCGTAATTTGAGCGGGCCTGGTATCCATTGAATATTGGCACCCGCAGAGATATTCCTAAATTTTGTTGAAACCGATTATTAATCTGACTTCCCCATCCCTCCCAGAATTGACCGAAACTTCTATTCTGTGAAGGAGTAACATCAAACGTTGGCGTTGAAACCAGGTATGTTGAACTACCGACTACTACTTTCGGCGGATTTGGCTCTTGGGTTGGATCGGAATATCCCGCGAAAAATGGTGTCCCAGCCACCTTGCTGAAATTGGAAAAGTTTGTATTCAACCCAACAAAACCGCTGAAGGTTGGATACAAAGCACTTTTTGCAGCTTTCGAGGCGTACATTAAGGATTGATATCTGAGTTCATTTGCCCTCTGGGCAGGTTGACTTTTAAGTGCGAGTTGATAAACATATTCCGGTTGCAATTCTGCAATGCTTTCAACGGGTATGCTTTGAATGTCTGGTTCAACTATATCGAAGGGA
>Ga0157378_10001084_pt1 | contig 24871 bp, 20 predicted proteins | sample M65metaG_FD_115309 | JGI IMG/M metagenome (GOLD analysis project Ga0157378, IMG submission 115309) | Miscanthus rhizosphere microbial communities from Kellogg Biological Station, Michigan, USA - M6-5 metaG | ecosystem: Host-associated > Plants > Roots > Rhizosphere > Soil | place: USA: Michigan...
AAAGAGGTCATCTACTGGGCAATCCACAAATTTTCTGCAAATGGCCATTCCGCGTCAACCCACTGCGCTTCGAAGCGAAATCCTGAGGCCATAGCAATCTGCAACAGTTCGTGATGCGAATATTTGTGGGTGGTTTCGGTCCAGATGGTCTCGTCTGCCGCGAACTGCACTGCAATGTCTGCCCGGGGAACACTTACCAGTTGGTCTTTCCTAGATTTCAAATGCATTTCAATACTGCGCGATGCCTGATTGAAGCGGGCTTCGTGCTCGAATTCCGCCAGATCGAAATCAGCCTCCAGTTCCCTGTTGATGCGAGCGAGCAAATTGAGGTTGAAAGCGGCCGTCACGCCAAGAGCATCATCATAAGCGGCTATCAATTGATGCAGCGGCTTCTCCAAATCCGTTCCCAGCAGGAGCGAATCGCCAGGCTTCAAAATACGGCGGATTTCACGTAGAAACTTCACGTCCGCTGGTCGGTCGAAATTACCAATCGTGCTGCCGAGAAACATTACCATCAAGTGAGCGCCGTCCTGACGGCGCGCAGCGACTTCGCGCAGGCCGTCCAGGTATTCGCGCTCAAAGCCCACCACGCTGATGGCGTCCAGATCACGAAGTTCACGCTCACACATTGCCAGCGCTGACGGAGAAATTTCTATTGGGCAGTAATAGGTCTTTTGGCGGCTGGCCAGGGCTTCGAGAATCCAACGGGTCTTCTTGCCGCTTCCACTGCCAAGTTCAGCGGCAACCAGCTCTGAGGGCAGGCGCTCCACGATCTCATAGGCGTGTCTGCGAAGCAGGCGCTCGTCGGCGCGAGTCAGACCATATTCAGGAAGCACGCTGATCACTTCGAACAGGGCTGAGCCAATGTCGTCATACAGATATTTTGATGGCAGTTCTTTCTGGTCGCGCTTGGTCAACCCTGCCCGCACGTCGGCGGCAAACTGATAGACCGGATCGGAAACCACTGCTTGATTGAGCATGCAATCACTCCAAATCGGCTAATTCTTCACGCAACGAAACCCAGCATAGACATATTGGTAGTGCGGTTGAAACCAATTGCGGAAGGAGCGACGCAACATACACGCCGCGGTGCGGGGGGATCCGCCTTTGATGACGTAGTGCTTACCGTCAAAAAAGTCGGCCGAGTATCCACGATAGAACGGAAATGGTTCGAAACCGGGGAGCGGAGCGAATGGAGTGGAGGTCCATTCCCATGCATTCCCCAGCAGATCGTGCAGGCCGAAGGCGCTTTGGCCCTCGGGAAATGCATCGACCGGTGCGGGGTCCCAACTCTTGAAATCAAAATTACCACGCTTAGCGGAGGGAGCTTCGTTCCCCCATGGGTATTGATTTTCCACTCCGTGCGGCGTCCCGTATGCCGAACGATGCCACTGTGCCTCGGTCGGTAATGCCCTCCCTGCCCATTTGGCATAAGCGCTGGCCTCGGCATGGCTTACGTACACCGGCGCATTCAACGGCAGGGCAACTTCATGAAACATGGTGCGGAGCAGCCAAGTTTCAGCGTTGGACACCCAGAATACCGGATTTGAAATATTGTGTTCCGACTTCCACTTCCAGTCACTATCGGACCAGTACTGAGGATCGTTGTAGCCACCGGCGGAAATGAACTTCAAGTAGTCACCATTGGTGACTTCGTATTTGTCGATTTCAAAGGCCGGAACTGTGAGAGTTTGCTGTTCGAATTCGTTGTCCCATCCGAAAATATCGCTGGATCCCGGCAGACCTATTGTGGCCGTACCTTCGGGAATAGCTAACATCTCTGGTTCAATTGGAACCGACACCCCGACCGGTTTGAGCGAGACTTCAACTTTTCTATCGAACGGGAGCTGATGCAGCATGTATGCGAGAGTTTCTGCATGCATCAGGCGATGCTCGATCGCGACATTCAAAAGCTGCTCGGCAGGAAATTCCCGGCGCACAGACGAATCCAACGCGGTCTCAAGACCCGAATCAATGGCTTCACGTATACGGCGAACGTAGTCGCGCACTACAGTTAAAGAAGGCCAGTCGGAAGGTTGGTCGGCCGGTAGGCCGCCGTCGACTGGATCGATTCCAAACGAAAACAGCTTGTCAAATTCCGGACGAAAGCTGTCGCCGTCTATCAGGCGTTCGCGAAGCAGGTTCCAATCAAAGGCCTCAAGGTGCCCTATGTAGAATACAATGCGGTGGCGTTCCGCGATGGGGCGGTCGTAAAGAGCCCCTTCCTTCACGATACGGAATAAGTCATCGGTGCGCTGACGGGCGTCGTTCAGGCGATCTAACAATCCGTAGCGGGCATCGACTGGGCTGGGTTGGGTGGCCATCTCTCGTCTCCGCGGGTTTAGATGTGCATTATGGGCGCTTCGTTAGTCCGCCTTATGCTTTATCGGACAAGAAATATTGGATTTCGCCGGGGTATGAAAAGTTACAAGGAATTGCGCATTCACTAGACAGATCGCTGGAATGTAACCCTGGGGCACGGCTCTCCTACCAATCAAGCGAAAATCTTGAGAATCGAAGCGGGTGTGCGCATAATCCACTCGTATTATTCCTGCACACCCAGAAAGGTCGAACTGTGAAACTGCCGATTTACCAGGTGGACGCGTTTACGAGCGAGGTTTTCGGGGGGAACCCTGCAGCGGTGTGTCCGCTTGAGGAATGGATCGACGACGCCAAGATGCAAGCCATTGCGGCCGAAAATAGTCTCTCCGAGACCGCGTTCTTCGCCAAAGAAGGTGACCACTATAAATTGCGCTGGTTCACGCCGGCGTGCGAAGTCAACCTTTGCGGTCACGCTACCCTGGCTTCTGCTTTCATTTATATGAACAAACTCGAACCGGCGCAACGCTCCATTCAGTTCGAGACTCGCAGCGGCAGATTAGTGGTGCGGCGAGAAGGCGAATTGCTGGCAATGGATCTCCCCGCGTTGCCACCGTGGAACGTACCTGCGATCCCGGCGGATTTGCGAAACGGGCTGGATCTCGCGCCCAAAGCCCTTTGGCAGGTGCAAGACAATTATTTTGCTATTTATCAAAATGAAGAGGAGATTCTTCGTGTGCAGCCGAATTCTGCGATGCTGGGAAAGCTTCACCCATTTGGAGTTTGCATCACCGCGCCCGGCAATCACTCTGATTTCGTATCGCGATATTTTGCCCCATCCTACGGCATTCAGGAAGATCCGGTGACCGGCTCAACCCACTGCTCTTTAACACCCTATTGGTCGCAGCGGCTCAACAAGCAAAAGCTGCACGCGTTTCAGGTTTCAGCGCGGCGCGGAGAATTGTGGTGTGAGATGGCTGGGGACCGAGTAATCGTGAGAGGCAAGGCAGCGTTGTATTTGGAGGGAAGTATCCTGCTTTGAACGATTTTGTAGGAGTTCCGGCGATAGGTTACAGTACTGAATTCCGTCGGATTGATTTAAATGAGAGCACTCCTGCTGGCTGAATACCGGAAGTTTGAAATTGCTGAAATCCCACAGCCCACCCCTGGGCCGGGAGAGATCCTGGTACGGGTTGCGGCATGTGGAATCTGTGGTAGCGATGTGCACGGCTACGATGGCTCCTCGGGACGGCGCATCCCCCCTGTGGTTATGGGTCATGAAGCTGCAGGAAAGATTGCAGCCATCGGTTCCGGCGTCAGGGGCTTCTCCGAGGGCGACCGGGTCACGTTCGATTCCACTATTTACTGCGGAGATTGTCCCTACTGCACGCGCGGCGAGATTAACCTTTGCGACCGGCGGCAGGTTTTGGGTGTTTCTTGCGTCGACTATCGCTGTGCAGGAGCATTCGCCGAATTTGTAATCGTCCCGGCTCGTATTGTGTATCGCTTGCCCGCCGAAATGTCATTTGCGGCAGCCGCCATGCTGGAAGCAGTCTCCGTTGCGCTGCATGCGGTGAAACTGTCAAAGGTCAATGCCGGTGACACCGCGTTGGTTCTCGGGGCAGGCATGATCGGCCTTCTGACCATGCAAGCCTTGCGCGCTGCTGGCTGTTCGCAGGTTTTCATCGCGGACGTCGATGGCTCGCGTCTCAAGCTGGCCGGAAAGATTGGCGCGACTGAGACGTTGCACGCCTCCGGCGCTGAATTAATTTCCGAAGTGATGCGCCTCACTAACGGCACCGGCGTGGATATTGCTGTCGAAGCGGTGGGAATCGATCCCACGGTGCGCACTGCAGTGGAGTGCGCACGCAAGGGGGGAACGGTTTCCTTAGTCGGCAATATCACCGCGGAAGTGACATTGCTATTGCAGAAAGTCGTCACCCGGCAGTTGCGCCTGCAGGGATGTTGCGCTTCGGCGGGAGAATACCCCGAGGCGATCGAACTGGTCGCCAGCGGAGCTATTCAGGTGGATCCTTTGATCACTGCCATTGCGCCACTAGAGGACGGACCTGAGTGGTTTGAGCGTCTATACCGCCACGAACCCAACTTGATGAAGGTAGTGCTCACTCCAGGCACGGTCGCGTGACAGATATCCAATGAGCTCTGCGCTTTTTGATCTTAGTGGCCAAGTTGCCATCGTTACCGGCACCAGCCGTGGCCTGGGGCAGCAGATGGCTCGTGCTTTGGCGAGGGCTGGCGCTGATCTTGTGCTTACCAGCCGGCATCGCGATTCGCTGGTCCCCTTCGAAGCGGAAATTCATGCCATGGGGCGGCGCGCGGTTTCTCTAGAACTGGATGTGCGAAATCTGGCGAGCATTCAGACCATGGCAAAGTCGGCAGAGAGAAGCTTCGGACACATAGACATTCTGGTGAACAATGCCGGATGCAATGTTCGTAAGCCTGCGCTCGAGGTAACCTGGGACGACTGGAACCTGATTCTGGAAACCAATCTGCGGGGCAGTTTCTTCGCGGCCCAGGCAGTAGCGCCAGGAATGATCGCCCGGGGATATGGTCGAATCATCAATATGGGGTCGGTCACCAGCGTGGCCGGATATGCCGGCCTCGGCCCCTACGGCGCCAGCCGGGGCGGCACGCGACAACTCACCATGAGCCTAGCCGACGACTGGGGACGTTACGGAATTACCGTCAATTGCATCGCACCGGGATGGTTTCGTACCGAGCAGAACAAAGTCATGTACGAAAATCCAGACTGGGTTGAATATCTCTGCGATCGCATTCCAGTGAAGCGTCCCGGAAGGCCGGATGACTTGGACGGCGCCATTGTTTTCCTCGCCTCCGAGTCCAGCCGCTACGTCACCGGGCAGACCCTTCTGGTCGACGGCGGCATCTCCACTGGCGCTACCCGAGCACTTCCCGCCCCACCACCGAAGTAATCTCGGCGATCGTCTAAATCATTGACGGGAGAACCTTAAGGATTTATTCAACAATTTGGGATTTTCGTGTCTTTAGTGAGTGAAGACGATCTTGTATTCAGGAAAGTGGACGATTCGGCTCATGAAGAAACTCTGGCTTGTGGCGATCTTAGTTACAGTAGGTTGTGCAGCAAAAAAACCACCGGCGCCTCTGCCCCAACCCATCCCGCCGCCTGCCCCTCAGGTCAAACCATTGAAGAGCCAGATGCCGCCATCCACCGCGGAGTTAATCGAGCATTGCGTGGTGGTAAAGGAAGAAAACGCCAATACCGTGACTTGTGCATGTATTCCGGTAACCACCAAAATTGATTCGAAGACCGGGAAGACAGCGATCGTTTGTAAGAAGATGAAGGAAGAAAGATAAAGGATTACTTTTGACTTGCAGGTGACTTGCCTGGCAGACGGTGCTGCTTTATCCAGTCGTTTGCCTGATGCTGAATCGTGATCAAGTCCTCGTGATCTAACCGCGCAGCCAGAAACGGCACGCGGGAACGGCTGGCTTCGTCGCCTGCCGATTGCGCCAGGAGTCCCCAGTAATAAGCCTTCTTGAAGTCCTGCGGCAATCCACGGCCCGCCCAGTAATAAGTCACCAAGGTCGATTGCGCCAGCACATGCCCGCGCTCTGCCGCCATCGAGAACCAGCGAGCTGCTTCACCGTAGTCCTGGGGAGCGTCGGAGCCGGTGGCATATCGCAGTCCGAGGGTAAACTCCGCCACAGGATCCCCCTGGTCCGCCAGACTTCTAAGGTCCTGAAGCTTGTTGTCTCCAAACGGAGCCTGCCGATTTAAATTGCTCGGCTGGTCGCTGAGTTCCTGTGGCTTTGCACCCTTGAGACCGGGAAGCCAGCCCGATATGGTCAGCCACACAACCATCAGGACAATAACGCTGATCAGCATCGCCAGCGCCCATTTGGTCCAGCGGTTTTTCTTTGGTGTCGGGATGATGGCGAGAGGAGGCCGTGCATGTTGCGGTGCAGCCATCGACTTCACTAATTCGTCTGCCGCATCGGGGAACGATTCGAAGTAGGCGTTGAGCTTGCGATTTGCCGGGTCTTCCGCAGCACGAGTCTTCGTACCAACCGTCTGAATGGCGCGATCCATTGCCTGTACAACGATTCCTGCCATGTTCTGGAGTACAGCTTTCTCGCTGTCGCCAAATGTCCCGGGGGCCGGAGAAAAAATTTCAACCAGGCCGATAACGACGTCGCTCGATTGGATTGGCGCAGCCATGATGGAGCGGATCCCCAAGTCGCGGCAGCTATCGCGGTCAACCAGTTCGTCAAGTTCAGAATCGTCACAATGCAGGAGTCGCCCCAGCCGGACACAAGCTCCGGAGAAGCCGTTGCCCATCTGCAACCGAGTACCCACCGGCGGAGCATCCGGGCCAGAAGTGGCGCGGCAAACCATCTCACCGCCCTCAAAGAGGGCTACGGCAGCTCCTGTGGCTCGGGTCAGTGATATGGCGCGTTGCACTACGATCTGGAGCGCAGAATCCACATCTATGGCGAGAGATTCGACTTCCTGCTTCACCGCTTCGCTGGCCAGAAGCGCTGAGACATTGCTGCGAGATTGTGAACGGGATTTGCTCTCCGGAAGGGGCGGAGGCGGTGGCACTCGGTGAGCCACGGGCTCGGTCAGCCCGAAAGCCTCGGGGGTTTCCACGGCCCGGACGGCGGCTGTGTCATCGGAGTTGGAAGTTAGCCATTCATGCAGGAGAACTGCATCTTCCGGAGCCGTCTTCTGGAAGCGAACGCCGGTACGTCCGCTTGCCTGCGACCAGACCACCCGGCCCATGGTATGGAAATAAGTCTTCGGCTCGGAGAGGTCAACGGAGAAATAGAGAGTCTCGCCGATTTCCATCGGGCCCGAGCTTTGGAACGCCATTCCGTCTTCGCTAAGGTCAATGATCTGGTGCAGATCGAGAACGATTCCCGTGGAATTGCCATTCATGCCGGCGAACGCCGGACTCTGTGCCGTATGCCGAATATGCTTGCGTCGCTCTCGGCCGGGACGTGGCAAATCCCGATGGAGAGGGAGCGGAGTCCCTGAAGACATAAAAGTTTTTGCGTAAGGGTGATTTATCTTAGCCTAATCACGCAAACAAATGCACCACTACGTTCGCAAGAAATCAGGAAACTTTAGCGCGCTGGACGGAACGGTTAGCTGCGAGACGCGAAATGGCAGCGACCATGGTGCTAGAAAGCATCTGCATGGTGGCGATGTCGCCCTCATGAAACGCGTTGGGAACTGAAGACAGGACTTCAAAAACGCCCAAAGTTCGTCGAAAGTGCCGCAACGGTGCGGCTAGAATCGATCGTACACCGAGCCGGCGGCAAGTTGCGATATCGACCTGCTGATCACGCTCGGCATCGTTGCACATCACGACTTCCCCGGTGCGCACGCACTCTCCGGAAATTCCCGAAGTGGTCTGCAGGCATACACCAAGGTCGGGGGCAGTGCGTCCAGTCCGTGCCCGGCAGACGATTTCCGCTCCTCGACGCAACGCGATCGCGGCCCCGGTAGCCCGGGTTAGCGCTTGTGCTCGTTCTGTAATCACACTAATTGCAGGTTCCAGATCAATATCGGATGGGTCGGGTTCGGCGACCCCACGACTTCCGGAATGCATGGAGCGCGCATGATGGCGAGACGGAGATAGCACTGCAAATGTGGCTGGGACTTTTGGCTCAGAGATATCGGACTCATGTGGTGGAACCGTGTACAGAAGATCGCGTACCAGACGGTTCAACTCCACGTCGGTGATCAGATGCGCAGTGGGCTGACGGAGCATCGACCCGCCTAGGATTCGCGACAGGCTGAGCACCGCTTTGCTGCCACAGGCGTGACAGCGGGGAGTGCTGTTCTTGCTGATCAGTTCACACTGCACGCAGAAGACCGCTGTCTGCAAGGGAACAAAGCTGAAATCCTGGCCAATGACCCGCTCTGACATTGATGGTGAGGGACCCGATCCTCTACAACTAAGATTATTCAGCTTAGAAGGACGGGAGAGAAAACAAGAAGTGATTGCGTTGGTTCAGGCTGTGGATAACTCTGCAGGAACTCCTCCGGATAAAAAAGCAGATCGAGCGCGTCAAAATGGATTGCGATGGCTAAGAAGACCAATCGGCGTCCCTTGTTCATCACAGACTCTTAGGCGTACTTCAGAATGATTACAATTGCCCGAGAGAAATCTGCCACGCGAACCTGTAGGTGAGGGCACGCACGCGATTCAAGCGACTCTCCGTGTACTGTCGCCAGCGTTCAGCGGCTCTGGCAAGCACTTCCGTACCCGTCATCTGGAACATCACGCGCATTTGGTTGATGTGCAGTTCGTGGTAAAAGTAGCTCGCAACGTTCGGCACCCACGTGTCGGTCCTCTCGTATCGAGACCAGAATCCGACATCGAAAGCTTTAACATTCGAGGCCACGGTATTCACTGCTCTCGCGAAGAGATCCCTCGCCGCATTCTCTCCATTGGCCAGAAAGTAGTCGTATATCCCCCACGCGGACCAAATAAATTCGCTGAGACAGCGTGTTGACATCGAATCGACGGAACCGTTGATCGCCACATTCTCGTCGCTGTCACCTGATGCAGGCCGATCGCCACCACCATTCGAAACCAGGAAAACAGCGAAAGCACGATCGGCCGCCTCACGGTATCTCTGCTCGCCAGTTTGTGCATGAGCGCGAACCAGCAGGGATATTCCCTGCCCCGACCCGGGATGCCAACACAACTGGTCCCGATTCAGGTAATCGCAAATCCAATCGCTGGCGCGCATGAAATTTTGTCGATTTTCAGGGCTCCCCGTTCCTTTAAAGAGGTCGTGATTTCTAAGGCCCCATTGTGCAACTACCATGGGATCGTATTGCGTTCCCATGCGGCGCCCATCTTTAAGGATGGGAATGCCCAACGCATCGCGATCGAGGGGACGGGCCGCGTTCTCATGGAACGAGATGTAGTATTGCCCGATTCGATCGACTTCCGACTGCTCATTCACCCCGGTGCCATGCCAGATGGTACGCTGGCTTTCGCGGCCCGCTCGAAAACCAATCATGTCGAGCCGGCGAACCTGCAAATGGTCGAAGGATGGCATGGTGCAATGGATGGAATATAGCAGGATCCAATGGGGTGAATAGTGGTGCCCTAGCAACTCTCGGCAGCGCGTAAACAAATTTCAATAGCTCAGCTTTGGTCAACCGGCATTTAGGAAAAGCACAAGATGGCTCAACCATTCCCCACGGATAAATAGCAACTGGCCGGAGCTTTCCCGGCCAGAACCCACTAAGTAATGCCGACTCTTGGTTTGATTTGTTGGATACAAAGGACTTTTTGGCTTCGTTTCGCAAAATGGCAGTGCCGGAACTCGACCCGGGGGCAACTGGGCTTTGCTTCGCTATAGCCCCGACGATTTCAATTGCTTCCTAGGAAATTGGATGCGAATTCCATTGTGCAACGAGCGCTCAGTTGGCAAATTCCACCCGGTTACGACCCTTTTCTTTTGCTGAATAAAGAGCCGCGTCTGCTCTCTTGACGAGAGCGCTGAATTCGGGCGGCTTCGTTCCGCAAAATCCTGCGACTCCGAAGCTGCATGTAGCACGGAATTGGAGCTCACCGAACGCCAGCATTAGCGCCTCAAGCTGTTTGCGAATACGTTCCACTACTGCTGCAACGTGGTCTCGCTCCAGATGCGTCAGTACCACGATAAATTCCTCTCCTCCCATGCGCCCACACATATTGGATTGTCGGGTGTTCGTCTGGAGGATCTCGGCGAAGGCTTTGAGAGCCATGTCTCCCGATTCGTGTCCGTACCCGTCGTTAATGGCCTTGAAGTGATCCAGATCGGCCATCACTACCCAGATTGGGAAGCCATGCCGAGCAGCCGCTCCGAGTTCACGAGTTGCCCAAATATCGAGGGCACGCCGATTGGGAAGACCCGTCAACGAATCGGTGAGAGCCATCTCTTCTAACAACCGATTCTTTGCCTGAATCTGACGATGCAACTCGACGATTCTTCGGCCCACTCGAACTCGGGCCAGAAGCTCGCCCGGATGGAAGGGCTTTGTCAGGTAATCGTCGGCCCCAGCTGCCAAACCATGAATGATCTCCTCCTTGTCCGTATTAGCGCTAACCAGAATCAGGTACGCATACAGCTGTCGCATGTTGCGCCTGATGTGCTCACAAAGTTCAATTCCGCTGATATCCGGCATCGTCCAATCGGTAATCACCACAGCGGGTAGATGTTTGGCGAACAATTCGATGGCCTGACGACCATCCCTCGCGAAAAGGAGCGTGCAGCTTTCTTCCGCAAGCGACTTCTCCACAAGCTTGCGATAGACGGGCGAGTCGTCCGCGATCAGGATCGTAAGTTCTTCTGGCTTGGTCACCCCACCCTCCACAGAACGAACGTTCCAACTTTAGCTTGCTGTTCTATCGGAATTCTCTCATAGAGCCGATTGGGCCTGTCGAGGGAAGAGAAGTTAAGGCAGACTACCTTCGTTTCGTCGGTAGTTTGGCAGTCGCGCGGTAATTATGAAATGGAAGCGCAACCGGTTAAGCGCTGAATCAGAGTTATTCGAGCCGCAAGCATGCGCCCCCGCGAATTTCTAAAACCTGTATTTCAGTGCGAATTCGATTTGGCGATTGTCGGTCGCTGTGTTGGTCGACCGTTCTCGTCGGTCGTTGGGGTAACGGATTGGTTCGTTGCCAGGTTGGTTACGGTCACTAAAGCGCTAGGGACACGCGCACCGCCCGGATCGGTAACCAGTCCTAGGATGCCCCCGCGATCGACTTGGCCAAATAGGGCTGCAGGAGCAGTGAGGAAAACAGAGGAGAGAAGTAGAGCTAATACGAGTGACCACTGCAGGCTGCCGCGCTTAGGTCCTCCCGGATTTCGACACGGTGTATGGATCAATGGACACGCCGTGGTGGCCAACTGTGACGCCCCTCTATCCAGACTGTCAAGATCAGGATGGGATGAAACTAGGAAGAAACGTTATGCCGAAGCAAAACTCCTTTATCGGTAGGCGGGTGCTACAATTTCCGCTCATTATCATAAGTATAGCCGTCGATTTGAACTCTCCCGGAGGGAGAACCCCAGCATGCGGAAATTGCTCGCGCTCGTTTGTTTGCTGGGTCTCGGTCTTTTCTCAGCCCAGGCGCAACAGTCTCGTCTGGAAGAACTGCAAAACAAGACTATTCTGGTTTTCACTCCCCACCCGGACGATGATGTCTTCGGCGCTGGCGGTACCATCGCGCTGCTAAATCGCAATCATAATAAGGTATTGATCGTCGTCTATACCAACGATGACAAGGGGTCTTATGATCTCGATATGAGTTCCCAGCGTCTGGCCGGCATTAGGCGCGCGGAACAGGAAGCGTCCGAAGGCTTGCTGGGCACTCCTAAGGAAAACATCTCATGGATGGGATACGACGACGGGATGTTGGAGTACGCGCCGCAGCCCAAGCTGACCGAAGAAGCTACCGCCATCATTCGCAGAGTGCGTCCTGATGTCTTGCTCAGTGTGGACCCGGGCGAATGGTATGAGCGTTGGCATAAGACGGATCATCGCATGGCTGCCTTCAATACGATTGATGCGGTGCGGGCGGCCGAGTTCTGGCTGTATTTTCCCAACCAGCGACTACAACAAGGCCTGGAACCGTACAAGGTGCCGGAAATGTACTTCTTTTATCCTTCGCCGCAGGAAGCGAACTATTTCGTGAACATCGAAAGCGTGGCCGAGCTTAAGTTTGAATCAGCCGCCAAACAAGTAAGCCAGTTCGAGCCGGCGGTCAATAAATATCGTCCCGACTGGACTCCTGAAGATTTGAAAAAGGCGAAGGATGAGATGCGCAAGGAACAGCCCAGGAAAGACGGACACTACGTGGAAGCTTTTCGTCGCGCCACGGAATTCAACCAATATTAATCAGGCTTTTTAGAGGAGAAGAATATGTCGGAGCTGGCGCTGCTGGGAGGCAAGAAGTCCAAAAGTAAGCCGTTTCCAACCTGGCCATATTTCGATGAAACGGAGCGGCGTGGCCTGGCCGAAGTTTTGGAAAGCGGCGTCTGGTGGCGGACTCCAGGCACCAAGACTCTGGAATTTGAAGGTGCATTCGCGCGTTTTCATGGCGCCCGTCACGGACTCGCAGTCACCAACGGTACGGCTGCGCTGGAAGTCGCGATGGCCGCGTTGGGCCTCCAGCCTGGCGACGAGGTCATCGTACCCAACTTCACCTTCGTGGCGACCGCCAGCGCTGTCCTCTTTGCAAATGCTCTTCCGGTACTAGTGGATGTCCACCCCGACACATATTGTCTCGATCCGGAACTAACCGAAGCAGCCATCACCCCCAACACCAAGGCGATCGTCGCGGTTCATATGGGTGGTCATCCTGCGAACCTGGATGCCTTGAAGGAACTCGCGGACAAGAACGGCATCGCGCTGATCGAAGACTGCGCCCACGCGCATGCCAGCGAGTGGCGCGGGAAACGTGTTGGCACCTTCGGCATCGGAGGCACTTTCAGTTTTCAGGCCAGCAAATTGATGACTGCCGGCGAGGGTGGCATGGTCATCTCCAACGATGACGCATTCGAGCGCGCCGCGCGCTCGGTTCACGATTGCGGCCGTCTTCCGGGAGAATGGTTTTACAGCCACTTCAGTTACGGATCGAACTATCGCCTCAGCGAATGGCAAGGCGTGATTCTGACGGCGCAGTTGGGACGTCTGGACGGACAAACTCGGCTGCGTCATAAGCATGCCCGGTGGCTTGACAAGGAACTCAGCACAATTCCTGGCATTACTCCACAGAAGCTTGATGAGCGCTGCACCCGCAATGGCCAATATGCCTACATCTTTCATGTGAACGGCAAGGAGTTCGCCGGCATCTCGACGGATGGTTTTGTTGCCGCCATGAACGCCGAAGGCATTCCCAATCAGGCTAGCTATCCGCCGCTCCACGAACTAGATATGTTCCGCAACGGCTCATACCGCAAGCGATTGAGCGGGCCGCAGGCGACGGCTGAACATGCGTTTTTGCGGCAGACATTTCCCCAAACCCAGAAAGCGGCTTGGGAAACAGTGTGGTTCCCGCAACCGGTTTTGCTGGGGGATGAAGCCGACATGCGCGAAGTCGTAGCGGCATTACGTAAAATTCAGGCAAACGCTAAACAGATTGCCGCGCATGCCACACCAGCGCCAGCCTCGGCCTAAGCAGAGGCAATGCTAGAACGGATCAACTATCGAGGATGGCAGAATTCGTATCGCATCTTCAATCCTACGGTCGAACTCGTGGTTTTGGCCGATGTGGGTCCTCGGATTATCTCCTACGGGTTCCAAAACGGCGAGAATGTTTTGCACGAAGTTCCGGAACATGCGGGCATAACCGGTGGTCGCGAGTTTCGTCTGTATGGCGGGCATCGTTTGTGGAGATGGCCGGAGCTCGCGAGCACCTATTTCCCCGACAATTTTCCGGTTGCTGTTTCCGAGGACGGCAATTCCGTGCGTTTCACGGCGCCTTTGGAGAACGAGGCTCCTGGAAATGGACTACAAAAGCAACTCAGAATTCAACTGGAAGACCGAGGTTTGCGAGTGATGGTGGAGCACTGCATCACTAATCGGAACGATCATGCGATTGAGCTAGCACCTTGGGCTCCGACGATGATGAAACCCGGTGGCCGCGCGATTTTGCCTCTGCCGCCGAGAGCGGCCGATGCTTCCCGAGGCACCCAGTTCACTTATCGTGAATTCGACTGGCGGCGCAATGGCACTGAAATGGCAAGACCACGGCGGCAACCCGGCCGGGGTCGTTGTGGAACGACGTCTCGAGGTTTCGAAAACGAAAAGCACGGCTCGTGGAGCAAGATCGCAAGCCTGCCGGCGGGCGCGTCTGAATACAGTGACACGGCGGCCAAGAACGGACAACATCTTGCGTATCGAGTACGAGCCGTGAACGCTGAAGGCGAGTCCGCGTATTCGAATATTGTTCGGATGCCTAAGTGAGGGGTGAGTTAACAAGGTCTGACGCTTTGTCGTTCAAGGTGTAAGCGCAAAGGAATTGCTGTTCATGTCCGAAAGTTAAGGCAGGCCGGAGGACGAAAATGCGAATGGCGATCAAAGGATTGAAAAGTGGAGCAGGTCTCGGGGTTATCTTTACCTCCTTCTTAATAATTACCGCCGGAGTAATCCGAGCCCAGGATGTAACAACTTTCGTCTCCTCGAAAGCCGGCGACCGCCTTACCGCAAAGGCGGTACTTCAGTTTGAGCAACGCCAAAACTCCGGGAACCCAAAATTTACCATCCACGAGGAGACCGCCTACCAGAAGATCGATGGCTTCGGCGCCTCGTTTCTGGAAGCCGGCCTCATCTGCCTCAACGATCTTCCGCAAGAAGAGCGCAAGTCCGTCTTGCGCGCACTCTTCGATCCGGACAAGGGGGCCGGTTTCTCCGCGATGAAGACGGTTATCGCTTCTACGGATTTCATGTCTGCGGGGCCTTTCTATACCTACGACGATGTGCCCGGAGACGTTGACATGAACCACTTCTCCATAGCACGTGATCTTGGACCCAACGGGTTGGTGTCCTTCATTAAGCTAGCCCGCGGTTATGGCAAGTTCGTCCTGCAAGCCCCCATGGACTACCCTCCGGACTGGATGCTGATCGATGTGAACAAGAACCAGGACGTGAATCCGAAATACTATGATGCATTGGCTCACTATTACCTTCGGTATCTTCAGGAGTACCAGAAGCAAGGAGTCTTTATTGACTACCTCAGTCTGTTCAACGAGCCTGATATTTACACCAAAATTCCTTATAACGAGATCGGTGTCCTGCTGAAGGACCACGTTGGTCCACTGCTTAAGAAAGAAGGGATCCGCACTCGCATCATGATGAGTGAAGCTCCCAACCGAGAGGATGCAGGCCGCAACTACCCTCTGGTACTCAACGATCCGGCGGCGCGTAAGTACATATCAGCCCTCCCCTATCACGGATACGAGGATAAGGACTTCGACAAAATTTTGGCCATGCATCGTCAGCATTCCGACCTGCCTTTGTGGATGACGGAGATTTGTTATGCCTACGAAGCGGGAACTCCCCGATCAATGCCCCTTCCTCGCTACGACTTTGAAGACGGAGATTATTGGGGAAACCAGATATTCAACGATCTTGAGGTGGGAACATCTGCCTGGATCTACTGGAACATGATCCTGGATGAGAAAGGCGGGCCCTGGTCAGTGTCGCCAATTCACGGAAATCCTGATCCGAATGTCCAGCACCCCGTGGTCATCGTCGACCGCCAGTCGAAGAAGGTCACCTACACCGGTCTCTATTACTACCTGGCCCATTTCAGCAAATTTGTGCGGCCCGGGGACGCGCGCATCGACACCGCGGGGACGGCAGATGGAGTGCGCGTCATGGCATTCAAAACGCCCGATGGTGGCATCGTGGCCGAACTGATAAACAGTAAAAATGCGCCTACCGGAGTCGACCTACAATTCCACGATCGCACCTTACGATTAGATTTGCCGGCGGTTTCGATCACGAGTGCCTTGTGGAAGAGTAATAATTGAAAAACCGCGCCCGAAGCGAACCCCTGAGGATGCCACTGGAGACTTCTTTCACCTGATTTCGTCTGCCATCGGACTGGTTCCGGGTTTCGTTCCCGGCGGGGCGATGCTCGTCGTCTTGTGCAGAGTATGGCGAAGCCATTGGCGAAGAACCAGTCACGCGCCTTTCCAAAGTCGCTGCTCTCGGCGTCGCTCATAGATATGCAAATTGGAGTCAATTGGGGATCCCGGTGCGTGTCCGGACTGCGCGCCGAACACTACCAAATGGCCGCCTATGGAGACCCGAATGACAGCTTCCCTCGATCCGGTGTACGTTTGATCGGCAAGAACAACATCGTCATCTCAAGCGTTATTCCCATCCGTTTGTCAACGGCCGTAGATGGTCTTCACGGGACTGGAGAAAGTGCTGTTTCCTTGGTGATGATCCGCTTCTTCTCCTCCTGCTTCGGTTCTTATTCTTCCATTCATCCCATGCGCGGAGATGTTCGGGCCAAATGCCCTTACCACCATCGAAACCGCTTACCGCCCGGTAGGGGGCTGTTTCCAAGGCCGCTAACAACGGTAGCTCGTAAGCAATTCAAACGCTAGCTTTCGCGATACCGGCGCTTATAGAATTGCATGGCATGCGCAGGGATGGATTTTGGTTCTTTTTCGTTTTGTTCGAGGGGTTAGTCCTTTTGTTGTCTATGCCCTATAGCCAGGGCCAGGCGTTTGACCTTTCCGGCAAACCCATCAATCCTCTAACCTACAGTTCAGGAAAACCGGTCATACTGCTTTTCGTGAGAACCGACTGCCCAATTTCCAATCGATACGCGCCTAAGATCAAGCAATTGAGTGAAACATACGGGGCAAAGGCAACGTTCTGGATGATTTATCCCGATAAGGACGAATCAGCCGCGTCGATTGGCAATCATCTACAGGAATATGCATACAAAATTCCTGCGTTACGAGATCCGACGCACGTATTGGTTAAGCGCAGCCAGGTCCAAGTCACACCAGAAGCGGCGGTTTTCAACGCCAAAGGTGAGCTCATTTACCATGGGCGGATTGATAATTGGTATGACAGCATCGGCCGGTCCCGTCCCGTGGCTACCTCTCACGAACTCGCAGATGGAATCGAAGCGGCGTTGCATGGTACCCCTCTCGCGAGTAAAACTGCGAGTCCTGTCGGCTGCTACATCTCTGACCTCCAATGATCTCGCGGCGAACGGCTGTTATCGGATTTATGGCCGGCGTCCTCTTAGCCTCACGATCGCGAGCCGCACAGCCGCAACTCCCGGCTTCCCCCGTACAGCGGGTTACGTTTAGCGCCGACATCGCTCCCATCCTGTTTCGCAATTGCGCGTCATGTCATCATGCCGGCGAAGCTGGTCCGTTTCCATTGGTGAGCTATGGGGATGCCAAGAAACATGCCCGCCAGATTGCTGAAGTCACCCGGCTGCGGATAATGCCGCCCTGGTTACCAGAGCCGGGTGAGGCGAAGTTTACCGACGAACAGCGGTTAAGTACGGAACAGATTGCATCGATCGGCAACTGGGTGGAGCAGGGGGCGTTGGAAGGAAACCCTGCCGATCTACCCACTTTGCCGAAATTCGTTGCGGGCTGGCAACTGGGCACACCAGACCTGATCATCAGTGCTAAGAAGCCATTTCGACTGCCCGCTAGCGGAGGCGACCGCTACTGGAATTTCGTCCTGCCTGTACCCATCGATCAAACTCGATGGCTGAAGGCCATCGAAATTCGGCCGGGTAACAAGCGGCTTGTCCATCACGCGAATATTCTTGTGGATCGTGCTCAATCGGCGCGTCACCGACACAAAGATGCATTGGCGGGATTTGGCGGCATGGATCTCGGAATTGAATCGGAGTTCTTCGATCCCGACAGCCATTTCTTGTTCTGGAAGCCTGGCACCGTGCCCTATGTCGAGCCGGAGGGGATGTCTTTGCGTTTGGATAAGGGCGCAGACCTGATTCTCAATATTCACGTGCAGCCTTCCGGTAAGCCTGAACTGATCACCCCCAGCGTGGGACTTTACTTCACCAACAAACCCGCCACGCTGCACCCCATGCTGCTTCAAATCGAGAACGACGCCAAGCTCGACATCCCGCCAGGGGAAGAGAATTTCATCGTGACCGACAGTTTGACGCTGCCAGTCGATGTCGATGTACTGGCGATCTATCCTCATTGCCACTATCTGGGAAAAAATATTCAAGGTTCGGCTACGCTGCCCGATGGCTCGACAAGAAGCCTGATTCACATTCCGCGTTGGGACCTGAACTGGCAGGCGGTCTATCGCTACCAGGAACCGATTTTCTTACCCAAGGGCACCACGGTGACGATGCGGTACACCTATGACAACTCTGCCGGAAACGTCGCAAATCCAAATCACCCGCCGCAGCGGGTGACAGCGGGCAATCGCGCCCGCGACGAGATGGCCCATTTGTGGCTGCAAGTTTTACCTCGAAGCGTCAACATGGGCGATGGGGACCCGCGCATGGCGTTGCAGGAAGCAGTGGCGAAACATAAAGTAGAAAAAGATCCGCTGGATTTTGAGTCTCACTACAACTTTGCCGCCATGTTACAGTCTCGCGGAAAATTGGAAGCGGCATTGGCTCAATATGAAGCGGCTTTGGCAATCCGCCCCGGCGATGCGGTGGCAAATAACGCATTGGGCGGAGCCCTGCTAGCAGCAAACCGAGTCGATCGGGCCGTCAACCACTTGAAGGCAGCGTTGCAGAATCGTCCAGATTACTTCGACGCCCACTACAACCTGGGATCTGCCCTGGCAGCCGAAGGTGATTTCGCGGCTGCAGCAGAGCAGTTTCGGTCGGCAGTTCGTCTGAATCCTGAAGATGCTGACGCCGAGGCCAACCTGGGGAGTGCTCTGGCGCAGATCGGACAACTAACGGAGGCGATCGCCCATTTCGAAAAGGCGCTAAAGCTTAACCCGGAACATGAACTGGCCCGGGAAAACCTGAAGCAGGTACGAAATATGGCCCACTAGCTGGCAACAATCGATTCCGGATGGTCCGCTAACTGGGCGAGCAGTCTAGTCGTTTCTGGATGTGCGCGATTTTGGGGGCATCTGGGTACAATAACCGGTTCCCGGATGGGAACTTCTGATGCCGGCGTTTTTCACTCAGAATCCGCCGTTGAAGGAAATAGCGCGCTCCGGATGCTATTGTCCGCACATCTGTTACGCACCTGCCGCCACAAATCATGGAAGTTTCTCAACGCGCCCCGGGCCGCCTCTCAAGGCTCCGGCGGGATCGGTACTGCGAGACCTTCCCGAGAAGAATTGCATAGTGCGCCATAGCAAAGCTTCTCCGCGCTGCTTAGAAATCTTTTGCGATTCAGCCAGCGCTCCCTGGTCCTTCGGGGCGTTCTGGATTTGTTAGACATGGCGACTATGTGGCCGCTGTCGAAGTTATTCGTCGCATTTCTCTCCAGGTTGAAACCCTGATGTTCTCAGGTCGAAATCAAACCAGCTCAGGCTATACTGAGCACCCGATGAACACTGCGCAGCAACTGCTGTCCGGAGTCCCCTGGTTCGACATTGCGGATCCGGTTTCCCCTGATCTTGATGAACTTGGGAGGCGCTTTCAACTGCACGAACTCCAAATCGAAGACTGTCGCCACCGCCCGCAGCGGGCGAAAGTTGATGAGTACGGAAACTACGTTTTTGCCGTGCTTAAACATCTGCATACCGATACCAATCTGATTTTCGACGATTTCGATGTGTTTCTTGGTTCCAATTTTCTCATCACCATTCATCTGGGTGATTGCCCCTTGCTGGCTAAACTTTGCCAGCGTGTACAGGAGAATCGGGTAGATCGGCTGGACCGAATCTTCTATGTGCTGATGGATCTTGTTGTGGATGAGTATCTCTTGGTCTTGGACAACTCAGCAGAGGAGATATCCCAGGTCGAATCGCAGGTACTGGAGACACCAGAGCCTCGGTTGCTGAGCGAGATTTTTCGGCTTAAACGAAAGCTCATCGATTTCCGGCGAGTAGCCTCTGGCATGCGCGACGTGGTGAATGCCATCATCCGGCGTGAGGGTGGACTGGTGGGCGATGATCTCGATCCCTACTTTCGTGACATCTACGATCACTTGGTGCACGTGGTGGACCTGGTGGAAGCACATCGCGATCTGCTGACCGGATCGCTCGATATTTATCTCTCTGCGGTTGCCCAGCGGACTAACGACGTCATGAAGGTGCTGACTATCTACGGCACGCTGGCGCTGCCACTGGTCATCATTACGGGATTCTTTGGAATGAACCTGCACTTGCCGTGGAGCAGCAACGCACACGGCATCTGGTATGCAACGGGCTTGATGCTCATCTCCATTGCCCTGGTGCTTTGGTTTTTCAAGCGGAAGCGGTGGTTTTGACCGGCCTAGAGCCGTCCCATCAACAACAGCGGGCCATATTGACCCTAGCGCACTTGTTCCCGCACCGAGGAGACGCCTGCCAGGCCGGCTTCTACGAACGCGATTGAGTCACGACGGATCATCTCGGTCGGCATCAGCAGTTGTTGCGGAGGAATATCAGGTTCCTGTATGCGCCGCAGCGTGAATTCCGCGAGATGCACGCCGAGCTCTCTGGGGAATTCCCGCACCGTGGTTAAGGCCGGATAGAGCAGGTCTCCCATGGTATCGTTGAAACCCGCAACGCTGATATCTTCCGGGATTCGGATACCCGACTCTTCGAGGGCCCGGTAGACACCGATTGCTGCTTGATCGTTGCTGGCAAAAATAGCGGTCGGCTTTTCATTCCTTGCCAGCAGGGACTTAACCGCCAAATATCCCAACTCACGGTCTTGGGAACGAATCTCACTGTAGTGAAGCTGTAGGCCCGCCTCCGTCATGGCTTTTGCGTAGCCCTCGGCGCACCGGGCGTACCAGGGTAGAGTGCGATCGCCGATGAACCAGATCGTGCGGTGTCCCATCGAGATAAGGTGTTGAGTGATTTCCGTCGCGCCGCGAACGTCGTCCGTGGCCACGCAATCGTAGTCTTCCGAACGCCAGTTGCCGATAATGTTGTTGCCCAACAGCGAAAACGGAATGCGAAGTTCGCGAAGCGCCGACAGGATACTGACCGAATGAGTGCCGCTCAAAATCACCCCACTTACCCGGTCTTTCCTGGTAAGCGCCTGGGGCAGCCGAAGGTTTCCCGCCGGCGCGGTCAGGTCGCAGCGGAAAGAGATGAACTGCAGGTCCCATCCGTGCTGATTGCAGTAAGCCTCGGCGCCCAGCAGAATACGAGCCTGGAACTCATTCAAGTTATCGCGATTGCCCAGAACAAACGCGATGACTCGATTCTTCCGGGTGGTGGTCAGATCGATCCCAAGCCGGCGGGCGGAGGCATAAACCCGAGCCTGAATTTCGGGATCGACCTGTGGGTTTCCGTTGGCCACCCGCGACACGGTCGCGGCGCTTACGTTTGCCAGCTTCGCGATTTGGTGCAGAGTCGTCTTCACGGACGCGGTTTCCTGGTCATTATTATGCCATAGGACCTCATGCTGGGAGCTAAATCTGGAAACATTTCCTGCAAAGTAGGAAAAATATTTGACAAAACGAGAAATTTTGAACGACGATGATCTCGCTGAGGGAGACTTCCTTTGGGCGTAATGCCCGGGAGCCATACTCCATTTCCGGGATGCACCCTTCCGCAGCTGTCTGATTTGCAGATTAGAACCAAACCATCAGGGAGAGTTTATGCAGGCGCCGCTATCCCGCAGAAGTTTTATCGCCACTGCCGCAGCCGCAGTTCCCCTCGGCATGATGCAGGCGCAGGTTCCGAACCCGGCTTCTTCGTCCACTTCCACGACTCCCTCGGCCGCAACAGCCGGCGGTACGGATCGAATTGTGGATATCCATTGTCATTTCGACGACAGGAATCCAAATTTTATGGATGACTTTTTCAGGGTTTCAGACCATTTGAATCTTACGGCTTGCATGCTGACCCCGTTCGAGAACCGCAAGGTGGTGGCCGAAGCGGCGAAAAAGCATCCCCGGCAAATTATTCCGTTCGGTTTTGTCGACGTCGATGCCCCCGATGTCACGCATCAGGTCGAAGAGTTTCATGCCATGGGATATCGCGGGCTGGGAGAGCTGGAAAATCCCAGGAAGAATTTCAGCGATCATTCCTACGACCCGATTTATGAGCGCGCCAGCCAGTATGGGTGGATCTTGATGTTTCATACCGGTATCGTGATGAGGGAAGAATTCAAGCTGCCTGAGGATGTAAGTTCTGGCCGCATGCGGCCATTTCATCTGGAGGAAATTGCAAGGCGCTTTCCCAAGCTTACGGTTCTGGGAGCGCATTGTGGCAATCCGGAATATGAGTGGGCGGCCGAGGTTTCGCGTTGGAACCCGAATATATTTTTCGATCTCAGCGGTTCGACCTTGCTTAAGATGCGATCCCGCCTTCACCATCTTCAGGAAGTTTTCTGGTGGTCTGGGGTGGGGCAGGACACCAGCACTCCGAATAACGATCAGAGCGCATTCATCAAGCTGGTGTTTGGTTCCGATACCTACCTGAAAAGGATTGAGACAGTCGTGACCATGTATCGCGCCGTCTTTGATGCCTGCGACGTCCCCGAAGCCACCCGCAAGATGATCCTGGGTGGAACCATGTCACAACTGTTAGGCCTACCTGCTTAGAAATGTCTGCAAGGCTGCCGGCTTTTCCCAGTTCGTTCTCGACCCTTCGCTTATGGCGTAGCTGCTAAGGTACGACCGGCAAAACCAGCGCCGAAGGATGCGCCTGGTCGTGCCATATGGTGTTGGTCGCTCTCACCATGCGGCTGGCATGTGCCTGATCTTCGCCGGTATTGAGATTGCGATCAAAGCGCGGAAAATTGCTGCTGGAAACTTCCAGACGAAGTTTGTGCCCAGCGAGGAAGACATTGCTGGTTGCCACCATGTCGATTACGACCGGATAAATTGTGCCGGGTTTCATCATCTCCGGTGTTTCTTGCGAGCGGCGATAGCGCATGCGCAGAATCCCTTCTGTCAGGTTTTGCGCATATCCGTTGGGCCACACGTCGACCAGCTTGCCAGTGAAGTCGGTATCTCTCGCCGAGGAGCTCACAAACAGTTCGAGGCTCACTGGACCTGTGACCTCGAAATCCTTTTCAAACGCCTTGGTAGTGTAGATGTGAACGTCTTTTCTTGCCTCGACCTGCCTCTGGTCTTTCGGTCCCGGAGCCAGGTGTTCTTTGTCGCAACAAAGCGGCCCGCCGAGGGTTGGCACTGGATCTGCGGGATCGTAGGTGAACACGTCGCTTGCTCGATTGGCTGGTGGGGCATCCGGGGTCAGGCTGTGATCGGATTGCAGGAAGTAACGCGAGGTTTTCGCGCGCGCCAGGGGCCATTCCTCCTCCTCTCGCCAGATATTTTTTCCCAGGACGAAGATCTTGACCGGCTTCTCGTGCTCGACCCCGTTGGGAACATTCTTGAATAGGCTGTCGTACCAGCGAAAAATTAGCTCGTCTTCGTCTACCCTAGACTGCAGACCGAAGTCCAGATCTCCGATTTTCGGTCCTCCACCGGCATGGCCGCCGACTCCCAGGAGAAGTCGCTGACTCCGCCGCGAGGCTTCACTGCCCGCCCGATTGCGGAGACCCGTGTAGTCACGCAGAGTTCCCCGCAGGAAAATGTCGTACCAATCCCCTACGTGAAAAACCGGGACGTCGATTTGCTCCAAGTGATCTTCAATAGACCATTTCTTCCAATAATCGTCGTAGGAAGGGTGGGCCAGCCAATCGAAGAAATAGGGCGCGAGGTTTTGCTGGGGCGCGGGTATTTGGACGGGGAAAGAATCGAGGGGCAGTCTCTTCGCCCACGCGGAGGCGTCTGTCTGCTTTTCGAAACGACGATGCAGGGTTTCCCATGAGAGCCGTGCCGTCCAGGATTCATTCACCCACTGCTCGAGGGCTCCGCCCTGGTAGACCCATCCGTCGTGGTAGTTGGAAGCGGTCTCTTCGGGAATGATTCCAGCCAGATGCGGTGGATGCGCGATGGCAGCTAGCAACTGAGTTGCGCCCACATATGAAGAACCGAACATTCCGACCTTGCCATTGGAGTACGGCAAGGCTGCGGCCCACTCGATCGTGTCGTATCCGTCCTGTGATTCGTTCTTGAAGGGATACCAATCGCCATCCGATTCATAGCGTCCACGAACGTCCTGGGCAATGGCGATGTAGCCCCGCTCGGCCGCAATAACGCAGGTCTCACGCTCATCCTGTTTGTCGTAGGGCGTGCGCGTCAGGAGAACGGGAAATTTCCCCTCCGCCCTCGGTCGATAAACGTCGGCGCGCAGAACGGTTCCGTCGCGCATAGAAACGCCGAGGTTGCGTTCGAAGACGACATCGTAATGGGTCGTAACCGGCTCGGCTGCCAGAGCGCAACAGCAGAGACCAATCAGAAGCCCGCGTAATAGCGTGAGTTTGAGTCGGCTCATCATTTTTGTTGGTTGCGGAGGCCTGAATGGTTGGCTGCGGTTATCAGTTGCTCCATGGCGTCAACCACGGCGACCCGAAGCAGTGCTTTTGGAGTTCGTGCGTGCGCCAGAAGCAATGTTTGCCGGTCCGCCCAGCCCGAAGGCGGAGCGATATTGTTTTTTAGAAATGTGACCGCCTCTTCTCCGGCCGCGCCCAGGTCGGCAAGGTCCGTGGTGACACCTTCCGCATCGCGAAAAGCGGGGCTAATGCTAGCCAGCGACTGGCATTCAACTCTGAGTGCCGCCCAGGCTCGAAATTGCTGAAGTATCTGCTGGCGCGAATTCTCGCTTGACGAGTCACGATCAGATATCTCCAGCAGAAAGTTCTTTATCAGATCTGCAAACCGGTGTGCCGGCGCCGGATCGGCAATCGCAATATCACCCAGCGCGGTTAAGGGCGTGAGTTGTGTAATGGTGCGTTGCTCGCGATAGGCGCCTAGCCGCAGGGGTTCGACCAGCCCGAAAAAAGTTTCCCCAAATGGTGGAACCTCGCGT
>Ga0157378_10001086_pt1 | contig 24865 bp, 17 predicted proteins | sample M65metaG_FD_115309 | JGI IMG/M metagenome (GOLD analysis project Ga0157378, IMG submission 115309) | Miscanthus rhizosphere microbial communities from Kellogg Biological Station, Michigan, USA - M6-5 metaG | ecosystem: Host-associated > Plants > Roots > Rhizosphere > Soil | place: USA: Michigan...
ACGGATGCTTTTGGGTGTTTCTCCACAAGCGCAGACCACCGAGAGTCCAGTATCGGATCAAGTTGATAGCAACTGAAACAAGGAACCGGTAGGAGTTCATCTGCTGACAGTTCACTGCTCATCTTCGGACTCGATGGAGCTCTTATTAATCCTTCCGGCAGCTTACCAGAATTTAGAACTAATCTAGCGTACGCGGCGGAAAATGATCAAAGGGCACTTCAGAGTGTACAGCCGTATTCTTGCAAAACTTCTCGTTGATATGTTTGGGTCTTTTCCATTGTCTTCTCGCCGATTGGATAAAATCAACCTTGGACACGAGCGCGAATCGTATCGGCGATCCACTGCTCGGCGTTATATGCGGAGATTAAAATTGAGACCAACCTGTTTCACTATGAGCGGCTTGACCAGGGCGGATTCTGTTCTGGGTTCATAGGAAGGCCCTTAATCTTGAAGGTCCACCAAATTGGGATCCAGCTAGGAAATGAAAATCCCGGGTTTTGCCTACGCCGAATTTGTTGGCCGGTACATCTTCGGGCACAGCCTGATTACTATGCTCGTCGTGTTGGCGCCGAGACTCGATCTTGCTTCCGGCTTCTTTGAGCTCTGATGAAACTTTCGTCGCAGGCCTCAACCAAAAGATCAAGCCGGTTCAGGTTTTGAACAGAGGTGTTTGCTTGTGAAGGACAATCTTGAGAAATGGACACTCAAACTCATGGTGGGCATTTCGCTAGGTGAAGGCGTCCGAACTTTGGATGGGCCAGGTTGCCTCACGGCTTAGCACTCGGATTACTGTCCCGCCCCGTTTGCTTCACGTTTGCCCACTGGCGCAAAGACTCCACAGCCTGCCCGGCACAATTCCACACCTCGATCTTGTGTTCGAATCGAACGGAAGGTTCGATGTTTACCATCCATTGTCCAATCCCTCGAACAAGGCTGTCGACCAGCCGGAAAGAGACGCCGAAAAGTCCATTGACGTTGGATTGATAACCAAGCTCGCGAACGTCGGATTTGCCTTTGTTGAACCACCAGTGCAGGAAATAACTCTTTTTCAGCCGGTGCGCCTCAACGGGATGATAGGTCACTGCAGACGGCTCGTATCGCAAACGGAGGCCGGCGGCCATCACGCGCCGACCGAATTCGGTGTCCTCATTACTGATCAAATTATTACCGGAACGCCCCAAATCAGTTCGAAAAAGGCCGAATTTGTCAAATACTTCCCTTCTGAATGCCATGTTCGCACCAAACGGTGGCTCGTTCAGTTGCCTGGCCTTTTCACCCAGGTCAAAAATAGCCAGTGGTCCAGAAACAAAAAATCCTTTGCATGGCAGCCAGGCAGGAGGGACAACATCGGAAGGCGGAACGACGCGGCCACCAGCACCTGCCCATTCGCCACCGTGGAGATGTTCGGTTAAATTCCTAAGCCAGTTCGAGCCGGCGACCTCGTCATCATCGATAAAGGCAAGAATTTCACCTCGGGACTCGCGAATCGCGGTATTCCGTGCGTTGGAGATTCCCTGTTTCGGCTCGAACACATAACGGATACGCTCTGGAAACTGCTGCCGAAACTCCTCGACAACCTGGCGAGTTTGATCGCTCGAATTGTTGTCTACGACCAGCATTTCCGAAATACAGGAATCGGGCAAAGACTGGGCGATGATGCTGTTCAGAGTCTCGGTCAAGTTCTGCGCGCGGTTGTAAGTACATACCAAGATTGAAATTGTCGTCTGACCTGTCATGAAAATATCTCTCTCAGCGTTTGATATTCGAGCCTGTCTTTCCAGCCTAGCCAACACGTCCACATCGCCAGCATGCTGTCGCCGAAATACAAAAAACTCGTGATGAACTCACGGCTTTGACGGGTCCGGGGTCACTTTTGGCGAATGATCTGTCGGCCCCAAAACTTTCTCTTGAGCGGCAGCTTCTCCCCTTCTCGGGAGTATATGGCCCGCAATTAATCGCCACACCTCTTTAACAAGATCGGGCCGCCCAAAGTAGGCGCTCGACGTATACGCAATCGCGCCTATAACGATGCACAAAAATGTAACCATTGCCGGCGAGTAGTCCGTACTGAGAAAGCGTCTCGCGAAGGTCACGATTGCAAGCATAAGTAGAGATGTTATCGTCGGAAACACAAAAGTTCCCAAAACAGCGCTTGCCCTAAGCTGAAGCGTTCGACTGGCAACAGCGAGAAAGATTCCACCAAAGAGAACCATCGTAACCACAATAGAAATTGCGACACCCAGTGGGCTCCATTGGACGGCGACCAGGCAACCGATAAACGTAAGAGTTGCCAGAATGATATTCATCGCCAGGTATAGCCCGGCCCGGCCTCTGGAAAGCATGAGAGGATGCATGAAGCCCAGAGCCGAACGAACCGCACTGTAGGCTGCGAGCACTTGAAGCAGAGGGATAGTCGCAAGCCATTTCGCTCCAAAAAGCCAGGGTACAAGGGCTGGCGCGACCGCTATGAGCCCGAAAAATACGGGAAATGAAACAAACGAGGACATCTCGCAGAATTTAAAGAGCGCTCTGTCAAACCTCTCGGGGTCAGATTGAAGTTTCGAGAGAGTTGGAAACGCCACGGACTGGAGCGGGCAGATGATGCTGTCATGCAAGAACGTCGGTAAACGACTGGCGAGCGAGTACGGTCCGAGCCCTAGGGGACCAAAACCGTATCCAACCATAGTTTGGTCCGACTTTTGTGCGAAAAACCAAAGGACATCATTTCCCGTGAGGCTTAGCGAGAATTTGTAAAGATCCCGAAGGTGTCGACGCGAAATCCGAAGCGCGGGACGCCAGGTTACCGACCACCACATAAACAACGAGCTCATGATCGCGTTGGTAAGCTGTTGGCCGACGAGACTCCAGACGCCCCATCCTCGCAAGGCCATTGTCAAACCTACTGTACCGCCGATAATCATTGCCAGGAGAGATCGGATCGCAAGAGCACGGAAGTTCATTTGGCGCGTCAGTATCGCCATTTGGATGGAGCTCATCGCGTGAAAGAACAACGAGAACGAAAGCCATCCGATGACAGGAGCCACTCGCGGCTCACCGAAGAGCCGGCCGATCTGTTGTCCAAAAACATGGCTGAGTACGCAAAGGAGAAGCGCAAAGGCCACGGCAATCCAGAATGCGGAGTCCAGGTGGCTGTCGTCCACCTCCTCCCGCTGAACAATCGCCATTCCGAACCCCTGCGCAACCAAAAGTTGGATGAATGCGATGTAAACGCCGGCGATAGCGACCAGACCAAACGCCTCTGGGCTCAGGAGGCGGGCCAATCCGGCATAGATGATGAAACCGAGAAGCTGCCCGCCCCAGCTGGCAGCACTCGCCCAAGCGACTCCTTGGACTATTTTCCTCTGGTTTGATCCGGAACTCATCGTTTTATCTATAGGCTACCGACTTGAGATAGCAGTGAGCTCACGAGGGAGTATTCGTGTCGAGAATAGTCGGCCGGGTTTTACGAGCGGTGCCTTGGTTGCTCGCGTAGGGCTTGAGCAGCGAAGCATAGACATCGAGAGTGGCTTTGCCAACCACGTCCCAGGAATGTCGCGTCGACGCGTACTCGCAAATCTCCAGTCTCCGTTTATCCAACTTTACGAACAGATTACTAGAAAAGTAGTGTTGGATGGCCCTTGCCAGGTCTGCGGGATCTTCCGGTTTGAAGATAAACCCCGTCTCTCCTTCGACGATTTCCTCCTTCAAAGGCCCCACATCCGCAGCGAGAACTGGTAGTCCGAAACTATATCCCAGAAACAGAACGCCGCTGTGGTAGATCTGTCGGTAGGGCAACACGAGGACGTCAGCCCCTTTGAAGTAAATCTCTGTTTCGGCGTCCGGAATGTGCTCAGCCCTAAGCAGGATTCGCCCCAACCGCACATCTTCCCTGATCCTCTCCTGGATTTCGCTCCAGTAGCTTTGGCAATCATTTTCCGGCCTTCCGCCAACGATCAGCCGGTACCCGTCGCACCCGGCGAGTTGCTGAAAAGCGCTAATCAGGTATTCGAGCCCCTTGTAGGGTGTGATTCTGCCGAAAAACAGTATCGTCTTCTTGTCAGCCGGAATGCCCAGGCGCTGCCTTGCTTCGCTCCGGGAGAGGCTAGTGTTAGGAACAGCATTGTTGATCCCGAACGGGATGACCGTGACGCGGGCTCCGGGCACGCCAAACCCCTCGCTCAGTTCGAGCTTCATTCTTTGCGTGTGAACAAAGATATGGTCCGCTAGCCGATATTGGGTTCGCAGCGTAAGCCGATTCAGAAGCGTATCTTTTGAGTCCCGCTTGGCCGCGTTCACATTATGCACTGTAAGAACGATCTTCTTCTTCAGCAATCTGTAGAAAAGCGTAAGCAGCGTTCGATCGAACAGATAGAACTTGTTATTCCATAGAATGTGAAAGATTTTCGGCTTGGCTGTCGCGGCATAGTGCATCACTTTGGCATAGTAGGCGGCCAGCCTAAACACTTTCCTTGCCAAGCTGACGTCGGCGCGCTGACTGCCTTGCAGATTGAGAAAATCGATTCCTGGCGTGCTGTGGAATTCAGGAAAATCCACACCATCGCTACCAATCACGTCCAGGACTGCCCCTTTCGATATGAGCTCCATTACCAGGCCGAATGTGTAGGGCCTGTCAATTCCGCCCGTAAGCAGCGTCGCCGCGATTTGCCCGGTTACACTGGCTGGCTTCAATTTAGGCGAAGCTGCAGTATCTGACCGGGCGATGCCAAAATCTTCTCTCACCACCTGATTGGCAAGATCCGGCTCGGGATTCTGCAAATCCTGTTTCATGCCCCAGCCAACCTCTCTTCCAAAAGCTCACAGACTGCGTGGCCAATGGTGATATGCATCTCCTGAATTCGCGCGGTCGATTTGGAGGGGACGCATATACAAAGGTCGCATGCCGCTCGCATCTGTCCCCCGGATTCGCCTGTTAGACCAATGACGACTGATCGGCTTTTACGAGCCGCCTCAATGGCACGCAGAATATTCTGGCTGTTACCACTTGTGGTAATCGCCAGAAATACATCACCCGGCCGAGCGTGGGCGGATAACTCGCGGGCAAACACATGTTCATACCCGTAATCGTTTCCGATCGCCGTGAGCGACGAAGTGTTGACGTGCAGCGCGAGTGCCCTGAAGGGTTGCCGTTCGCGCAAAAAGCGGCCTGTAAGTTCTGCAGCAATATGTTGCGCATCGGCCGCCGATCCCCCGTTTCCGGCAATGAGCAACTGGCCCCCCGCGGCAAGGGAGGAGCAGATCATATCAACCGCATCTGAAACGGCCGGAGCGAGACCGAGGAGGGCCTTCGAGACTTCCATGTGCTCGTTCCAGATCGCCATGATCCTATCTGTTTGTTGAGTTGGGCTCGTCACTTAAGCACTCCCCTTTTCTAATTCTCTCGGTTGACGTTCCCAGCATCGATTGCATCGCTGACGGCCCATTGCGAGTCTCGAGCCTATACATGACCTTGTCCCAAGACCTGATCAACGAAGCCTTCATCTGCGGCAGCACCATCTGCGCATGTTTCGCAGCATCCAACCCGAAGATTGGCTCCATCCAGGCATATTTCCAGCGCAAGCGGGGTGTGTCCAGGTGACCTTGCAGTTCTGCGGCCAGGCTTTGCAGCTCCCCAACAATATCCGGCCGGTCCGGATAAAAATTATGAAACCAGTTCTGCATGTAGGTTAAGCAAGCCTTTCGCACGCGCTCACTCTCTTCAAGCGATCGCAAGTACTTCACATGCAATTTCATTGAGAGAAGCATCGCCGTTTTCTTCTTGTCGGAGGTGCCAATGTAGCTCCAACGGCTCGACGGAGTAACTCTGTAAAATACCTTTGCTTCCGGCACGAAGCGCGTCCCTTTGGAGGCCAAGAGCACTCGGCAGTAGTATTCGCCGTCGTCGTCACTAATCATGCGCGTGTCCCAACGACCTGCTGCCTCGGCGAGTTGCCGGCTCGTCAGCCAGGTTGCGGTTTGCATGTGCAGGTTTTCGCCCATTTTCCTCAGGAGCCACTCAACTGAAGTAAGGTCATGCCACAACGATGTCGGGACGAAGCGTGCACGGTTGGTCCGGTAATTGAAATAGGCCCACGGAGACGACAACAGTATTTTCTTGTCTTCCGCTCCTTCAGGAGCAGCAAGCTGGCGCTGGATCTTGTCCGGCACCAGAAGATCATCCGCGTCCAGCCATTGGATGTAGTCACCCTGGCTAAGCCTGAACGCATGATTGCGAGCCGCTGCAGCTCCTCCGTTTTCTACGGACACGACCGTGACCTCTTTCGACGCAAATCGCCGCGCCACTTCAGCCGTGCGGTCGCGGGAGCCATCGTCCACGACAATAATCTCTTTGCGTTGCCAGGTCTGGGCAATCGCGGATTGGATCGTGTCGGCAATCCACTCCTCCGAGTTATATGCGGGAATTAGAATCGAGACCAACGGCGCCTTCATCCATACACCTCTAACTATTCCGAATACACATTTAGAGTCACTTTACCGAGAATGGCCTCAGATATTTTTCGCGGCTTGAAATTCATACATAGCACACCGGAACAAAATCAGAATGTTTCGCCCCTTGCATGGGGGGCCGCAAGGGGCAATTTGCCGTCGGCCATACGCTCCGATCTTCATACACAAATAATTGATATTTTTCCGGGAATGAACCTGATGCGAAAATCTCAACTACATTGAAGTAGCGCTTATATTTCTCATAGTAGTCCAATCCGGGGGCCCGCACATGACCGGCTTCATGAGGATTAGCCCGCGGATATTCGATTGTCTTATCACAGACCACGGGCACTGGAAGGATCGCGAGTCCATTCGGTTTTAATATCCTGCGAATTTCTTGGATGGCCTTTTCGTCATTGGTAATGTGTTCCAGCACATGAGAGGCAAAAACAAAATCATAAGTTCCATTTCCGAAAGGCAAGTTGAGGATATCCACCTTATGGTCGACATCATTCATGTATAGGTCGGCCGTCTCATACGTACCGAATTTCTTGGCAAATAGTGGCCTCAGATATTTCTCTGGTGCAAAGTGAAGCATTTTCATTTCGAGAGCGGTCATCTCTTTGATCGCTCCACTCATTACCAAGTACTGGAGGCGATGCCTTTCAAGCGACCCGCATTTCGGACATATCGCATGTTTTCTAACGCCAGCGAACGAATGGAAGTCTGCAAATGGCCCCTCATAGTCACAGAGGGGACATGCGAACCGGGCTTTAGCGCGGTTTAAAATTTTAAAAATAGAAGACGGTAGTCGAAACTTATTTCTGAATCTTTGAGACAAATCATCGTAGCGCATTTTTCTATTGGCGTCCTCCAGCGTACGTAAGTTCTGAAATATTCTTCAAAGGCGTACGTTAAAAATCTACCTACGCGCCAAGCATTCTTGACTCGGTTGCATCTGTCCGTTGGGCTTGGCAAGAAATAGAGACTTCCATGGCTGGCCCGCGTCGCTAGTCTGACATAAACCGAGTCGCAGTTTACCGCCATTCATATGCCAGGATGACCCGAACCAATCTCGCAATCGTCCTGCCAGAGCGTCCGGGAACTACGCAAAGTTCGAGTTCGCAATACCCGTCTTGTGGTTGAAAACAAAGAAGTTAGCGCTTTACCGGCAAAAATACATTCCAGCTATAACAAGCTATTGTGTCAAATAAGCAACAACTACGGAAAACGTTTGCCACAAGTTGCTAGCGGTTTCCCCCAGGCGATTTCCGGTTGCTGGCAAGACAGAGTTCTAGCGCGTGCTGGCGGAGCAAGTTATTGCGGTCCAATGGTTGGCTTGCGTCACGGCTATGCGATTCCGATTCTTCTGCCCTTATTGCCGAAAAAGGGCTAATTGGTACGCTGTACGAAGACTATCCATGGGTACAGTAGACTTCATTGCTGTTTTCCGCGCACGATGGATTCTAGGAGGCCGACTCCGGGTCCGGAACATTGCCTCATTGCTTTTCTTGCGCCCTTTGTGGGCCGATCTAGAATGGGAGTTGAGATGATCGTTAAGACGAGAACCATGCGGTGGCCAGTATTCGCAGTTAGTCAGTTTGCAGTCTCGGGGGAGACTCACGGGATTGGCGGTGCATTGATGAAGACATGTTTTGCTCTCATAGTGTGTTTATGGGCGTTTCAAGCCTCTGCACAGCAAACGTATAGGGCTGCATCTTGCAGCCAGACTGACGTGCAGACAGCCATCAACAACGAGATTGCTCATGCGGCTGACGGCGACATCATCACGATTCCCGCAGGAACTTGCACTTGGACAGGAAGCACTTCAGTGGGGGCAAACTTCACCAAGTCGGTCACGATTCAGGGTGCAGGCGCAATCTCGGCCACAACGGGAGGTGCATCTACCACCGGAACCGACCAGACGGTCATCATCAATCACATGAGTAGCAACAAGTCCGTTATGGTTTTTAGTACTATCTCGGGGGAATCTTTCCGCTTCACTGGGATTGCAGTCATCGAGGACGGCGGGTCACTTGGTGCTGCCGCCAACGGCAACATCGCCATTTACGGCAGGTCCTCAGCGGTACGCGTCGACCACTCCCATTTCTTCATCGCTATCAACGGAAGCAAGGGGCCGTTATTTGGCGATGCTGTAACCGGAGTCGTAGACCATGTGTACATCAATACCAATCAGACCATAACCAACAACGTCGTGTTCAACGACGGTGCGTCTTGGGGCGCAGACAACGGTGGCTACGGCAACGGGTCTTGGGCTGATGGCGACCACTTTGGAACAAGCAAGTTTTTGTTTGTCGAAGATACCCGCATGGATGGCGGATATGGCAGCGATTGTGCCGTGGGTGGACGTTGGGTGCTGCGTTATTCAACTGTGTTGAACAATCACGGTATGTTGGGTCACGGCACGCACGACCAGTACCGTGGGTGCCGTGCAGGAGAGGTTTACCACAACACCTTCAACAATATCGCCTTTACTTTGACTGACGGCGGCGGCGTGCATACTAATAGCGGAACCTTGCTCGTATGGGGCAACAACGTCAGTGGATACAAAAACGTGATTGATATGCAGTACTACCGCATAGACGGTTCTGCCTACGGTATCTCTCCAGCGCCTCCGAATGGGTTTGGGATGTGCGGCACCCTTCATGGTCCAAGCGTTTGGGACCAGAACTCCAGCGGATATGCCTGTCTTGATCTGCCTTCACGGGGCGTAGGTGATTTGCTGACGAATTACGGGTCTGCCTTCTCAGACATTCTTAATTCCACTACCAGTACGCGGACTTGGCCGCATCAGGCACTTAGTCCAATCTACGTATGGAACAACACTCTTGGCGGCGCGGGACCAGTCAGCATCATCGGGAATAATGTTCCTGTCCTGACTGCTAACCGGGACTACTACCAGCAATTTGGCACCTTTGGAAATTCCGGCACCTTTAACGGGACAACCGGAGTTGGCAGCGGCTTGCTCTCTGCTCGTCCAGCAACCTGCACGGCTGGCCCCGGCGGGAACACTCCCGGCGTTGGCTATTGGGCCACGGACACAAACACGCTTTACGTCTGCAATCCGACGAACAATTGGACAACGTACTACACGCCGTTTACCTACCCGCATCCGCTCACGCTCGGAACGTCATCAGCTGGCCCAACACCAGCTGCCCCGACGGGTCTGACGGCAACCGTTCAATGAGCCGATTTCTGGTGCTGTGAAGGCACCTGGGGGAGCCAGAGCAAGAAGATCTGTGTCACCGCTCTGAAAGGGTCCTATTGTTCTATGTGTATTTGGTCGGCCAATGAGCGCGGAAGCGTGATACGTCTTGGAAAGAGGGACTACGCGGACACCAGGCTCGGCGTACCGTGTAGTTCCTTACTGAGTAGACCCAGTCCCAGCCACTAACATCTTTGGCGGGGGAAGGTCTGGCTTCGGGCCTTGCCTAACAGCCCATCGAAGAATCCGAGTAGTTGCCTCCGCCTTCGCCTCCCAGGTTAAGGATTCCTGCACATAAGCCATGCCTTGCCGTCGTAATCGCTCGAGGCGATCCCGATTATCAGCAAGGTCTGCTAGAATCTTTTCCATCTGGGCCACGAAGTCGTTCTCATTCTTGAGAGGCACCTTGAATCCCATGTCTGGAGAGACGATATCGCCAGGCCCCCCGAAGTCAGCGACCACAGGAACGGCTCCGGTCGCGAGAGCCTCAAAGACCACGCCTGCACCGAAGTCGCGAATTGATGGAAACACCATAACATCCGCGGATCGTAGCCTGTTAAGTACCTCGGAATGGCTAACCCAGCCACGGAAGGAAACAGCCTTCTCGATCCCGAGAGACTTCACTAGCTGTTCAAGCCGGCTCCGCTCTGGACCATCGCCAAGCACGGTAAAGCGGGCCAAATCGCATCGCAAAAGGGGAGCAGCCGCGCGCAAAGCGAGATCACAAGCCTTACAGGGAATCAGCCCGCCAACAAAGATCAACTTCAGCTTGTCACGGGGCTCCGGACTGCGAGAGTTGTCAGAACACAGTGAACGAGCAATGCCGGGTTCCGGGACAAAAAATACTTTGTCGCGATACTCCGCAAATTCGGCATACGTTTGAGACGAAGCAGCTATGATCGCTGCCGCATTGCGGTAAGTCGATCGAGCAAAGGGCAAGAATCGGTATAGACCTCTCAGACTTGAGATCCATTCCCGCTGGTTAGCGGCCTGACTGAAACCCTGCACAAAAGGGAGCCCGCCATTGATCGGCCCTATTACGAAGGGTATGGGTCCCTTCCGCAGGAAGAAAGCAAAAGGACTCGGCAACACCGCCGTCATTGGCACTAAGCGCAGAACGACATCGAATTCGCCAGCAAAGATCCTGTGCCGCAACTGCCGCCAGGCACGCCATTCGAAGGCAAGAGCAAAGGGATACCCGAAAGCGGTCACCGCCTGGCTGGCAAAGTTAGATTTGAAGATCCGTCGGAAACCCCAGGCATAGATTCGCTCGAGCCAAGGCATCCGGACCACTTCGATGCTACGAAACTCCGCTTTCGCACGGCGCACCGGATCCTCAACGGTCGATCTAGTAACCAAAGAGACGTCATGGAGTTGGGCGAGCGCCGCCGCATGAGAATAAGTGACATAAGGAATGCTGATGCCTTCCGGGTTGCAATCTGGCCCCAAGACTAGAATACGCAATCGACTCATGAATTCCCCTTGTTCGTTCTTCCTAGGAGAGTCCAAAGGAATAAGGACTGTTGGACTCTGGGCGCGAATTCTTAGGTACGGGTCTTTTTACCGCCAACGAGGGCCTGAGTCGCCGACGCTTCCGTGCGCTGGGGCCGGATGGCTACTGCATCCCGCGAAAGACTTTTAACAGCCGCTCCAATTCGTGCTGGAGCCGGCGACATCCGAGTTGCCCAGGGGGGACGGGCGGGGTCGGCAAGTTCCCGGCCCGACTCCAACGGGGTCTCGGCGAGGCTGATGACGCGGCTCGCGGCCATAATCGACAGAAGCAGGAAAAACCATTCCAGGTGCAGCATTCGGAATCCAGCTTCGGTGAAATTGTAGGTGACCTCCGTGACAAAATAGGCTACCAGCAAGCCACCGAGCGCCGGATCACGGCTAAAGGCGCTGACTGTCTTGAGATAACCCTGCCCAAGAAGCAGCGCGATAAACCCCAAGCCGAGCAAACCAAGGTTCAGATATACCTCAATATAACCGTTGTGCGCTTCGTTGGTAGGGTCGAGTCCCCCAATCTGGGAGTAAGCTTGTGCGACGCGGGGCCCTACCCAGAAGGTTTCAAAGCCAGCACCACCGACGGGGCTAGGTGCCATCGGAATCACGATCCGCCAGATCTCTGTACGTCCCGTGAGATCCGGCTTTCTTCCCAGTGCCTCTGTGATTGCAGCCTTAGCTCCGAAGAGGTAACCAACACCACCAACGAGTGCGAGCGTGAGAACCAGCGCATGCACAGCCGCGGGTTGTTGTCTAAAGAATTGCCGGGAGATGGCGAGCATCAGTCCCACTCCAAGAATGAAGCAAGCAGTGGCCGTGGCGCAGTCCGCCATACGCAAGAGATAGATGCCAAACGCGAGCAAAGTGCATTGCGCCAGCAGGCGACGGCCGCGATTCGGCCCCTCCTTGTCACGGACGAGACTGAGTACCCGCCATAAGGCTCCCAGCCCTATAAGGTAAGCGAGGTTCCCGAGAACATTCTTGTTGGTTGTGACTCCAAAGAGCTGCTGCGCTACTCCCCATGGATCCCAACCCGAGCCCAGGCCCGGGTAGTACCTGATCAAAAGGACGGAAGCAGGCAACAGGACAAACCCAACTCTCGAAATCAGGCGCTTGAAAGCAGCAATCGGCTGCGGGTCCGTAAAGACAATCAGGACCGTGATCAAATCGCCCAGGGCCCTGACCCATCGCTTCAAGCCCCACAAGGGAAAGTCAGACCAAACGAGGCTAATCAGGCAAAAAGAAAAGTAAAGCGTGATCGGCCAGGTTGCTTGGAGCAGACTCGTCACTTCCTTGGGGCGTCGAATAAGCACCACTAATCCTAATAACATTAACGAGCCGGCGAGAAGCTGGTCGGGCAAGCTGCTCTGGGGAAGCTGACCTGGGATATCCGCCGCCACGCCCATCCCGAACCAAGAGAAGGGAGACCGGGACCCGGCGATCGACACCCAGATTATGGGGATCCAAAGCGCTTTCGATGTGCGCACGGAGTCGTCACGATCGAGCCAAAAGAGGCCCGCGATGCCAAAGGCGAAAAGGACGGTTGCTATTTGCGGAGGCATGGGTTAAGAGCAGTGGCTAGTGTCGAGAGAGGGCATCTGGTATCTAAAAATTGCTGTTAAATTTTCTGTCGCGAATGACGCTATATTCATACTACAGCATTCTGCAGCTCTCTACTCGGTAAGATCGGGACTGCGTTCGCGGCTCGGCAACATTTCCCGCAAACCACTTGGATATTTTGTCCTTACCTCAGACCCGAAAAGTATGTCGTTATACCTTAGCTAGCTAAGCTAGTGCGGCTCAGGCATCGGTTGAATATTTCTCTCCATTAGGGGCTCGACGATGCGAAGGCGTCGAGAGTGTTTGACCTGCCTGCCCGGCCGGGGCGCTCTGCCGCGCCACCCTCAGGTGATTGAACTGATTCCTACGCACTCGCCAGACCCTAGCGTAGAAATTGCGATGCAACCATCGGATCCGACTGATATCCCACAGCATCCTAATTGAGTCAATAGCTATATTAACCTTCGAACCAGGCTGCGCCATCCAATTGACTGGGATCTCGGCCACCGAGAGCGAGAGCTGGCGCGCAAGGAACAAGATTTCAACGTCGAAAGCGAAGCCCACGGTTTTCTGGCGGGAAAAGATCGCGGCAGCCGCCTCTCGACGGAACATCTTGAAGCCGCACTGCGTGTCGGCAATACCCTCGAAGGCCAATAGATTGACGAGAAACGAGAAGGCGCGACCAATGAACCGTCGATGGAGCGACGCCTTGATCTCTACTTGCTCTGAACTCTGTGCGACCCTCGAGCCAATTGCTACGTCGCTACCCGCTTCTATGGCCGCAAGCAGCTTCGGAACCTCATTCAGTGGAGTCGCTCCATCAGCATCCATGAAAAGGACAAAGCGGCCGTGCGCATTTAGCATTCCCATGCGGACGGCGGCGCCCTTGCCCATATGCGGACAGGCGAACACACGGATTCGGCGGTCGGTTTCCTCAAAGAGGCGCCCTAGTGCTAAAGTCCCATCCCGGCTGCCGTCGTCGACAATGATCAGCTCGAAATCGAGGCGCGTGATTGTGCACCAGTGAACGGTCTCGAGAACAGTCCGTGGCAGGCGTTCCTGCTCGTTATACGCCGGAATAACGATCGACAACTGGATCTCGTCGTGGGGCGTTGGCTTCTCGACTGGTGTGCCAATCCGGACTAGCTTTGAGCGGGTTTCCTCTATGAGCGGCGTTGGAGTCTCGTGCAGCTTCGCGCCACTAAACCTTCTCTGTGCCGTCACAAGCGGAATGCATGCAAGGATAGACAGAAATGGGATCAGCGGCTCGCTGTACCTCGCCTGGGCCAGAATTGGCACCGAAACGGCCACAATGTAGATGATCAAGAGAACCAAAGGAGCAACCTCTTTGACTCGCTCATTTCGCAAACAGTGCACGATACCCATGATCGCTAGCGCGAGCAAAGGAAGTTGTACAATCGCGTTCGTGGCTACTGACTGCCATGTTTTACCGCCACACCAGAACTTAAGGAAGTTGACACCCACCGTCTTAACGAATAGCAGCGGAGAACTCTTGTATTCATGCACGACTCTGTTGAACAGATAGTTAGAAAACTCAACCTCATCGGCGCTGGAATAAAAATACTGATAATAGCCATCTCTGAACTGGTATCCGAGCTCGTGAGCTAGTTTACTTCTCTCCGAAGCAGCTTCCGTATCGAGCCGGAGGTTCCCAATTGCTTGATGTGTAGAAAGATAGAGACCAGTATGAGCCGACACACCTAAGACGCTCGCTGTCGGTACGAACTTTCTCGTAAGCGAGTAGTTTCGGATGATCCAGGGAGAAAGAACTATGAACATGCCGATTGCCATTACAACGAAGTTTCGAAAAACGGTGACCTTTTGATTCTGGCCTCGTTCAAAGAGCAGAAGATAGCCAAGTAGAACGAAGGGGAAAAGTATGGGTGTGCTTCTTACTAAGACTGCTAGGCCCAGCACACACCCGCTTAATAGATAATCCCACCATCGCTTGCTCTCAAGCGCCCTATATACCGTCAAGATAAACAGAACTAGCATTAATGCAAACAATATCTCAATACCCCCTCGACTTTCCGCGATCAAGGTTCCAGGGTGAAAGAGAAAAAGTAGAGGCGATCCAAGAATCAGCAGTTGGCTGCCTGACAGTTTGCGCGCAATACGTGTCATTAGGTAAGCCACGGCGAGGGCCAAGATCATATTTGCCAACTTCACGATTGCGAAGTTCTTCCCAAACACCACAAAGATTCCAGCCAAAAAGATCGGATAACCTGGTTCGCGCATTAGCGTCTCGGCTGTATCCGGGTAGAAGCGGTATCCGTTGCCTTCTGCGAGATTTGCTGCGAGCTCGTCGTATCCATCAGCGTATCGATTTCCACTGTAAAACCGGCTAATACGACTGCTGACTTCGGGAATTAAAACGAAAAGGATGATCGCGTTAACGACAACGATGAAAAGGCACGAACCAATCCATAAAGATTTTGATCGGCAAATCATGACACTCCTCGGTTCTGTTGAGATTTCGAAGCCGGCCAGTTCGCTCGAAGGCCGAACAAAGCAGAGCGTGCTACGAAACAGCGGCGATCGGTACTAGGATCGGATCGTCCTTAGAGATTAGGAAGGAATCACGCGTTTCCGGCATTGATAAATGGCCTGGCAGCGATCCGCTTTAGTAGCTTGCATTAGTGGTCTCGAAGGTACTCATCTGCTGGGGCTTGGACGGAAGGCTGTTGTCAACGCTTTCATCGACCGCTATGTCGACATAGTCTTTAGAGTGAGCGCCGATTCCACTTGGTTTCCGCGCCTTACGGATTCGCAATCGCAAATCAGGAAGATCATCTCCGCGCTCGACCGCTACCTTGGCGCGCACGCCGCCCCGTTCCGCAGAATCCGCTTCGAACGTTGCCGATCAACGCTTTTGAAACCAAGAGATCGCCTGACCAGCCATTGAGAACCACGCGAGGCGCGCACACACGGAAGACTAAATCAACGAGCGTGAAGTGCTTCACGATAAGCAGCCAGCAGTTTCGGGACCGAGTATTCCCAGGCAAGCTGTTCCTCGATTCTCTTTATTCCAAATTCTCCCATTTTCTTTCTTTCCTCAGGCCTGTCCAGCAGCCAAACTATCTTGGCGGCGAAGTCCGCAACCCCATCGTCCTTGACGGCGTAGAGAGATGCCTCCTGGGCGCTAAACCTGCCTTCCTTTGCATCAAATTGCACGATTGGCTTGCCAAGAGCCATATACTCCATAATCTTAATCATCGTAGAGATATCGTTCATCTCACTCGGCCGGTCCGGATTCACGCAGACATCAGCTGTCGAGAGTATCTCCAATAAATCCTCATCAGAAACTCTTCCGGTAAAATGGACCGTATCGACCAAGTTCTTGTCTTCTACCATCTTCTTGAGTTTATTAAGTTCTGTGCCCCCACCGACGCAAGTGAAAAGAACATCGCGCCTGCCTGAGTTTTTGACGTGCTGCGCAATGTCCAGCAGGATATCCAAGCCATCTTGAACGCTCATGTTACCCACATAACCGATCAGGTAGTTCTTTCCATTCCTCCGTGCAGGCTTGGAGGGCACCGATTTGAATGTTTCCCTGTTCGGTCCGTTGCGCACAACGAACACATTTTCTGAAGGCACACCGCCTCTGTCCACCGCTAGATCCCGGTAGCTCATGTTCGTTACGATCACCACATCGCTGAAACGATAGGTAAGTTTTTCGAGCACCAGCAAGATTCTGTAGAGCGTTCCGCGTTTCCCGTATTTTGAAACGTACAATTCGGGATTAGCATCGTGATGGTCAAAAATGTACTTCACTCCAAGAAGTTTAAATGGGAGTGCAATCAGAAAAATATCGTCGGGTGGATTGCAACCTTGAATTACGTCAAATCCATGACGCAAGTAAATCCACGACGTATACCAGAACTCCCAAAACAAAGCCCAAGCGTATTCCCACAAATACCCCAGCGGAGTACTTCCCTCTGCGGGTGATGGATGTCGATAGACGCGGATCCCGTCGATCACTTCATATCCTTTGGCAGACCCTTTCCGTCGGGGGCACAAGACTGTCACTTCATAACCGTTCTCGTGGAGCGAACAGGCCTCTCTCCAAACACGTCGATCGAAGGGAACTGCTTGGTTTTCAACGATTATCAAGACCCGATTTTTGGCAACTCCCTGCTTCGCCGCCTCAGATCCGTCCGTCGAGAGTTCAAGCTTGCCTGATCCGTTGGCTAGGAGATCAGTTTGGTTCGAATTTGCTTCTCGCCGAGTCCTAGAATTCTTACCAGCAGATGCCGCTGTACTCGCCATTATTGCTCCCGGAATTCGAAATGCGCACAAAATCCACCAAATTCTGACCTGCGTGCAATCTTTGAGGAACGCTTTCGAACTCAGTGGATTTATTGCCGATCACAATGGTCTCAGCGTGTTGCAAAACTGCGTCGACATTGTCCACCATCAGTCTGGAAATATGCGGAATGCGGTTGAGGATGAAATCTCGGTTCGCACCAACTAATCTCGCTACTTGCACGTTTTTATCGTAGATGCGTACGTCGTAACCTTTCCCTGTAAGCCGTTCGATAATTTCGATCATGGGGCTCTCGCGCAAATCGTCTGTTCCCTCTTTGAAACTGAAGCCCAAGATCCCGATGCGCTTGCGGCCCTTTTCGATGATCAAGTGGAGACCCTTCATAACCTGCAGTTCGTTACTCGGAAGTATTGCATTTAGAATTGGCAATTCCAGGTCGTGCAACTTGGCTGAATAAGCTAGGGCTCGAAGATCCTTGGGTAAGCATGAGCCTCCAAATGCAAATCCGGGTTTAAGGTAGGCTGGCGAGATGTTGAGTTTCTTGTCCTGACAGAAAATCTCCATAGCCTTATGGGCATCAATTGAGAAGGACTTGCAAAGATTCCCGATTTCATTAGCGAAGCCGATTTTTAGGGCGTGCCAGCTGTTATCGATATATTTAATCATCTCGGCGGTTTCGATGTCCGTCCTGATCATGGGAGCATCGAGTTTTCGATACAGCGCAGCCAACAGATCCCCGCTGGCTTGGTCAAGTTCCCCGATTACGGTCTTGGAGGGAAAAGCGAAATCCGTCACTGCCGAACCTTCGCGGAGAAACTCGGGATTGTTGCAAACCCCGAAGTCGGTACCGGCCTTCTTTCCGGACGTTTCTTCGAGCACCGGGATGACCACCCGACGCATTGTTCCGGGCAGGATCGTGCTGCGGATCACGACAATATGTCGTGCCGATTTAAACTTAAGCGCGTGGCCAATTTGCTCGCAAACGTTCCTGACGTGCGTCAGGTCAAGGTTGCCGTTAATCTGACTAGGGGTACCTACGCAAACAAAAGAAAGCTCGGTGTCCCGGATAGCCTGAACGGTGTCGTCGGTAGCGCGAAGTCGGCCTGTCTTAACTGCCTCGGCGATGATTTCCTCGATATCCGTTTCGATAATGGGTGATTTTCCCGTACTGATTAACTGCACTTTTGTCTTTACCGGATCCACTCCGGTGATTTCATGACCTTCCTTCGCGAGGCAGCCCGCAGAGACCGTACCGACATAACCCAGACCGAATATGCTGACTTTCAAGATGTGCTCCTTCTCCTGATGCTCGCGGGTTCTTTATTGAATTGAACTAAGCCTCTGTTAGGCTGTCGAACTTGGAACTCTGTTCATGTCTATAGATGAGGAAGCAAAGACTTCGAAACAATTGGGCCTGCGCCCAGCGATGCATGGGCGTGTTGTCCCAGCCTAGAAGAAGGCGTCGGCTACGAAAGGAGCCGTCCGGCTTTTGCCACACGGTCAGGAGTTCATTCAAAACGGCGGATAACAGATTGTCCAATTTTGGATAACGCCCCTGGAGTAGCACTGCTAGGTTGATGCACTCGGCGTAGTCATACAGTTCGCGCCGGTATACCGTGAGTCGGGGGCGGCTCGAAAATGGCTTCGGGGAACCGGTTTCGTCAAACAGATTTGTCGTGTAGTACTCCACTCCACGTTTTATAGCTTCCGTACACCCGGAATGGCCTGTCAGTGCCTCAATCTTTGTCAGTGCTTTCAGAACAAAGCAGGTATGGAAGTGATCGATGAAATCTCGCTTACCATCTTTCGCGTAATACCAGGACCCGTCCTCATTTTGGGCCTCAAGGACGAAATTCAGATTTCTTTCAGCTACTTTCCAGTATCTCTCTTCAGAGAAATCGTGTGCTGCACTCGTTAGCAGGAAAGCCCGATATGCGTTTGCATTTACTACTGCCACCGACTGTTCAGGATCGGGGGTATATGAACACGTGGATGCGGCTGGTGAAGTTCGAAAATCCTTATAGTCGAGTAGAGCATGCTCGGCAATCGACTTCATTGCTTCATGCCATTCCTCGGCCTTATCAATCTCCCAAACCTGTTTAAAGGCTTCGTATACGTACGGTACGCTCGTTATAAGGGGTGTTCCTTCTTTGATCGTGCCGCGTATCGTTTCCCAGTTGAAGGGGTATCCCCAACAATAGTGGCTATAGCCTGTGCATCGAGTGTTTTTGAGGACCCCAAGAAAGTGAAGCGCTTTTTCGTAGAAACGTTCCTCTCGCAGGTGCTTCGCTAGAAAAGCGAATCCCATCGCATAGTGCGCATCAGCTATCGGAAATCGCTGGCGTCTCCAAAAAATACCTCTGGCGGAAGGCAAAAACGCTTCGGAAAACACCATTGGAGACACCGCCAAGACCCCCAGCAAAGGCCTCCGGTAATACAAAGCTTTGGCTTTTCTCGCCAAATCGCTCGCGTAAAAACTCTGAAAGTCGTAAGAAGTTTCCCCATATCGAGAGAGCCAGTCAATGAAGTGGAGAACAACTTTCAGAATTTTCTCTGTCTCTAAACCAGACGTGTTGGACGCCGTTATAGAAGATCGAGGTTCGGTCTTGACCTGTAAACTCATGCCATTCTCCGGGCGTTGTGGCCACTGTAGCTCGGTCCGGCGACTCCAAGTCGCTTATGACCAGCTTTGTGGAAACGTTATTTTTCAGCGTTTATCAGCCTTAGTCAGCTCGTGCTAAATGAGCCTCGGTCGAGCACCGCAATTCATCTCGAATCTAGAAAGAGCCGGTGCGTCAATTCCAGAGTCATTAGCCTGTGGATTTCCATTGTGTAATTGCGACTGCCCTTGAGATGCCCTTGTACAATCTTTCGGACAGCCTCCGCATTCACATACGGGCGCACTAGTGAACGCTGGTCGAGCAGTATCTCACGGACGTAATTCGCAAGATTGTCGCGGTACCAAACCCGAAAATGAAACACCTTGTGACGACCCAACCAGAGACGCTCCAGGTGAAGTGGGGCAAACAGGTGGTCCAATTGGGCAATCCATTGTGGCATGCCGTAGTCATAGGCATATTCAGCCTTGAATAAGAACTCAAGCAAGCCGCGAGTGAAGACGCTATTGAGCGCGCCAATACCGCGATCGGTGCGCAACTTGGCAAGTTCGGGGTTGCCCTGTCGAATAAGTCGCAGCCTGGCCTGCTCGTTAACGGTAACTGAGCCTGGCGCTTTGTATATGGTTTTAACCAGGTCGTTATCCAGGTATGGCGATCGCACTGCTACCTGCGTCTGTTCCAAACCCAGCACACCATAGTGATGCCATGGCGACTGCCGGAACGCCACGAATGTCATGGGGTGAACCTGCTGGCTTCTATCGTAGTTCTCCTCGGCCGCACGGAGTTGTGGTTCCAAATCCGCTTTGAACAATCCAGCGGCGGGTTCTTCCGCTTTGAACATCACGGCGTGCAAAAGCATTTCGCTGCCATATGTCCCAACCATGCGCACCGGAGCGATCTCTCGAACTTTTTCGCTCACGTAAAGATCCGGGGAACGGCTTAGGTCCACACACGCGTCTGTAAGGTAGATGGAGCGCTCGGCGTAATACGGGAACTTTGTTAGGAATTCGGTGCCAGTAGTGATGACCTGGTGGTGTTGGCCGCAAATCTCTGCCACGCGCCGCGCCAGTTGCACGTCCTGGTTATCCCGGTACATGCTCCCGTATGTGTAGCACGGCAATGAATTAGCTTCAGCCTTGTGCCAAGCCATGATAATGCGCGTATCCAAACCCCCAGTGAGCGAGACACCGACTCGTTCATGCCCATTGAAATAACGGGGCAGATTGTGCACAAAAGCGTCGCGTAGTTGAGCGTAGTATGCTTCCGGCTCAAGCGGTTCTTGCTCTTCCCATTCGCGAGACTCGAAATAACTGGCCTTCTTTTCGAGTTTTCCCTGGCGGAACGACCACGCCGAGCCAGGTGGTAGAACATGGATCCCCGAAAATAGGCTTCGATTCTCAAGCACACAACCACAAACGATGAATTCTCCCAGGCCGCGCGGATCCATATTCCGCAGCTCCGGCCGAACCTTCAGGATGGCCTTCGCTTCAGCCGCAAAGTAAAAAGTGTCTGGCGCTTCGTGGTAATAAAGTCGTTGGAGCCCGTACCGGTCATTGAAAAGGGTCGCTGTTCCACGCACAGGGTCTGCGACCAACCCGTGAAACCGGCCATTCAATCCCTTTGGAAAATCCGCCTCCTCTTCATATCGATGTACTAAGTAGGATGGCCCGTCCTCAATCGCATGTCCCCGCGCCTTGAGTGCGGAAGTGGTACCTGGTTCCGGAAATTCTTCGCCTGAAAAGACCAGCGTAACTTCGCCGCTTTCGTTGTTCAATGGCATTCCGCCGGCAAAGGATCCGCGCCGGGCTACCCAGCCCACGTAAATGCCATGCGCCGCGTCGGTCCATATGCCGCTGACATAAAACGATTCGTGACAGAGCGTTTGCAGCATTTCGCGGAGCTCCTGCTCCGCGTCCGCTGCCGGTCGATTCGTGAAAAGGCCAACGATTCCGGGCAATTCTGCCTCCTAAAGTGATTCTGGCTTAAATTGGAATTTGCGTTGGTACCAAGCACTGCGCAGGCTGCGCAGCTTTGCCACCAAAGATTCTGGCAGGTGATCCGTAACTTTGTGGTGCAGCCCAGTGGACAGAGCTATTTTGCCCCAATTAGTGAGTGGCACGTAATATCGAGGGATATCAACCCGCTGAAATCCATTTCGTTCCTTAAAGTCGCTCAAGCTGCTTTGCGTCTTTTTTCCATATGCAAATTTCGCGTACACCAGATGAGGAATATGTCGATTGGCACATGAGTGGACTGCTTGGGCAACCAGTGCATTCGTTGGCGCCTTATCCCTCGCCTGAAGCATTGAGAGGATGTGCATAATCCCTGCTTGCGTCCCACTATCGTCAATCACCAGTTTGATGAAGCCAATCAGTTTCCCGGAATCATAAGCTCCGATGAACACGCTTGAATCCAGAAACGTAGCACTCATCTCGCGCACTGCCTCGAAGCTCTTGCCATAATGAGGAAACCACCTTTCCTGACGAACGGGGCTCTCGTTGTAGATCTCCCAAATTCCCCGTACGAGGACATCGTCAAACGGCACTTCTCGAACCACAACGGCCTTCTTTTGTGCTTGCCTGGCCATGTTTCGTGTCTTGTTGCCGATCTGCTTTGTCCACCAGTTCTCGTAAGTGGAAATAGGCAGGACAGCCATATTGTCCCACTCAATCGGATATGCGTACTTGGGAGTGGTATCAGGCAATTTCTGAAGAAACGTAAAGAGATCAATCCGCGTTTTGGAGCTGTGCAATTCGGCAACTGTTGCTTCGGGATCAGCCAAAAACTTGTAGTCATCTGCGTCGAGGTGGGCAACACGGCACAACCGCCTCTCGATCACAAGCTCTCTGCCGCCAAAACTCAAACTCGTTTTCTTTTGTGCCATCATTCTGAAATCCTGTGGTTGGGATTGCCTGTTATAAGACTCGAGAAATTCTTGAACTCAGCTTCTGAGTCCTGCTTCAGCTTTAGTTCGACGCCCTGACGAAACGGAAAATCATTCTCCTTGCAACCGGCTGGCCCGGTAAGCCAACCGATCTTGAGATCTCTTGGTCGTCCAAAATTTCACCCATAATCCGTGTAGTCAGCGGAGTTTCCCAATAAGGAATCGGTACCGGAGCACCTTCTCGTATCGAATAGTAGAAGGACTCCATTAGGTATCTCATACCTGAGTCCATGAGGAAGTCTTTGCTGAGAAACAGCCTTACATTTGCAATCCGGTTACCCAGATGCTGCTTCGCGAACTGCGCGGGCGGAAAGCAACTTAACCGCATAGATCTTGTATTTGTTGCCGCTCTAAGGTCGTGATCACATTTGAAGCCTTGCTTCAGGCAACGCCCAGTTCAACCTTCTCGTCGAAATAATGAGGGAACATCTGCGACACCAGTTCCAGCCCCTCTCCACCCCCGCTGCTATCGCCGACCGCGAAGCTTGCAGCAATCCAGAACCTAGAGCTAGACGATTCGGGCGGTCATCACAACGGACTACCGACTGAGGCTGACTACCGGCTCCTCATAGGTTCGCAGCCACTCTTCAAATACAGCGAGACTAAAGAGCACTTTATGATTGTCGTTCCGCCCGGCTGCATGCTGTTCGAAAAGCTCACCGACAGCTTGCGGGCGAAGATATTGATAGATCCTAGACCCATTATCGAGCAACGTATCTGCCATCGTGCTGTCGATAGCTCCCCGGAACCAATCATCGACTACGTTACCCGCAAAACCTCGTTTCGGCCGCTTCACGATCGATTCCGGTAGAAACGCGCGGCAGACTTGTCGATGTAACCATTTCCGGGAGCCATTCCTCACTTTAAGGCTCGCCGGCAATCGTTCCACGTATTCGACAATCTCCTTATCCACGAACGGCACGCGCAGTTCGAGACCATGCGTCATCGAGAGCTTGTCGGCGTACATGAGGAGTTCATCTGGAAGTGTGGAGCGCACCTCGAGAAACTGAAGCCCACCCAGTTCATCAGTTTCCGTCATAAGCTCGCTCATATCTTCCCAGCAGTTGAGAATGGTATCCCCAGCGTCGGGTGGCAGAAGTCCGTCTTGGAACAGCCCTTCGACCCGGTCTCCCGGCAAGAGCGACAGAACATGCTGGTATCGGCGCATCCGATCTGAGATCGCTAAAGAATTCACCCCTCGCTTGAGGGTCTCGTTTCTCGGTAACGCAGCCACCGTTGAGGCAATCGGGCTTCGCAGCCATTGCGGCAGGCCTGCCCACATTGTTCCATAACGGACACCCAAATGACGACGATAGCCGCCAAACAATTCGTCCGGCCCCTGGCCAACAAGTGCCACTTTGACGTCCTGGCGAGCTCGTTGACACACGAAATACATCGGAACAATAGAAGAAGCTGCGATAGGTTCTTCCAATGTCGCGACAATCTTAGGCAGCGCTTCCTCGAATGTGGCTTTCGTAATCGTGACGCTTGAATGCTGCGAACCCAACACGCGAGCGGTTTCTTCCGCATCCGCCAGTTCATCATCGGCGAAAGAGGTGCCATAGCCAACGGTGTAGGTTGGCCATGAATTCCCGTTCAGATTCATCAGCGCGAGCAAAAGTCCCGAATCGATGCCGCCGCTCAAAAGCAAACCCACCGGCACATCGCTGATGAGCTGGCGCTTGATTGCGCCCTTGTAGAGCGAAAGCAACTCTTCTTTGGCCTCGTGCGGCGACTTGGCTGGCTTGAAGGGCTCGGGTTTGAATCGGTACCATCGGCTAACTTCATACACGCCATTCTGCACAGTTAGCTTTGTCCCCGGCGCGAGTTTTTTCACTCCTTTGACTATCGTGTAAGGCGCAGGCGTAAACCGGTAGCGGAGGAAAAGGTTCAGGGAGGTCGCATCGATCTCCACTTTGCCCTGGAGGAGCGCGCGGATGGGACGCATTTCTGAGCCGAAATAAAGTGCATTTCCATCGATGCGGTAATAAATCAACTTGATCCCGAACGGATCCCGAGCCACAAGCAGCCGCTTCTGCCGAACATCCCAGATCGCCAATCCAAACATGCCATTCAATCGGTTGAGTACCTCGTCCCCCCACTGCTTATACCCATGAATGATGACCTCGGTGTCGCTGTTGGTCCGAAACACATGGCCATGGCTCTGTAGTTCGCGCTTGAGTTCCGGGAAATTGTAAATCTCACCGTTGAAAACTACCCAAATGGACTCTTCTTGGTCCGACATGGGCTGATGCCCCCCGGACAGATCGATAATGGATAGC
>Ga0157378_10001089_pt1 | contig 24815 bp, 19 predicted proteins | sample M65metaG_FD_115309 | JGI IMG/M metagenome (GOLD analysis project Ga0157378, IMG submission 115309) | Miscanthus rhizosphere microbial communities from Kellogg Biological Station, Michigan, USA - M6-5 metaG | ecosystem: Host-associated > Plants > Roots > Rhizosphere > Soil | place: USA: Michigan...
CCACACAAACCGTCTACGATTTTGATTGCTTAGGTGTGGACCTTAAGGTTACCTTCACTTCGCCGTTGTTAATGAACGATTTGGCGATTTTCTCGAGGCCGGTATCGTACGTAAGTTATAAAGTAAAATCAAACGACGGTAAAAATCATAGCGTAAAAGTTTTTTTCGGCGCCTCAACGGCTGTGGCGGTTAATACCCCATCACAGGAGGTAACCGCGCAAAAGTATCTGACAAAAACTTTGTCCGTTTTAAAAGCCGGGACAGTTGCCCAGCCCGTTTTACAAAAAAAAGGAGATGACCTACGTATCGACTGGGGTTATATGTACCTGGCCGTTCCAACGATACCGGGTGTGCAGCAATCCATTTCAGCAGCCCGGAGTCTGTCGCAATCATTTGCTCCTGCGATGGATGCCGGCACCGGTAAGCATCTCAGCCTGAATAGTATTGTGAATCTTGGAAAAGTAGGGGCCAGGAGTAAAGAACAGCTTTTTTTAATAGGGTACGATGATCTTTATTCTATTCAGTATTTCAACCAGAACCTTCAAGCCTGGTGGAGGTTGCAACCCGGTGCAACCATTGATCAGCAGTTGTCGCAGGCGGCTACCGGGTATGCAGAAACGATTTCGAAATGCGTAGCATTTAACCGGCAATTGCACAGCGATGCAGTAAAAGCAGGCGGTGAACAATATGCGCGGCTTTGTGAACTCGCCTACCGGCAAAGTATTGCAGCACATAAATTAGTAAAGAGTCCGCACGGAGACATATTATTTTTATCAAAGGAGAATTTCAGTAACGGTTCTATCAATACGGTGGATGTCACCTATCCTTCTGCCCCGTTGTATCTCTTATGCAACCCTGATCTATTAAAAGGAATGCTGAACGGCATTTTTTATTACAGCGAAAGCGGCAAATGGAAACAACCTTTTGCGGCCCATGATTTGGGTAAATACCCACTGGCCAATGGCGAAGATTATGGAGAACCAATGCCGGTAGAAGAATCTGGTAATATGACTATTCTTGCGGGCGCTATTGCAAAAGTGGAGGGAAACGCGGATTATGCGAAAAAGCATTGGGCCACATTAACGACCTGGGCCAATTACCTGGTTAAAGAAGGTTTTGATCCGGCCAATCAACTGTGCACAGATGATTTTGCAGGACACCTGGCACGCAATGCAAATCTTTCTACCAAAGCCATAGTTGGTATTGGCTGTTATGCAATGATGGCTGAGATGATGGGGGATACCCTCACCGCCCATAAATACAGGGCCATCGCGAAAGATATGGCGCTTCGCTGGGAAACGATGTGTGATGAGGGAGATCATTATGCATTAACTTTCGACAAAAACAATACCTGGAGCCAGAAATACAATATTGTGTGGGATAAAATTCTGGGACTTGGATTGTTTCGAAAAGAGGTGTACGATAAAGAAGTTAAATTTTATTTAACCAGGCAAAATGAATTTGGTTTGCCGCTTGACAGCCGGAAAACGTATACAAAATCGGACTGGATACTATGGACATCGGTACTTGCAAACAACGACAACGATTTTCAATCGCTGGTCAGCCCGGTCTACAAATTTGCAACGGAAACCAGCTCTCGTGTACCGCTCAGCGATTGGCATGAAACCACCAGCGGCAAAATGGTTGGCTTCCAGGCAAGAAGTGTGGTGGGCGGTTATTTTATGAAAATGCTGGAACAGAAATTAAAAAAATAAGATGCCGCGGATAGCAAAATTTATTTTACCATCGCGGTCAATTCTATTTACATGCATTTGTTTGCGGAGCATTCTGCATCAACATATTTTAAACATTTCAATAAAATAAAAAATGAGTATAGCACGCAGATCGGTTTTCGTTCTTTCGCTGTTATTGGCAATGCCGGGAGTACAGGCACAAAATAAAAAGGCGGTTACACTAGTGCCGCCGGCTAAAGTGTGGACAGCAGAAAAAGCCAATAACTGGTATAACGAGCATAAATGGCTTACCGGCGCCAACTATATTCCGGCGACTGCTATCAATCAACTGGAGATGTGGCAGGCGGATACATTTGATCCGGTTACTATCGATAAAGAACTTGGCTGGGCGCAAAGTATCGGATTTAATACGCTTCGTGTTTTTTTACATTCTCTCGCCTGGAAACAGGATTCCGGCGGATTCAAAAAAAGAATGGATCATTTTCTGTCGATAGCAGATAAACATCATATTCAACCGCTGTTTGTTTTTTTTGATGATTGCTGGAACAAGGAACCAAAGCAGGGCAAACAGCCGGCGCCTAAAACGGGTATTCACAATTCAGGCTGGATGCAGGATCCCGGCCAACCTGCCTCGGCCGACACCAGCAATTTCCCCGGATTGGAAAAATATGTAAAGGACGTATTGGCAAGTTTTGCGCACGATAAACGCATTTTATTGTGGGACCTGTATAATGAGCCCGGTAACAGCGGCAAGGGAGACAGCACTATTCCCTTGCTGAAAAAAGTATTTGAATGGGCGCGGTCAGTCAACCCTGATCAGCCGGTAACCGCCGGGTTATGGGATTGGAATCTTAGCAACCTGAATGCACTGCAGGTAAGCAATTCGGACATCATCACCTATCATAACTACGATGAACTTCCCCAACACCAGCGGGTAGTATTGATATTAAAATCCATTGGCAAACCCCTTATCTGCACAGAATACATGGCACGCACGCGCAATAGCCGCTTTGCCACTATTCTTCCCATGCTAAAAAAGGAAAATGTGGGTGCCATCAACTGGGGTTTTGTGGATGGTAAAACAAACACCATTTATGCCTGGGACACCCCACTTGCTGATGGCAGCCAGCCCATAGAATGGTTCCATGATATCTTCAAAAAGGACGGAACGCCTTACCGTGAAGACGAGGTGAACCTGATAAAGAAGTTAAACGGGATTAAATAGCATGAACGGGTTTTTCTTACTGAGCCTTTCAACAGGTCAAAAAACCGGTGTTTCCTCGCCGGGTTTATTTATTATCCTTATCTTACCTGGCAATGACTGATAGTATTTCCAAAGTAACGATACAGGATATTGCCCGTGCCCTGAACATTACGGCAGCAACCGTTTCGCGCGCACTTAACAACCATCCGGCTATAAAAGAAGCAACCAAAAAAGCGGTAAAGGAAACGGCGATCAGGCTCAATTACCAGCCCAATAAAATTGCCTCTTCACTCCGGTTGGGCAAATCAAACATTATCGGTGTAATCATTCCGAGCGCTGAAATAAATTTTTTTGGTTCAGTAGTGCATGGAATAGAAAAAGTGGCGAATGAAAATAATTACAACGTGCTCATCTATCAGTCCAATGAACTGTATGAGTACGAAAAAAAAGGAGTGCAGGCTTTTTTGCAGTCGCAGGTAGATGGAGTGCTGGCATCCATTTCAAAAGAATCCATGAACCTGGATCATTACGGGGAAATAAAAAGAAGGGGAGTGCCATTGATTTTATTTGATCGCGCGAGTGATGAACTGGGTGTTTCATCTGTTGTGGTAGATGACTATGCCGGGGCTTTTGAGGCCACCAAACATTTAATTGAACAGGGCTGTGACCGTATTGCGCATATTGGCGGCCAGCAGCACGTAAATATTTTCAACCAGCGTTTGAAGGGATATATCGATGCCCTGAATGTACATCATATTCAGGTAGACGAAGACTTGATTGTATATGGAAAAGTCAGCATTGAATCGGGCAGGGAATGTATGAACATGTTGCTTAAAAAAGAGCATCTGCCTGACGGTGTTTTCGCTGTAGAGGATTTTACTGCATTAGGCGCCATGCAGGCGATTAAAGCAGCGGGCAAATCGATGCCCGATGAAATTGCCATCGTGGGTTTTGCCAATGAAGCTTTTGGTGAATACCTCACGCCTTCACTTTCTTCAGTAAATCAGCAAACAGTGACCATGGGTGAGGAAGCTGCAAAATTATTTTTTGAAGGCATGAAAAATGGAGATACCTATCAAAATAAGCCCAGGAAGAAAATATTGAAACCGGAACTGATTTGCCGCCAGTCAAGCACCAGGCATTATTAACCATTCCCGCCAGTTATTTTGTTGTTATTTATATTGGCCTTCGTCCGCCCTTAGCCCGGCAATATAATCCCCGTATTTAAAGGAAATAATGTTTTCTGCCGATACCGCAATGCCAAAGACATTGCAGAAGCCTGAATTTCCTATAGCAGGCTGTATGGGGCATCGCTTCTACATATTTCTAAGCGTTTTATTTCGTTTTGGTTCGCCTGTTTGTTAAGAACGGGTGGTATGTTATTTGAGCGGCTACCCTGTATGAGCCTTGAAATCAAATTCATTAAACAGGTGCTGGCATATGCCGCCGCTGCGGCCATAGTATATTGTATTGCCGCAGGTGTTTATATGAAGCGAATGTCTTTCGAAGCAAGCTGGATTTTATATATCGGTAATTTTTTATTTGCAGCCGTTATTGGCATTTTTATCGCCTGGTTTTATAAAAAGCATGAAAGCAGTATTGATACCGTTACGCTGATATCGATTGGTGCAAAAACGGCGGTTGCCGGTATTGTAATGGCCTGCATTCTCAGTTTTGTCCTGTTACTGATTTTAGTGCCGGATGTTTTTAAAGCAGGATCCGGCAGCTATCTGTATCTCCGTCATTCGCCTGCGCAATTCGAAGGAAAGAACCAGGGTTTCGGCAGCATCCTTTTTTTTAATGCAATGCTGGGAAATGCCGGCGCCTCTTTTTTTATTTCTTTGTTGATCCCGTTTTCAGTAATGAAAAATTTGTATGGAAAAGGGGAGGAATCTAAACCATTATCGCCAAAGAATGAGAATCCCAGGAAAAATTATAATTTATGAACAACCAGCCGAACATTGAATTGCTTACCGCGCTCGGTAACTGTTCAAACGCCTGTAATTATTGTACAACAGCCTGCCTGCAGGAAGAGGATGTAAAAATGATGGCTGCCTGTATCAGACTGGATATTGATTGTGCTGCCATCTGCAGCTTAACCGCTTCCTTTATTGCGAGAGGTTCCGTACACGGAAAACATTTGCTGAAAGAATGTGCTGAATTATGCGGCCTCTGTGCAGCAGAATGCGAAAAGCACAAAAAGATGCAGCATTGTGCAGATTGTGCAATCGCCTGCCGTGCCTGTGAGAAAGCCTGTCGCGCAGCGGCATAATCTATACATCTTAGTTCATAGCATGCAGAAAATTCTGTTTATTTTTTTTGCGTTTATGTTAGCCCGTTGTGTAATGCAGGCACAACAGGTGCAGTATCCGTATCCGCAGCAAAGATTTGCGGTGCACCTGGAAGGGAAAGACAGTTATATGTCGTACATGGACGTGCATCCTGCCAACGAAACCGGGAAGGTGATTATCCTTTTTCACGGTAAAAATTTTAATGGCTATTATTTTAAAGACGTCATCCCTTTATTGATTCAGAAAGGTTACAGGGTAATCGTACCCGATTTGCCGGGATGGGGCCGTTCCGGCAAACCCAATCTTCACTATAGCTTTCATATGCTGGCCGCTGTTAATAAATCGTTGCTGGATTCGCTGAATATTAAAAAAGTTTCTGTCTTCGGTCATTCCATGGGTGGGATGCTGGCGATACGTTTTGTATTGATGTACCCTTCTTTTGTTGAAAAACTGGCATTGGAAAACCCGATAGGGCTGGAAGATTATAAAACCTTTGTTCCTTATCAATCGCTGGAGAAATTATACCATAAAGAAAAATCCGCTACCTATGATTCGTACAAAAAATACCAGCAGGGGTACTACCCGGTCTGGAAGCCGGAATATGAACAATACGTTGCCGCGCAGGCAGCGGCTTTATCAGATCCTGCCTTTGAGAGCATTGCATGGGTAAATGCGGTAACCTACCAAATGATTTATGAACAGCCGGTTGTATATGAATTGAATGATATATCAGTGCCGGTGTTGCTGATTATTGGACAGGCAGATCGCACCGTGGTTGGCAAGGATTTGCTGACAGATGAACAAAAAAATAAATATGGTCAGTACCCGCAACTGGGAAGAAAAGCTGCTGCGGCCTTTAAAAATGCACAGTTGGTTGAACTGGATGGCGTCGGTCATATTCCACACGTGCAGACACTGGATAAATTTTCAGCAGCACTGCTTGGTTTTCTCTGATTAATCTTTTGCAGTAAGTATTTTCTCTGTATTTTGCCGCATGTCTCTTTTTATCGCTTCCCTGAATTCCGGCAGCAACGGCAATTGTTATTATGTTGGTAACAATGACGAAGCCGTATTGATAGATGCCGGGATTAGTTGCAGGGAAATAGAAAAGCGAATGAAAAGCCTCGGGCTGCAAGCCTCCAGGTTGAAAGCCGTTTTTATTACGCATGAACATACGGATCATATCAACGGGTTACCTTCCCTGGTGAAAAAATACCGGCTACCGGTTTATATTACCCCAGCCACTTACCAGGGCGCCGGTTTTCTGCTGGACCCACAATTAATTTATTCATTTACGGCATTTGAACCGGTGCAGATAGGATCGCTATCAGTTACTGCTTTTCCAAAATGGCACGATGCAGTTGACCCGCATAGCATGGTTATTTCCGGCGACGGCGTTACAGTGGGAGTATTTACAGACATCGGTGCAGCATGTAAAAACGTGATCAACTATTTTAAACAATGCCATGCCGTTTTTCTTGAATCGAATTATGATGAAGGATTGCTGGCCAACGGCCGTTACCCCGTATTTTTAAAAAGACGGATTAGCGGTGGCCAGGGCCATTTATCCAATACGCAGGCACTGCAATTGTTTTTAGAACATCGCCCGGCTTTTATGACGCATGTGTTTCTTTCGCATCTTTCCAGGGAAAACAATACACCTGATATTGCCGGCAACTTATTTAAGCAGCATGGTAACAACGTGCAGATTATTCATGCATCGCGCAACAACGCCACACCTGTTTATCATATAGCGGCAACGGTTACCCCAGGTCTTTTTACCCCGTTTATACATTCGCAACCTCCGGCAAGAAAGAGATTGGCAAAAGAAAAGACACAGCTGAGCTTGTTTTGAGAACTTCTCTTTGATTATTTTCAGGCTTTTGCTATCCGCGCAGGACAAATAAAAACCACCCTCATTTAAGGGGACGGTGCTTAATAATTTTCTGCATCACATGCCGGCATTCTTCAGCTTCTGGTACTCATCCAATGAAAGGTTCACCAGCCCTTTCTTTTGCATCTTTTTGATAAAACTAAAAAATAAAAGACAGTGGTATCAGGCCATCGTCTTCCTGATAATGTCATTTTGCGCTGATGCCGTTAATGGGTACGTGTTAGTGTTAACATTTATTTAACATTTATCCGCTGTGCTTTTAGAAGACGAAACACCGTGTAAAAAGAGCATTATGTATTATCTTAACGAACGATTGTAGACCCACCCTTACTGCCAATGAAATTTCTCTGCCTGCTGCTGGCCTGTAGTATTTGCTTCTGTAGCAAAGCACAAACAACGGCTTCCCAAAACGTTTCTCCACATGGTACCGACAGCATTTTTACAAAAGTTGAATCCGAATCTTCTTTTCCCGGAGGAGAAGCGGGTTGGAAAAGATTCCTGATGGAAAATATGGTATACCCTAAAAAAGCCATCAAAAAAAATGTACAGGGAACCGTCATTGCCCGGTTTATTGTAGATAAGGATGGAACACTAAGTGATATAAAAGCGATAGACGGACCTGAGCTATTAAGAGAGGCTGCCATTGACATCATTAAAAAAAGTCCGAACTGGAAAACCTGCACAACAGCATGGTAAAAAAGTAAAATCATATAAAATACAACCAATCACATTTAAGATCCAGGAAGGGTAGGCCTTCTTCGTTGCTGCAAAATATAGTGCTGACGAGATAAACATTCAAAGAATTGCTTTCATTGTTGCAGCCATCCTGGAAGGACCACATAAGCCAATATCCGTATCCCGTCTACTAACTAACCTTTACCAATAAACGCCCTCATGTACTCAAATCATTCCTGCAACATTATTGCATTATCTGCTTGCAGCAAAGTTGCATATTTACCTCCCGAAACGGTGCCCTGCCGGCGAAAGAGAACACTTTACCGCTGGTTTATCCCGCGTCGGCGGCAAAAAATCGCCATTGCTGGATTCTCATTTATGCAAGCACCTATTTATATCTACATTTGATCCGTCAAAATGAAACAGGCTGAGGGACAGCAAAAAGCGGCGAACCGGTATCAGCAACAAAAAAAGATTCAAAAAAAATACTATGGGACTCAAAAATTTTTTAAAACAGCAGGGCTTTATCGAAGACGATGGAGTGGGTAAAAATAAAGACAAGGCAGCCAATACCGGTACGGTGCAAACGCCGGTGACGCCCACTTATTTCCCGGTAGAGCCAGCAAGCCAGGCCAGTGCCAGAACAACAGCCGGGGATCCTTCTTTTGTGAGTCCATTGCAGTCAGGATCGGTGGGTGTAGGGGAGCAGCCTGATCCCAGCTTTATAAAATTTTTTGAAGATGAGCTGGTAAAAGCCAACCTGCCCGGCCCCGATTATTTCGAGTTCAGGCAACTGCTTGTAAAAACGCAGCAGAAAATGGCAGCTAAAGGAATTGTGGCGCCGGAAGTCGTGTTGCAGGCGGTAATGACCAGTTTTGAAGCGCAGGACGCCACACCGGTGAAATTAGTAGAGGCAGCCAAACATTACAAGGATATACTCAAACAAAAAAATGATGATTTTCTGAAAGGAGCGGCGGCGGAAAAAAATAACCAGTTGCAAAAAAGACAGGCTGCCCTCCAAACGCACGATGAAAACATAAAGAAGCTGGAGCAGCAATTGGCACAGTTGGAACAACAAAGAAAACAACTGGAAGAAGCTGTAAGCAAAGAACGGACACAACTCGATGTTGATAAATCACTCGGGAAAGAAGGTATCGAAAAAATTGAAAAGGCAGAACGGCTGATAAATCAGGCGCATGCTTTTATGCAATCTTCGATTGACACCGATATTAAAAGACTGCAATCTGTTTAACACTTATATTTAGCAATATTATAAACGTACAAACCAAATCATCATGAATGATGTTGTAAAAAGTTCTTCGGTGTATACACTGGAGACTGCCGACGAAAAAAAAATGAGGATGGGCATTACCGCTGCAATGGTAGCTGTCTTCCTCCTGGTTGGTTATTTTTTATTGCCGATGATCACCCAAACCATCCGTAACTGGGTCGATTTTGGGATAGAAGTAGGCAAGCTGTTTATTATGATCGGTATCATTGGTACCATCATACTCATGCGCAATGTGCTCATAGCCCGTTGGAAAAGTGCCATCCGCAAAATGACCCGCTGGCTGATTAAGACAGATTTACCCGGGTTGCTGGAAGTAGTGGTGCAAAACCGCCGCGAAACCCTCGCCAAGTTCAACACGAGTATTAAGAAAATGATGGCCGCCATCTCTCTTCATACCACTAAAATGGCTGAGCGGAAAGAATCCATGCAAAAAAACCTGGACTATGCGGCGCAGTTCAAAAAACAGGCAGAGAATCCCAATGCCGATCAGCACCTGCGTGATAAAGCTAAAGATCAGATCGCACACTTTGGACGCGAAGCGGCTGAAGATGAAAAACTGCTGAAGATTATGCAGGACGATAAACAGAAAATGCTGAAAAGCTATAATTTCTTTGATCGTTTGTACAGTAATTTGGAAAGCAGCACCGAATCTGTGGCCAATACCATCGGACGCCTGCGCGATCAATTGCAAACTTCCAATACCTGGCGCGAAGCTGCACACAGTGCTTCTGCTTTACTGGGTGTTTCAGAATTTGAAACTATTACCCTGGAAGAAACACGCGACCGCATTGCACAGAATGAATCCGAAGTGATGTCTATGATACATGACCATGAAACACTGCTCATGAAAATGGAAGCTGAAAACGGCATTATGGACGATGCAGGTCAGAAACTGCTGGAGCAATACAGCAATAAAGTAGATGTATTTGCTTTTATGAAAACAGACGATGCAATTTCCAAAAACGATGCATCTGCCGCCACCGATACTTCATGGCTGACAGCTAACAAAGATCTATTAAAATAAAAACAATCTCTGATACGCCTGCCCTGCTGCAGTAGCAGGGCGGCTTAACCCTTCAATCAACAATCAAACACTTATTTATGGAATTAACTGAAAAAGGGCAAAAGACCGTAAAAGCAATCCGCAACACAGTCATTTTTGCCGTGGTTTTAGTGGGTGGATATTTTGCCTACAAACAATGGGGCGGTACCAAAGATGGTAAACTGCCGGTGGATGGCAAATCGGGTAAACCAGATTTGATAGTTGCCTATAATACTTTTACCGGTGTGGAAGGACTGGTACTTGAAAATGGCGGCATGGAGCCCAATGAAAACAGTCCATTGTATAAAAATTATGGTATCAAATTACTGATTAAGCAAATGGATGCCGTAAAAGATACCCGCTCGGGTTTGCATTCCGGCGACCTTGACCTGGTATACTGTACTACCGATGCGCTATCGGTGGAAATGGGCTCGGGTAGTGAACTGCTGGCTGATAATGTTGTTCAGATTATGCAGGTAAACCAGAGCCATGGTGCCGATGCCATTGTAGTGCGCAAAGGCATTGACGATGTGGCCAGCCTGAAGCATAAAAAAGTTGCTTATGCGGTAGGAACAGCTTCTCATACGCTATTGCTGAATGTGCTGGAATCATCCAATTTAAAAATGACAGATATTGACGGTTACCAGGTGGGCGATGGGGTAGAAGCGGCCAATGCATTTAAAAATGGCCAGTGCGATGCAGCCGTGGTATGGGCGCCAGATGACGAAGACTGCGTAGCTTCCCAACCCGGTGCAAAAGTGCTGGTGAGCAGTGCTGTTGCCAGCCAGATCATTGCAGATGGATTGCTGGTAAAACAGTCGGTATTGAAAGCAAAGCATGATTTGATTGTAAAACTGGTGAAAGGATGGTTGCAGGGAAATGCACGCGTAAACAATGATCCTGCAGATAAGAAGGAAGCAAATGCATTATTTGCAAAGGGCTTTAAATTTCCGGAAGACGTGGCAGCGAAATCGGCCGATAAAGTTTATTTCTCCACTTTGGGCGACAATATCAATTTCTTTGGGCTGAACAGTACTTATACAGGCATGACCGGTGATCGGATGTATGGCCGTATGGCGATTAAATATACAGAAGTAGGATTGGCCAAGTCTCCCTCGCCCTGGAGAAATGTTTCCGATCCGTCCGTGATACAGGAACTGATGAACGATAAAGATTTTGCTGGCGACAGCAAACAGGTGGCTGCTAAGGTCACTTCGTTTAAACCTGCCACAGAAGAAATCAAGAAGCAGGAATCACAGAGCAGTAAAGTGGTTAGCCTTGAGTTTCCAACCAATTCCGCTGCATTGGATGAAGACGACAAGGTGCTGATTGATCGTGAGATTAAGGAATTGGCACAAGGCTTCGCCGGCGCGTATATCCGCGTAGAAGGAAATACAGATAATGTAGGCAGCCCCGCGCTGAATGAAAAACTTTCGTTGGCAAGGGCAAAATCAGTCGTTAATTATCTGGTGAACGAACACAAATTCGATATCAATAAATTCATTGTAGTCGGTAACGGTTCCAGTAAACCGGTGCCAGGCTATGAAAGCAATGCAGATGAAGCGGCCCGCGCTAAAAACAGGCGTACAGAGTTCCAGTTTATCTGGGATAAGGGCGATAAAAAATAAACAAATAAAAGGCTGCCCCGGAATAACATGGCAGCTTTTTTTATCGGCGAACGAACCGGCACAATAAAGCTGGGGGAGATTTTCTATAACAATCAATATCAATATTCATTGTATACAATAGAAATAGTATGGCAGAAACAAACAATGTAAACGAAAATTCATTTGCTGTAAGCCTTAAAAGGTTTGCGGGCAAATATCTTTCCCTGCTGCAATTATCGGGTTGGCTGATTCTTTTCATTACCTGGTGGCTGGTAACCAATTTTGGCCTGATCAATACGCATGTAATGCCCACACCGCAAAAAACCTGGAACGCTTTCCTGGATATGAAGTCGAACGATAACCTGTGGGATAATATTCTTTTCTCCATCCGCATCAACGTGGTAGGGTACCTCAAATGTATTGCGGCAGCATTGGTGGTTGGTTTTGCCATTGGTCTTTCACCAAGAGTAAGAAGAATGTTCAGTCAGCAGGTAAATGCATTGCGCTTTGTTCCCATTACTGCACTCATGGGTATATTTATCGCGATTAGCGGTCTCACCATCGCAACCAAAATAAATTTCCTGGCATTCGGTATCTGGGTATACCTGGTGCCGGTGGTAGTACAGCGCATTGATGAAGTAGATAACGTGCATCTGCAGATGATGAAAACACTGGGCGCCAGTTTCTGGCAAACGGTACGTTATGTTACCTGGCGTTCCGTGATTGCGCGGTTGTCGGATGATATACGCATATTGGTGGGCATTAGCTGGACTTATATCATCGTAGCCGAACTCGCCGGAATACAGGGTGGATTGGGCAGTTTGATTTTTTTAGGTGAACGCCAGAGCAATGTGGGCAAAGTATATGCAGTCATTTTTATTATCGTTGCCATCGGTATCATACAGGATGCGATCTTTAAGTTGATCGATCGGTTATTATTCAAATTCAAATACCAATAAGATGAAGGAAGGTCAAACGAGCCATGAACAGGCGAACGTTGCAAACAATGTGTTGCCGCCGGTATTAGAACTGAGAGGTATCCGGCAGACTTATTTTAACGAGAAAACGCAAAAGGATTTTGTGGTATTTGATAATTTCAATCTGGCGGTAGAAGATTATCCCAATATAGGCCAGTTTGTGGTGATTATGGGAAAATCTGGGTGCGGTAAATCTACTTTATTGCGGTACTGGACGGGTTTGCAAAAACCAACAGAAGGGCAGGTGCTGATAGGCGGCAACCCGATAACAGATGATCAGAGCGTGCCCATGGTTTTTCAGCAGTATTCTTCGCTGGAGTGGTTTTCAGTTCTGCAAAATGTTGCTTTGCCGTTAACCTTAAAAGGTGTCGGGAAAAAGCAGGCAGAAGAACAGGCGATGGAAATGATAAAAGTGGTGGGTCTCGAAGGCCATGAAAATAAATTTGCCAAGATGCCGCAGTTAAGCGGTGGCCAGTTACAACGGGTGGCTATTGCACGTTGCCTGGTTGCCAATCCAAATATGTTATTGCTGGATGAACCCTATGGTGCACTGGATGGTTTTACCCGCGCAAAAATGCAGTTTTTTTTACTGGATATTTTTCAGAAGCGCGAGCTGGCTGCACTCAATCCCACCGTGGTGCTGGTAACCCATGATCCACGGGAAGCAGTTTTATTGGGACATGATATTTATATTATGGATGCCAATCCCGGGCGGATCATTAAACACATCAAACCCGATCTGCCGGAGCAGCGCGATCGATCCATCCGCAAAGAACCAAGGTTTATAGAGATTGTTTCCTATATAGAAGATGTAATGGAGGGAACGATTACCTGAATTTCGATTCAACCCTGAATACGGATGACACAGATAAGAAGGATTTTTCTGCGAAGCGGAATTTCTGTGCAATCTTTTGGCAGCGACCTGGTTTGATTTTCACGGATTAATTCACGTCTTCGGGCCAGACTATCCTTATTTTCCGTGTAATCCGTGTGCAAAAAAATACTTGTGAACCATAATAGAACAAGATTAATTTATGCCAACAAAGAAAACTGATTTTGCGGAGGTGCTGCAAAAATGTGAGGCGGTAGTACAGGGTATGGGCCTGGTCATTCAATACACCCACAATCTCGATCCGTTTTTTAAAGGCGACCTCGATGGCAAGATCATTTATATCGGCAATCATTTATCCGCTGAAGAAAAGGTATTCAATCTTTTGCATCTCGCAGGGCATAGCGTGCAATGGAATATAGATCCGCTGCTGCGCGATCTCGGTTCCGAATTATACCGCAATCCCGATGACGCACTGCTGGCCCGGCTGCAGGAATATGAATGGCAGGCCAATTGTTATGCGCTTTCCGTGCTGCACAAGGCTGGCGTATTCAGCCTGGATAAATGGCTGAGCCGGAAATATATTATTGACATGCTGTACCTGACGCATTTTTATAAAACAGGAGAAAAATTAAAAAAAATAACCGCGGTGGCCAAGGCCTATCCTTTCAAAAGAGAACTGGAGTCAAAGCCGGTACCCCCGTTTACGCCTGTAGCGGGTACCCATACCCGTAATGGACTGGTTATTTCTTTTTAGTAATATATACATCCATGCACGCAACCGGCCCCGCATTCAATAACCGCCATCATAAAATGCCAAAGAATTGTATGTATTTTTTTGCATGGCTGTTTTTTGGATTAAGATTGTTCCATGCAAATGCACAACCAGAGAGACCCGCTTTAACCGGTATTGCCTTTATTGAGATACAGGTAACCGATCTAAAGAAATCAACCGGTTTTTATACTGGTTTACTGGGGTACCAGGCTGTTACGGTGCATACATCCGCTGCAAAAGATCAGTGGATACATTTTCCTGTTAATGCGGCGCAATCGATAAGAATAAAAGACGGTTTGCCGGCCGGACAGAATGAACGTCTGTTGTCGGTGGCTTTCCGCACAACCGATGCGGAATCGCTGCGTCGTTATCTTCAGTCAAAATCAGTTAAAGTTCCTGCATCGGTAATAAAAGAGCCGGGCGGTGATTCGTGGTTCCAGGTTACGGATCCCGGCAATCATACTATAAAGTTTATACAATATGCGGCGGATAAAACAACCACGCTGCAACAACAAGGCATTTCGACCAGCATATTACATGCGGGAATCACGGTTGCTGATACGGCTGCTATCAATGTATTTTATAGAGATATTCTCGGCTTTTCTGAAACCTGGCGTGGGGGTGCCAACGATAGTGTTACCAGTTGGATAAACATGCATGTGCCCGGAAGTACGGCCTACCTTGAGTATATGCTGGTAAGCGGGCCAGTTAACCGGCAGCAATTGGGCGGCTTGCACCATATTGCATTGATGGTGCCGGATATGCAGCAGGCACTGGATGTATTGTACCGCCGTGCACCGGACACTGGCTATCCGGTTCCATCTCCGCGCGTTGGCCGCAACAGGCGCTGGCAACTCAATTTGTTTGATCCCGATGGTACACGCATCGAGCTAATGGAACCATTTACCATGCGTTGACTGGGTTTTTATCGGCTGGTGCTAAAGAAATAACGCCGGCAGATAAGCCGTTTATGGCAATGGCTCAATGATGATTGATTAATATTACTACACTTCGATTTTTGCAGGTAACCCCATACTTCCACCTAACTCGCTCCCATGTTCAAAAAAGCTTTGAGACGCACGATGATATTTGTTGGCAGCCTGCTGGCCATTGTCATCATTCTTTATGCAATTGCTTATTTCAAAACAGAAAGTAGAATCAATAAGGAATATGCAGTCAGCCTTCAACCGGTTGTGGTGCCTGCTGATTCGGCGTCGTACATTGCAGGCAAACACATTGCCGAAAACAGAGGCTGTATCGGCTGTCATGGTGCGGATCTTTCAGGTGGCCGCGCGTTTCTGGATGAACAATCCCCCGTCGGCATTTTATATTCAGCCAATATTACAAGGGGCAAGGGTGGTATTAATTTTACTGACCAGGACTGGATAAGGGTATTGCGGCATGGTGTATCGAAACAAAATCATTCTATTTGGTTTATGCCTTCCAACGATATTTATCATATCTCGAACCTGGAGATGGGCCGGTTGCTTTGTTTTATCAAACAGCAACCGCCCGTTGACAAAGTGGTACCTGCTAAATCGCTGAAGCCATTGGGACATATATTGGTTTGGCTTGATAAATTTCCGCTGTTGCCTGCGGAAAAAATTGATCACCGGTTTATAGCCAAAGACAATATTCAGCCAACTGTTACCGCTGAATATGGGGCATACCTGGCCACTGTCTGCAGGGGCTGTCATGGCGATAATATGAAGGGAGGCCCTTCGCATGAACCCAAGGGGCCGCCTATCCCGGATATCAGTTCAACAGGGGAACCTGCCAAATGGAGCGCCGATAATTTTATCGCCACACTGCGCACCGGTAAGACGCCGGCTGGCAGAGTCCTGGATGAGTCGATGCCCTGGAAATTTCTTACGTTTACAGATAATGAAATGAAGGCTATTCAGATGTACCTTCAACAAGTGAAATAATCTGCTGCAGGCGCCATGTTCTCTATATGAAAAAAAGTTTTATTTTTCTGTTGATTGGTTTTTTCCTGGCAAAGGATCTGCACGCACAAAAAAAAGTAGTAGACAGCCTGTTGAACTGGATCAGTCAGCATCCCACTATCGATTCTCAATATATTATTACCCTGCACCGCATCAGTTGGAGAAGTGTTGACGAAAACATCAAGCAGTCTTTTGATTATTATGATAAGGTATCCTATTACAGCGACAGCCTTCATTTTCTTTTTGGCAAGGGCCTGGCGCAGGTAAACCTCGGCGTGTTGTTTGCCAAAGCTGCCAACTTTGAGGCCAGCAATAAAGCTTTTTTTAAAGCCATCGAGTATGCCGATTCCTGCGGTGACCTCCGGCTGCGATCCACATCGCTGAATAATATTGGCGAAAATTTCAAAACCTTAAAAGACTTTGTCAAATGCCGCGAGTATGCGCGGAAGGCCATTGTTGTCAATAAACAAATCAGTCGCTGGATTGGCGTGGGCATCAACTATGAGCTATTGCAACAGTGCGACCTGGAAGAGAAATTATACGACAGCGCAAAAAACAATTTGGTGCTGGGCCTGCCTTATGCCATCCGTTCGGGAGACAGTGCACTGATTATGCAGTTTTATATTGGTTTTGGGAAGCTGCAGGCGATAAACAACCACGCCGATTCTGCATTGTATTATTTCAACTACGCTATTGATGAATCCAAAAGAAATGGGCACCCGGTCAATGAATTTGAAGGATATATGGCGCAGGTAAAATACATACAACATTTAACGGAAAAGGAAAAACTGGCGCTGCTCACAAAAGCCATCGGCATTGCCCGGGCCACCGGCAGCCTCGATAAAATATCAAATGCCGCCCATCAGTTGTCTTTTTTTTATGATGAAAAAAACAATAAGGATTCGTCTGCCGCCTACTACAAAATATACAGAACCACGGCCGACTCCCTGTTTTCTGAGAACAACCGGCGCAACGTCAGCATCAAAGAAACAGAATGGATGGTGCGCCGCCAGGAGATCGAAAATACCCATCTGAAAGAACTGACAGTGCTCAAGGATAAGGAGCTTGGCATTAAGAATTTTTTGCTGCTGGCTGTATTTATTTCCCTGCTGCTGCTGATCGGTATTGCTTTTTTTATATACAAATCAATACAAAGCAGTAAAAGGAATACCGAGTCGCAGCTAAAGCAAAATATCGCGGAAACACAGATGCAGGTATTGCGGTCTCAGATGAATCCTCATTTTATATTCAACAGCCTCAACAGCATTGATGCATTTATACAAAGCAACGATAAATACCACGCCACTGTTTACCTGAATAAATTTGCCAAACTGGTAAGGAATATATTGGACAGCAGCAAGCAGAATATGATAAGCTTTTCCAAAGACATGGAAACGCTGAAACTGTATATAGAACTGGAAGAGCAGCGCAGCGAAAATAAATTTGTTACCAAGTTACACATTGATAATGAATTGATGGAAAGTGACTATAAAGTTCCGCCGTTAATCATTCAACCGTTCGTGGAAAACGCGATAATGCATGGTATCCGTAATAAGTCTTCCAATGATGGCGTGCTTACGATTACCATCTCTAAAACCGACAACGATATTGTGTATTCGATTACCGACAACGGCATTGGCCGGGCAGCAGCCGCACAATTGAAAAATGGCAGTAAGAAATCGTATGGACTGGAAATGAGCTACGAAAGAGTAAAACTGTTCAATAAAGAAACGGAGGCTTCCGTAGTAATTACCGATCTTTATAAGAACGGGAAATCGGGTGGCACCAATGTTCGTGTACTTTTAAATATAACCTGATGTACAAGGCAATTATTATTGACGACGAGCCCAAGGGCAGGTTGGCGCTACGGCAAAAATTGACCGACTATTGTCCTTCCATTGAAGTGATAGCAGAGGCGGATAACGGGCCGGAAGGTATTTTTTTAATTGAGCATCATAAGCCGAAGATTATTTTCCTCGATATTGAGATGCCACGTATGAATGGGTTCGACATGCTGAGCGAGATAGAGGAAAAAAGTTTTCATATCATTTTTACAACGGCCTACGATCAATACGCTATCAAAGCAATCCGGTTTGCTGCATTTGATTACCTGTTGAAACCGGTGGATATTGATGAATTGAAAGCTGCCGTGGAAAAATTTGAGGCCAGGGAAAATGCGCAGTTGAAAAGTACGACCGAAGCAACCGCGAAACAGGTGGAGCTGCTGAAACAAAATATGCAGCAGCCCCGGAAGCAACTTCACAAGCTGGCTATTCCTACACTTGACGGGTTGTTTTTTTATGATATCAACGAAGTGGTGCAACTGGAAGCCAACAGCAACTACACGAATATTTATTTTCAGAACAAAACAAAAATTACCGCATCCAAAACACTGAAAGAGTTTGAAGAGCTACTACCCGAAGATATTTTTTTCAGGGCACACCATTCGCATATCATCAACCTGAATTATATAAAAAGATATATTAAAGGAGATGGTGGACAGATTGAGCTGCAGAACGGCAATTATGTGGATGTGTCGCGCCGTAAAAAAGATGAGTTCCTTAAAATTATCGGTTATTGATTGTGCATGATCGCCTTTTCAATAACAGGACAGCATTCAATCGTGCACATAAAAACAGGCATTGGCCGTTGATGTCAGTCCGCTGTTGTCTTTCAGGTAAACAAACAAACGGTACGGACCCTTGGCTGCCGGCGCTTTTATCTGGAAATTGAGTTCCCGCGATATTGAAGCCAATGCATGGATTGGAAAGATCATACCGCTGTCTACCGTTGCCTGCGGGGTTTCCATTCCAAAATGAAGATTGAATTCCTGGCGGCTATCAGTTTGAATTTCCCAGTAAAGTTTGGTACTATCCCTGATTGGAAGCGTGGTTAATACCCGCACCGGGTATTGTTTTTCCTGTGCAAGATAGATATCAGAGTTTTGAGCCTGTCCGTTCACCAGCACTTGTTCCGCTTGGTTGATGGTTGCTAATGGACCTTTCGTCCAGAGCGAATGCAATTTTTCGGTCAGATCGGTTGGTTCTCCTTTTTTTGTATACAGGCTAAACCAGGTGGCCGTATATTCCTGTTTGTGATCCCAGTAAAATGCATAAGCTCCCAGGCAGTTTTTGTCGGAAGTAAAAAATTTGTATTGCCGCTCCATAAATTTCATTTTTTCAAGGCTTGTGGGCTCAATGTGTTTATACCAGGCCGTAAGGGGGGCAATCCAATAAGCAGGTTCTCCAAATTCAGAAATGATATAAGGGCCTTTCCAATATGATTTTTTTATCTGCTCACTAAAAGTTTCAAAAGAATTATAACCAATAATGTCTACCTGGTCGCAGATAAACGAACTGATCCTGTTCTTGCTGCCACCGGTAACCATCATCACTACAGGATGGTTGGGATCAACTTCGTGAATCATCCGTGCAACCGCGTTGATGGCTTTGTTCACCCTGATATGGTTGGGCAAATCGCCCAGGCCCTGATTCAAAAAAAGATTTGTCTCATTGCCCACACCCCACATCAGCAGGGCGGGATGGTTTTTGTATTTTAATACTTCTGCCTTTATTTTTTCAAGCTGCGCGCTTACTTCTTTTTCGTTATCATAATGTATGTCTTTATCTGCAAGGCCCATATACAAACCAACGGTGACGGTTAGCCCAAGGAATTGGGCACTGTCCAGTATTTCCTGTGCATGCGTACTGGTGTAGATATGAACTGAGTTGGCTCCGGCTTTCTTTGTATCCGCCAAATACCTGCAGCTCGCAATATCCGCTCCTTTTATGAAATAGGGCTGACCATTTCTGTAGAGAAGGTAGGCGCCGTTTTCGTTGGCAACGGCTACCCATTTGTTTCCCGGCGCTCCAAATTCTTTTTTTCGGTCATGGGCAAAAAATACCAATACAGGCAACAGGATGGCCAGAAGAATGAGCCAGGGAACAATAAGCCTGCGATATCTTTTTGTGTTCATTACAAAAGGACTTTTAATGCGCGCACCGGAATACTGGAAGTAGTTACATTCCCTTTCCGGTCTTCGAGATACACATATAACCGGTAGCTGCCATAATCTGGGACACTGATTGTTATTTTATTGATTTTATCGGCTTGTAGCAGCGTTCCCGTCTCTTCTATGCGATCTTCCCGCAATAGCCGCCATTCGGGTTTTTTGAACGCACTGCTGTCGTACACTGCCGTATAGGTGTAATATAACTCCGGGCCCAGTGAATAATCAGGTCCAACCAGGAAAAGTGACGGTATGGACGGCGAAGCATCCACACCTGTCCAGGCCTTTTTCAAAGCATAGTAGGAAGGTTTTTTCCGTCCTTTAAAATCAGTTAAGCCCCAGGAGGTGGCCGTTGTTTCAAAATTATCCTGCCAGCAGAAAGCAAGACCACCCAGGCTGCCAACCACTTTTTCCGGGTTATTGTTTTTCCAGTAGCTGCTATAGAAGTTTGATTTATATCCATCATTGCCTTCATCGGTAAAATCCCATTTATCCAGGCTGCTGTCTGCCGTATGTCCGGGTCCGAAAGCGGTTAGCAGGTAAGGCTTTCCATGATTATAACGGTTAACAACAGCCGCTATATCCTCCACGCCGCGGCTACCAAAGGAATTGATGCCGGTAATATCCACAGAAGGTGCGGTATTTCGTAATGCCTGCAACTCTGAAGGAAGCTGTAACGAGTTTTCCAGCTCCGTGATAACAGGATGAACAGGATCAACCCGGTGAATCGATTGCGCTATATTTTCAATCATCTGCAGATAACTGTGTTTTACCAGTGCCAGGTAGGGTGCTGAAAATTGTTGGTTGAGCGCCGTGCTGGTTTGACTGCCGATGCACCAGGCAAGAACAGCGCCGCTGTTTTTGTATTGCTGAACTTTGTCCGTTACAATATTTACATACCTGGCAACCCGACCGCTGTCTTTAAAATAATCGACAGATGGATCAAACCAAAAACCATAGATTACTTTCAAGCCGTATTGTCCCGCCGCCCGCAGAATATTTCTATCGTATACCGAAGGTGCGGAACGACTGATGGTATTACAGCCGGCTGCCTGCATGGCTGCAAAATCTTTTTGCAGTTGCTTCATGGTTAATGGCAAATGGCCGTCTTGCCATGCCGCATTTGTATTATACACAATTCCCTTTATGTAAAAAGGTTTTCCTGCTGCAGCAAGTATAAAACTTCCATCGCTATTCTTTATTATGGAGTTTGGCACAGTTTGCGGGCCGGTATTATTCATCGTGGTTAATACCGTTGCGCTTTTGTATGCGATGGTTGCTTTAACGTATTGCCTAAGGGGCTGCACCAGTTTTGATGGTTCAGCAATTGTCCAGTCAATATTGACGGTATCCGGGGCAGGCCTCCATTGAGTGATCCAGTTTTTATCCTGGTTGCTGTTGAAAAAAACGATTGATCTGATTTCCGTATATGCTTTGCCGATAGTATCCACCGCCTGCGCCAGCCAGTCTGCTGCAGCGCCGCCATAATGCGTAGATCCAAATTCGGCCAGCATCACCGGTTTGCCGATGGATAAAACCTGTTGGCGGTAGGGTTGATAAATATCTTCAAACGAATGCCACTGGCCGTCGCCGGATGCATGGCCATAGTTCAGGCAGGTAAGGCCGGTCCAATCCACATAGTCGTCTCCCGGGTAGTAGTCCATCATATTGCCCGGCTGCCAGGGATTCCATACCCAAGTTACATTGGCGGCGGCTTCATCTGCAAATATTTTTACAATATGCCGCCAGGCCTGTTTGTATTCCGGTGCGGTATTATCGCCGGCGGCCGACCATGGATAAGCAGGGTTGCCAGGTTCCTGGGCAAAACGAATAAATATTGGATGATTAAAGGCTTTTACCTTTAATGCGTATCCACGTATATAGTCATCAAAAACACCTGCAGCAATAGCGGCCATTCCCTTTTTCCCTTTTTTCAGTTGCGGCCATTGTGCGTTTGCAGGAAAAGCATCTATCCATGGTTCCCATGTAATCATCGGAATGCTGCCCTTTGCAGTAATACTGTCGAGTTGTTCTTGTGGAAGATCACTTGCTTTGCCGGGCGCCCAGGCCTCGTACATAGATATGATATTTACCGGCGCATTAATTGCCCGGCTGAATGTATCTATTGCACTGAACGATGCTTTTTTATCGGCCCCGGGTAAATAAACGCCGGTATAAAAGCCGCCCGTATTGGCCGTTACAGCAGGGCGGCGCGAAAAAATAGTATCGTACTTAGTCACGAAAGCAAACAGCAGGAAGGTGGCAAGAACAGAGAAGCTGAAAAGCAATCCTGCATTTGTACGCATTAAAGAATAGCAATAGGACAGGAAATTATCTTTTACGCTTCTTAATAATTGCACCTGTTTCCGGATCATACTTCGCCGCCGTATACCTGTCTTTATCTTTTGTAAAAAAAGCTGTTGGCTGGCCAGCATAACAAGGCCAAGCATAAAAACAGTACTTGCAGCAAAACCAGCAGCAACAAAATTATAGGGATTCCAGTCACGGTAAAGCCCAACTGCTATTGCGGCAATCGCCATCAGGCAAACCAGGATGCCCGGAATCTGAAGAACGAGGTTATTGCTTTTCTCATTGTCCTTGGGTGTAGGTATGTAGGGCACTTTCACTCTGAACAGCGTGTAAATAAATCCAACCGCATACACCCACCATGTACCAAACAGGAGAATGCCGCCGGAAAAATGAAACCCACGCTCGTGTTTTTCCATTAGCCATCGCTGTGCATATTGTCTCACCAGGAAAACGGAGCAAATAACCGGGATGAATAACCAAAAAAGGCCATTGGTGTTAAAGTAAACCGGCACTTCACCCCTAATCAGCGCCGCAATGGGTATAAAAATATCTATCAATACGATAATTCCAGCGGCAAAATGCAAAGGCAGCAGGAAATAATGCAGCCGTTGCCGCCAGCTAAAATGCCTGAACAAGCGCGGAAAAACAGTAAAAAGGAGTTCAAAGGTTCCTCTTGACCATTTAAGTTGCTGCTTGTAATATGCTTCAATATTTGCAGGTACGAGTCCCCTGGTAATTACAACAGGTTTATACACGGATTTCCATCCTTTGGCATGAAGTTGCATCGCTGTATGCATATCTTCTGAAAGTCCCGCGGCATGACCGCCAATAGAATCGAGGGCCTTGCGACGAAACGTACAATTTGCACCAATGGCCTGTACGGTGCCATAGCTGTTCATTCCCATCATCAGGGGTCCATAAAACGAATAGGTTTGCTGGGCTGCACTCTGCGCTATCCAGGTATCGGGCGCATTTTTATACATCTGTGGCACTTGCACAAAACCGATTTCAGGATCGTTAAAGTAAGGCAGTACTTCATCCAGGAATTGCGGGAGGGGCGCGTGGTCCGGATCCAGTATCACGCAAATATCACCCGTTGCCTGCCGTAATGCGTTATTAATGTTGCCTGCTTTCGCGTCTATTTTCTGCAGCCGGGTAACATGGATTACACCGAGCTCATTACACAGTGCCCTCAATTCAGGGCTGTTCCCTTCATCACATAAATAACTGGTATGCGGATAACGGACATTTACCATTGCCAGCAGAGTGCTTTTAATCATGTCGTATGGCTCGCCAGGCATGGCAGTGGTAAACATATCTACCGTAAAATCCGGGTGATGGAATGGAGCAACCGGTGCACTAATTGCCCAATAATGGTACCATTCAAACAATATTTTTATAAGTTTATAGCCTAGCGAGATACACAATAAAATATATAAGCTGTAGAAACCAATGTTTTTTTCAAAGAAAAACAGCCGCACAAATAAAAACAATAACAGCAGTGCGGCGAGAATCATGGCTCTCAGATAAACTATATCACCGCTGCCGGATCCGGCTGAAAGCGAGGCTGTTCCTGGTTTTCCTGATTCGCGATAAGGGATCTGCGGAAAGGTTTTTCGTACGGAATGAGGTTCCGGCGTTCCTTTACTTTTTATTAACAGGGCCTTTAATTTAATAAGAGACAGTTTCATTGTATTAATGTGAGCCGTTTCGGTAAATAAAAACCGGGCCCTGTGTGCGATAACCAGTTTGTAACAAAGAAATAATCGTGCTAACCCGGATTGGATAGAAAAGCAATTTCTCCGGATGAGCTCGGTTAGACTACGGAGGGTTAGCAGCAGAAATGCCTGCCGGTGCCTAAAGATATAGCTTCTTTCATTTTATGCAAGTGCGGGAAGTGATTGTTATGTTAACGGGCGATGTGGAATTTTTGCGAAGGGCCACCCATTGCAGACCGCAGGTAATAGAACCCATTGCTGAATGACTCAACCGAAACAGACCGGATACCGGCATCGAGTTGCATCGTTCTCAAAACATGGCCGGCCGCATCAAACAACATGAATACTGAAGGTTTCTTCACTGATATTGATAGCGTATGACTTACCTGGTTGCCCATAATCAAAAATCCATTTTCCTGCTGGGTAGATGCACCCACCATATGGGTACTGGCAACATGGCCATCGGCACTATGAAGTTTGACACGGTAAAAATTATTACCATTGGAAGGAGCTGCATCGGTGAAGTGATATATTTTTTTTCGTGTTCCGGGCG
>Ga0157378_10001090_pt1 | contig 24810 bp, 24 predicted proteins | sample M65metaG_FD_115309 | JGI IMG/M metagenome (GOLD analysis project Ga0157378, IMG submission 115309) | Miscanthus rhizosphere microbial communities from Kellogg Biological Station, Michigan, USA - M6-5 metaG | ecosystem: Host-associated > Plants > Roots > Rhizosphere > Soil | place: USA: Michigan...
CACCGGCGCGCAACGCTTTCGATCCATCCATCACCACCAGATATCGCCGCTTTGGATCCAGTCCGCGGTCCAGCAGATCTTCCAACAGCCCTTTGACCACCGCGGTGTTCTCCGTGGCTCCTTGCCACACTCCCAAAACGTGCTTTTCTCCGCTTTCCGCGATCCCCAGCGCCACCACCAACACCTGGCCACCAAAGTGAATGCCATCGATCATCAGCACCACCAGGTTCAGATCCTCCAATCGTCGCTCGCATAGCACTCGCAACTGATTGCTGCTGGCCTCTACGAACTGCCGGCTCACGCTGCTTTTCGCGATCCCGTAGCCTTCCACAACACTCTGCACCGCTCGCCGATAGTTCCGCGTGGACAACCCGGCCACCAGGCGTTCCCGCACCGCTCGCTGCAGCTTTCCGTCTTGCTGCAACTGACCGTAGCTCTCCAGTTCCACTTCCTGACCTTCCCGCGTTCGTACCCACGGCCGCTCCAGCGGAATTTTCTGTCCACCAAAAACCACGTAACCCGGCTGCTTTCCCCAGCGCACGCAACCCGCTGTAGGATTTGGGCGATGCGGAGGCCCTACTCGACCAGTGACTTCATTTTCCAGGATGGCTCTTAGGATCTGCAGCCCGGCTTGCCCGGTCAGCTCTTCTACCTGCGCTTGCATCTCCGCCACACCTCGGCCATGGGCAACGGCACTCGCACCAGCAACTCCTGCCCACCGACAACCTCGAACTTGTGATTGGACTTGTGCTCTTTCCTCTGATATTTGTTTCTCACGGCGGCTCTCTCCTTTCAAAGGGATTCTCAACCCGAACTCTATCCGAGTTCGGGCGAGAGCCGCTGCTTCTTTTTCTCAACTTTCAACTAAATGTGGGGCATCCTCGGCCTAAGGGACTTAGCGCTTCTTTTCTGACACACCGCTTAACCGAAAGTTCGATACTAAAGGCGCTGATAGTGGCTCGCGAAAACCCGAAGAGGAACTGTCTAAAGTGACAGTCATTAAGGCGTTTCCTTGCGAATTGTCGGGCCGCCTGGGTAACGATGACCGCTTATGCCTGGCTAAGTCCCGAGTAACGCCGTTACCGGAGATGTGGAAATCGGCCCAAAATCCACTTGTCCGTAACCCGGCTTACCGGGAATTGAGAATCAGATCACTCACTTATCCGCCCCTCGAAAGGACGCAGTTCCTCCGGGTGGCTTCTGACGTAGGTGAGGATGCGCTGACGTTTTTGGGCGCCGCGCGTTCCGTTTGTTCTCATGGGCAGAGCTTTGAATTGATCGACGCGACGCGTTCAAAGATGCTTGACCAGCGGAGTTTGATCGTGGTAGGACCTGATGCCGAAGCAGTCTCGATCCGACGCTGTGAACATCGTCTCGCATCGTCTCGATGGTTATGTGACAGAGCGCGCGATCGGTTTGGCAACTTCCAGAGGACATCCGTTGACAGGGAAGGAGACCCTCATGAAGACAATGTATTTCCGGTTTGCGGCATGGACGGTCGCGCTTGGGCTTGGTCTGATTTTGGTTACGGGCGCGTCCGCGCAATGCGGGCTGCCGAAGAAGCCGGTCAAACCAGCAGCTTGGCACCCCAGCGGAAAAGATCGCTTGTTGTATGTGCGAGCAAACGATGATGAAGAGCACGGGGCGTCCATCGTCGGCATGTGGCACACGGTATTTACTGGTCAGACGCTAAACGGAGCGCCTTTTTCGGGAGTAGTCGATAACGCCGTTCTGGTGTTTCACAGCGACGGAACGGAGATCATGAACTCTTCGCGTCCGGCACAGGACGGCAATTTCTGTTTGGGAGTTTGGGAGCGAACAGGAAGGTTTAGGTACCAGGTTAATCACATTGCCTGGCAGGGCAACGATCCATCCAATGCCCCAAGCGGCATCGGGAATCCTCAGGCAGGAGCGCAACTGCTGGAGAAGATTATCTTGGACCCGGACGGGAATTCGTACACTGGTTGGTTTAGCTTGCAGGCGTACGACGCTGCGGGGAATCCGACCGTATTGTTTACTGGGACCATCTCGGCGAAGCGGATCACGGTTAACACGCGGTTCTCGGATCTACTGTAAGAAAGCATTCACCCGTAGTTGGCAAAACTCCAAAGGCCGGTATCTGATGAGACCGGGACCCTACAGCGATGGCATCAATTGCCACTGACAGAGGAAGAGTTTCGCCTGATAGAAACCAACGTTGCGCCTCATATCGCAAATTGGATCAGGTCCGTGAGGATGCATTTGATGCAACCTTTTTTTTCGCCAAGTGCCCGATTAACGCATCAATCGGACATCAAGTGGATTTTCGGCCCAAAAGGCACATGTCCGGCTACGCTTACCAGAGTTGGCGGAAAATGCAGCAGAATCACATGGTGTGAAATATCCCGAGAACCCATCCGTCACGGCAACGCTCTCATTGACCTTCGGTTCCCTCGACCGACGCTCGCTTGTATCTGGTGGTAAAGACTGGTCTTTCCTGCGCGGCTGCACGGCAGTTGCAGTGCAAACTCAAAAGCCCATCGCATGCCGTTTGCGAGCGCGCGCGGCCTCTTGTGCAGCCATCACCGCCGCCAGTTGCTCCGCGATCTGCTGCGCGCTTAACAGTCGTCGCCCGCAATGCAGGCAAGATTTTCCCCAAGCGGTTTGCAGCGTCGGCCCCACGTGGCAATGAGGGCATGCCCCATTCGGATGAGAAATACTGCGGAGTTGACGAGGACGACGAGAGATTCTGCGGCGAGGACGACGGCGCGATCGCGATCGTAATTTCATTTGTGTGTGGCCGCCCTCGCTTCTGACTTGACCGGTGGATCAGGTTGCTGCCTCCACCGACAAAATGCGTTGACGCAGCAGAACAGCCCGCTTTTGAGGCGAAAGAGTGGAGTCGCACAGCGAGGACAGGACGTCATTCGGCACTCACCGCAACCGCGAATCTGTCACCACGTGACTCGGACCTGCGGGTGTTGGCGGGCGATGCTTAATCGTCTGCTGAACGATGCCCGACACCGGCGCGTCCAACTCTACTCGACACCCACAGCTAACACACTTGCAGCCTGAACGACTGCGCCACAAGGGCCGATCACATTTGGGGCAATTTTCGGATTCGTTTTTCATGACCATTCCTTTCAATCAAGCCCAGCCGTGTCGTCTCGCGAAGCCCCGCGCCTGCAAGTCATTCATCGATGGCATCGAAGCTGACTTCCGCAACGACTTCATCGACGACGCGGGTTCCTGATCGGCGACGACTTCCCATCGTGTGGAATTGCAGCTCCGGCACTTCGTTCTCGAACCGTCAGCGCTCGTTACGATATTTGCGCTGCCACAGTTTTTACATTTCGTTGGAAGGTCTCTAGCCATGCGCGTCTTAGCCCTTACGCGCTTTCGCCAGACGGGAAAGATTGGAGCAGATCGACACGAGAGACGCGTTCCCCGCGCTAGCCGCACGTTTCCCCAGCTTGGTTGCAAGCGCCGAGACGAACCCCCAGTTTTCGTCGGCACAAGCGGTACGGAGGAGCTGCATCACGTCGACGTTGGACGGCGCAGGGCTCTCGATGGAAGTCATCTGCTGGCGCCGCAAGTACCGCGCAGTCTGCCGCGCCATGGCTTGAGCAGAAGTCTTCGCGACGTCGCCAGCTCGCAGCGATTTTTCAGCGGCAAGCAACGCCAACGCTTGCTGCTGATCGCCACGCTGGTCGGCTTTGAGCGCGAGATCATGGAGCTGATCGGCAGTCACTTTGTCGGCGATCGTGCTCGCGCCCGGTGCTTGCGCCGCGCTTTGCGCGTTCGCATTCACTCTCTTCGGTTCACCGGGAGGGTCTCCGTCGCGCGGAGCTGCATCACCGACAACCAAACTGCGCGACGCGACCGCCATATTCGGGTTGATCCTGTCGCCCTTCGACAGAAAAATTTCGCTCATCTAATTGCCTCCATTCAGTTCACTGTCGACAGCACCGGCGAATCTTTCGAACCTTCGATCACTTCGAGCATCTCTTTGCGTTGCGCCGTCAGCTCTTCAGGCGTCATGGCCGCCCATCGGCGGTGACTTTTTACGGCCCACACATCGTCTTCGCTCAGCTCACCGAGCAAAACGTGCGAACCAAGGCTCACATTCACGGCGGTGCCTGCGTTTTTCAATTCGCCTGTGAGCTTGGCGAGCAGCTCGCAGCAAGCCCTGATCTGATTCAAAGCGCTGACCGCTGGCTGCCAGTCCCGTGCCTTCTCGGCCTTCGCGGAAATCCCTTCGCATCGCTGAATAATTCGCTCGACGCGCTGAAGCAGTGAATTTGCTTCGGAAATTGTGGCGGCGTCTTTTGCCTTCGTGAGTAACGCGGGAAGATGCTTCGTTTGATGGCGATGAAGAGCGGCCTTCTTCAAGGAAAATCGTCTCGCTATGTCCCGCAAAGATGCTCCGTCGACAAGCATTCGATCGATCTCTTTGCGCCGCTTGCTGCGACACACCCGGCACGTCATCATTCGCCGACCTCGCTCTGCTTTTCGCGAATGCCGCGACTCCACCGCTTATGATCGATTTCCTCGCAGTAGGCCAAAGGCTGTGCATCTTCTTCCAGCGTGATGACACCGGTGCCCACGAGCTTAAAAACCACGCCGCCACCGTTCGGATCGATCATGATTTGTACGGGCTCGACGATTTCGTTCTCAGACTCGACAATCAGCGAGCGTCCGTCTCTGAAGATGAACATTGCCAGCAAAGTCGATTCTCCTTTCTTTCCCGGTTGTAGGGGCACTCACGGGATGGGAGTGCCCCGCCCGGTCCCGTCAGCATCACCGCGTGGATTGGCTACGCGGACGGAGAGCGCCATGGGACGCTTGCCGACGAAAATCGAAGTCACGTTGTCCTCGCGGGCTTTCTGCGTCGCTCGCGAAGCCGGCTCCAACGCGCATTAGCGGCGTGCCTCCCGCTCTGTGATAACTGCGTAAGGGAAGCCTTGCGGATTCGCGCAAGTCCACCGCGTCGCCCTGCCTCCCTCACGCTGATTGCACCTCTAGTCATGCGAAGCTCCTCGTAAGTGGTTTCTATGTCTCCAGAAGGCGGGAATGCGGTGCGGTGGAAAAGATTTTTGGGGACGGAGAACGGAAGAATTCTGCTCGGGCCGGAGGGCCGCGAAACGAGTTGTGCACCAACTGTGCAACGGATCCGCGCGGATCGAGGAAGGAAAAACTCGGAAGTGATTTGTTTTCAGTAGAAAGTTTGGGGTGGGAGACGGGGATTGAACCCGCGACATTCGGTGCCACAGACCGACGCTCTACCAGCTGAGCTACTCCCACCGCCGGCGATGAATTTATTTTACAGAGTTTTTCGCGTACCTGGAAGGTCAATCCTCGGCAGAACGACTTAGCGACCCGACGGAGCTCCGCGCTCAGCGGGCCGCAGCGCCACCGCGTGCCGCTTTGCTCTTCCTGACCCCGGGAGGCGTGCCGCCAAGTTTGACGCGCAGGTCGGTTTCGAGTTCATGGATCGTCTTGTCCAGAACGCGGATGCGGTCGCGCAAACTTAAGACTTGATCATAGGCGACCCGTGTCATGGTGGGGTCACCGTCCTGGCACATGCCGCGCGCATCGTGCAGATATTCACCGGCGGCCTGAAGCATCTCGGTTACCAATAGCAGTTTGTCGGCGCAAAATTGTCGTTCCGTCATCCCCAGCCTCTGAGCGCTGCGTTGTCAGAACCATTGCGAGCCGCAACCAATGCCAGTCGCAACACAACAAGGGTGTCAATCAAGTGTCCGCCAAACCATACACCTGCGCGTCTAATTTCCCAGTTGAGTTCCCGTAGGGACTATGTAGTACTCGGCCGTACCCGAGGCCCTGAGGGAATCCGCCGATGCGCGTTAGCACAGCTTTCACAGTAACTTACGGAGAACCGCGTTTGTGGTGCGCGGCCTAAGTCTATAGTCTGAATCCAGTGGCCCCCCTCGGCAGCGCTCCCTCCCGGGGCACGAAAGCTGTCCGCAGCCGCAAATCCAAAATTCACCGGGCCACGTAGTAGACGACTGAGGGCAAGACGTGAAGGAAATGGCTTTGATCGCGGCGCTTTTGATGGCTATATCAACTTTTGCCGGGAACGCCGATTCCACGTCGGGCCAGACGTCCGCAACGCCTGTCGCAATGAACCTTAGGTGGCTTGCATGGTCTGATGAGGTCTTCTCTCAGGCCAAACGCGAGCAGAAATTCGTGTTGCTGGACCTGGAAGCCGTGTGGTGCCACTGGTGCCACGTCATGGACGTCACGACTTATCGCGATTCCAAGGTGATCGCACTGCTGAATCGCAAATATCTGACGGTGCGCGTGGATCAGGACTCCCGTCCGGACCTTTCGAACCGCTATGAAGACTACGGCTGGCCTGCGACGGTGGTGTTCGACGCGGCAGGGCACGAAATCGTGAAGCGGCAGGGATACCTCACTCCCGACGAAATGGCGAGCATGCTGCAAGCGATCATCGACGACCCGACGCCGGGGCCTTCAGTGCGCGAAGAAACAAAGATCAATTTTCCGGCAAATCCACTGCTGCCTGCGGCCCTGAGAACGCGGCTGGAGAGGGATTACTTAGCCGGATACGACGACAAGCAGGGAAGCTGGGGCTTCGACCAGAAATTTCTGGATTGGGACGCGGTCGAGTACGCCATGAATTTGGCCGCGCACGGCGATGCGCGCGCCGAAAACATGGCGAGGCAAACGCTGAACGCGCAATTGAAGCTCCTGGATCCGGTCTGGGGTGGCGTCTATCAATATTCCACCGACGGAGTGTGGACCAAGCCGCATTTCGAGAAAATCATGTCCATGCAGGCGGAGAATTTGCGCATCTACGCGCAAGCCTACGGACAATTTCACGACCAGAAATATCTGCAGGCCGCGCAGTCGATCCAGAAATATCTCCAGACCTTTCTGACCGGCCCGGACGGGGCGCTTTACACGAGCCAGGACGCGGACGTGGTAGCCGGGCAGCACAGCGCGGACTATTTCGCTCTGGATGGCCAGGCGCGCAGAAAGCGCGGAGTGCCGCGCGTGGACAAGCACGTGTACGCGCGAGAAAACGGCTGGGCCATCGCCGCCCTCGCTTCGTTATACGGCGCGACGGCAGATGCAAGAACGCTCGAACAAGCGGTACGCGCTGCGAATTGGGTGGCCGCGCATCGACGCCTGAACAATCGGGGCCTGAGCAACGGCGGTTTCCATCACGGGGCGAAAGATGCCGGCGGGCCTTTTTTGGGCGATTCGCTGGCTATGACCCGCGCGTATTTGGCCCTGTATGGCGTGACGGGAGATCGCAAGTGGCTGCACGAGGCGGAAACTACCATCGAGTTCATCGCTCGCACCTTCGGGACTCGATCGGATGCCGGGTTTGTAACCGCGGCCACGCCTACGGACCAGGCCTACCTTCCGCATCCGCAACGCGATGAAAACGTCGGAGTGGCCCGTGCGTCTAACCTGCTGTTCCACTACACCGGGGATGCCAAATACAAACGGATCAGCGATGACGCCATGCGCTATCTGGCGGCGAGCGCGGTGGCCAGCCGTTTACCGATCGCCAGCGTGCTCTTGACGGACTTCGAATTGACGCGCGCGCCGCTGCACCTGACGGTAGTGGGCTACAAGGATGATCCGGCTGCGAAGGCTTTGTTTCAGGCTGCCATGCAATACCCGGCGAGTTACAGACGTCTGGAATGGTGGGACACGCGCGAAGGAAAACTGCCGAACCCGGACGTGCAGTATCCCGCGGTGAAGCGCGCGGCTGCTTATCTGTGCACGGAGCGCACCTGCTCGGCTCCGATTTTCAGCGCCGACCAGATCGCCGGGACAGTGCGACGCGTGCGGGGAGCGCAGGGAAACGCGACTGCGACCTCCCGGGCATTTCCAGCATCGGAACTACAGCGCGATCCTCGGATTTTTCTAACCGCCCAGCGACAAGGGCCTTCGACAAGGCGGCCTTCGACAAGGCATTGCCTGAACGGCATTGGTAAACGGCAGGTTACAAATTTTTTGCAGGCATTGCGAAACTTTAGGTGGCGGGATATATCCGATGGGGGTAATGTGGGGGCGCCGTCGCCGTCCATGCGAGCCCAGGTACTGGCCCAATCCACAAATGTACGTAACGCACGCCCCGCGGCCCATGCGCTTTCATGAAATCAACACGGTCTTCCGGCAGGCAACTCTGCCAGAAGTGATGAGCAGTCAAATCATTCAGGAGGACGTTGGGGAAAATGACAAAGTCGAATAAGTACCTACTCACCGGTGCGGCGATCGCGGGCTTGCTCGCGGGCACCAGCGCCACCATCAAGGCCTCGGGCTTCTCGGGGAAGGCTTCGGCCACCACCGCGCAAGACGATGCCAAGGCCGACAAGAAAGCAAAAGAAAAGCACGCCTGTAAGGGCCAGAACAGCTGCAAGGGCAAGGGCGGCTGCAAGTCCAGTGACAATGGCTGCAAGGGCAAGAACTCTTGCAAGGGCAAGGGCGGCTGCGCGACCGACGGCAGCAAGATGCCCGAGTAACAGCCTCAACGGCAACGTCCAACTGACGATTGCTGTCTGTGCGGGGGCTGGTGGTAGTCGCCGGCCCCTCGCATGGTTTCGCAAGTTCGGGGGAATCCGGTAATGCCTGCGAATCGGTTTAATGGATTTACGGAGTATGGGATCGGGATTGGGTTGCGCGCGCCGCACTACGATCACATCTTGAGCCGTAAACCGGTGGTCGATTGGTTCGAGATCATTTCTGAAAATTTCATGATCGATGGCGGGCGCCCGCTGCAGATCCTCGATCAGATTTTGGAACAATACAAAGTCGTGCAGCACGGCGTGTCGATGTATTTCGGTTCGGCGGAAAAGCCGAATCGCGAGCATCTGCGGCGGCTCAAGGAACTTGTCAAGCGCACCAAGACACCGTGGGTTTCCGATCATCTTTGCTGGGGCAGCGTGGACGGCCGCTACACGCACGATCTGCTGCCGATGCCTTATACCCTTGAGGCTGCGAAATTGACGGCGCAAAAAGTGCGCGAGGTGCGGGATTTTCTGGAAGTGCCGGTGGCGGTGGAGAACGTCAGCAGCTACGCGGAATTTCACGTTTCCGAAATGAGCGAGTGGGAATTCCTGAACGAAGTGGTGGAGCGGGCCGACTGCGGGATTCTGCTGGACGTAAACAATATCTATGTGTCCTCGCAGAATCACAATTTCGATCCGATGACCTATGTGAACAGCGTTCCCGCCGAGCGCGTGGCGCAAATTCATATCGCGGGACATTCCAAATACCGCAAGTACATCCTGGACACCCACGATCATCCGGTAATTGATCCGGTGTGGAAATTGTACGAGCGCGCGGTGCAATGCGCGGGGCATACCGCGACGCTGCTGGAATGGGACGACAGCATTCCTTCGTTCAAGGAAGTCCACGACGAAGCTCGGAAAGCGAACAAGTTCCTGGCTTCCACTGTTCTCGCGACCGCGGTATGAAGCTACGCATATGAAGCTCCGCAGGCTCCAACGAACCATGGCCCGCGCGGTGATGCAGCCGCTAACAACCGCGGAGCGCTCGCAGCGTACCGCGCCGGACGGCGGTTCCATGCGCGCTTACGCCTCTCGATTCATCAAGCCGAATGACCGATTGACTTCTCTCGAGCGGTTGGAGATTTACAATCGCCAGTATTGGTTCCGGCTTCTTTCCAGCATGGCGGAAGATTTTCCTGGCCTGCGATCGGTGTTGGGCGAGCGGCGTTTCGATGCCATGTGCAAGGCGTATCTCGTCGATTGCCCATCGACCTCGTATACTCTTCGCAATCTGGGATCGAAGCTGGAATCATGGCTGCGCAAGCATCCAAAGTGGGCCGGCGAGAAGCAGACGCTGGCGCTAGATATCGTTCGGCTGGAATGGGCCGACATTGAAGCCTTCGATGGCAAGGCCGAACCGGCGCTGGATGTCGAAGACCTGGCGGGCGCCGCGGGAGAGAACCTTCGCCTGAAATTGCAGCCGTATGTGCAGTTGCTGAATTTCCGCTATCCCGTCGATGATCTGCTGCTGGCAGTGCGAAAAGAGGATGAAGACACGGACTTCGCCAGCAATGCGTTTCAGGAGAAACGCAAGCGCAAACGGGTGCAGGCGGTCGCGAAACTCAAACCGGCCACGATTTTTCTGGTCGTGCATCGTGTCGATTTCTCCGTATACTTCCGGCGTATCGCCTCTGAAGAGTTCGCTATCCTGACGGCGCTGCGCGATGGCCAGTCGCTCGGGAAGGCGATGGAGGCGGCCTTTACGAAAAGCAAGGTGCCGGAGAGCGAGAGGCCGGCGCTGGTTCAGCAATGGTTTCAGAATTGGGCGACGCTGGGCTGGTTTTGCAAGCCGGAGAAAAAGGCCCCGAAAAAAGCGGCCATTGCCTGAAACTTTTGAGCCGGATGCGGCTCATATCCCACGATGAATAACCTAGTGACGCGGCTTCGCCAGTCGTATGGTCGATTCTTCGACTTCGTCTCCTATTTGAGGTCTCCATTCCTGTTGTTCGTGCGCCTGTATTGGGGGTTCCAGCTGATTCAAAGCGGCTGGGGCAAGCTACATAGGCTCAACGATGTGACTGAATTTTTCGGCAGCCTCCATTTGCCAATGCCGGCGCAAATGGCGGTCGCGATTTCGTTGCTGGAGCTTTTCGGCGGCATTTTCCTGGCGATTGGCTTGTTGTCGCGGGTAACCGCGCTGGTTCTCACCATTAATATGCTGATGGCGTATATCACTGCCGACCGCGAGGCGTTGTTTTCGATCTTTTCCGATCCCGATAAGTTTTACGCCGCCGCACCGTATACCTTTTTGATCGCATCGTTGCTTATCTTGATCTTCGGGCCTGGAAGGATTGCAGTGGATTCGCTTATCAAGATTCCGACCGGGGCACCCGGAGAGCCGCGGCCTGCATCCTAGTAGCTGCAACGGAAGGAAGATCTCGAGCGGAACCTACTTGCCAGAATGGCCTTCGCGGCGCGACCTCGGGTGCTGTGGAAGTTGTGCGGCCTGTGTGCCGTCTCGCTGCTTTGCCTCTCTTTCCTGTCTAAACCCAGGGCTGCCGCGGATATGACTTCCACACTTCTGGTGGGTGGCGGGCGCATCGATGTCACCATTGAGTCCGGCGATTTGAAGCTCACGCAGACAGAGCTGCTGCACTGGGTGCAGATGGCTGCCGAAGCGGTCACCACCTACTACGGCAAATATCCGGTGCCACACCTTACGCTGCGGATTCGCCCCTTTGAGGGCCGAGGCGTGCGTCACGGCCAGACCTGGGGCATAAGCGGCTGCCTCATCAAGATAGGCGTAGGTAGCGAGACGCAGGCAGCCGATTTGGCTGAAGATTGGATGTTGACCCACGAAATGGTGCATCTGTCGTTCCCATCGATGGAAGACGATCATCACTGGATCGAAGAGGGCCTGGCTACCTACATCGAACCCATTGCCCGAATTCAGGCGAACCAGATGAGCGCTTCCTCGATGTGGGCTGACCTGGCGCGCGACATGCCGAAGGGCGTACCGCGTACCGATGACAAAGGACTCGACCACACCCACACCTGGGCGAGCACGTATTGGGGCGGCGCGTTGTTTTGCTTCCTGGCGGACGTCCGGATCCGCGAGGCCACGCACAATCAGAAGGGCTTGCAAGACGCGCTGCGGGCGATCCTAAATGCAGGTGGTGACATCCGGGAAGACTGGAAGCTGGAAGACGCTTTGAAGGTCGGCGACAAAGCCACTGGCGCCGACGTGTTGACCCAGCTGTACAGCAAGATGAAAGATGACCCGATGCCGGTCGATTTAGCGGCGCTCTGGAAGCAACTGGGCATCGAGCCCGACGGCAAAGCCGTCCGCCTGCTTGACGACGCTCCACAGTCCGCGATCCGGCGCGCCATCACCGCTCCCTTCGCTCCTCCTTCTGGCCAGCCTTCTGCTTCTCTGACTCCTCGCACTGTTTTTGCGGGTCGCTCGAAAGCATCCTCGCGAAACGCCACCACAAAGCCACCTCTGTAAGCTGCTGAAATTAAAGGAGGTTCCGCGTTCTATGGGCGCTCTTGAGCGCGCAAAAGTATTACCTTAAGATATACTTAAAAACGATAAACTCTAACCCTTTGTCTGCCACACATACGCAAATGCCGGGGGGTGGTACGGCTTCGGCTTCGTGATCCGCTCCTTTCCGGTTCTTTACGGCGGGCCAGAAGCTCGCGGCAGGCGCATCGCCGCAGTCTCATTGGTGTCCATTCGGTGATTACCCTTTGCGCCGAGACGTGATGGTCGGCTCGGATCCCTTGCTAACATAGGACACGAACAGGAAGGCGTCCCCGCGCATGAATCCGCACGAAACTGACCGCCGCCATTTTGAGCGGCAAATCGCGTACGCCCGCCCGATCGCCGTGCTACTGGCTCTCATTGCGCTTTTGCAACAGCCCTTGTCCCAGCACATCCCGGGCGTGTTCACGTTTCTGATCGTCTATTTTGTTGTTGCCTGCGGCGCCATCTTATTGGAAAGGTTGATTTCTGGGCGCGCCTGGCATTTGCCGCTGATCGTCGATCTTCTTGCATTGGGCTACTTCATCGTGGTGAGTCCCTCGATGGTGCCGGCCTGGTTTCCGTACTTGTTTGTTTGTTATGTGGCCGGCAATCGCTGGGGGCTTAACTCCGCATTTCCGCTCGCCGGCGTGCTCTCTCTGGAAATCGTGCTGCTGACCGCGGTGCGGGGTGAAATGCACTGGCTCAGGATTGTCTACTGGGTTGGCTTCGTGGGGGCCACATTTGCCGCGGGGGCGGGTATCGCTTTTCTCGGCGATCGTAATCGCTTATTCGCTGTCCAGAACGAGTTTTTCGCGCGCATCACCAGCACCATGGAGGTCGATCAGGGACTCTCAGAGTGCCTGCGGTTGTTTCTCGACGAGTTGACGCATGCATTCCAGGCTGCGGAAGCCCTGCTGATTTATCGAGATAACGATCTGGAGCGCATCTTTTTGTGGCGGCTGAAATCGGGCGAAAGCGAGCGCCTGATCCCCGAAAGCCTGCCCATGACCCGGGCCGAAGGGCTGCTGCTGGACGACGCCGATGCCACGATCTGCTGGAACAGCCTGACGGGCGCCGGTTCGGGTTTCGGATGGGATCGTCGCGATGGGCGAACGCTCAAAACATTGCCGCGCCTTCCGGGACCCACACAGCAGCTGCTAGCGCTGCGGTCCATGATGTCGGTCACCCTGGATCAAAGCGGGGGCCCAGCTGGGCGGCTGTTCCTGCTCAATGGGCGTTCGCGATTCACGCGCGACGACCTTGCCTGGTTCGAGCGCATCTCCCGGCACATCGGCCCTTCGCTGGAAAACGTCTTTCTCTTGCGTCACTTACGAGCACGGGCGATCGAGGCAGAACGCAGCCGCATCTCACGCGACCTGCACGATGGCATCCTGCAGACCCTGCTCAGTGTCGAAATTCAGCTCGACGTTCTCCGCCGGGCCGTGGTCGCTACTCCCGAGCAGGGCGCTGCCGCACTCGCCAACCTACAGCAGACGGTAAAGAATGAATCCGCCGAGCTGCGCCGGATGGTTACCGATATGCGGCCGGTGAGGGTCCAGAGTGCCGATTTGGTCGACTTGATGATCGGTTTCGCCGAGCGCTACCGGAACGAGTCCAACCTGGCGCTGGATGTGCTGATCGACTCGGTGGAAGTGCAGGCGCCGGATCGTGTGTGCAGAGAGTTATTCCAGATTTACCGAGAAGCACTCAACAATATAAAAAAGCATGCGAAGGCTTCCCACGTCGTGGTAAAACTGTCGCAGGACGACAGTAGCCTAGTACTTGTAGTAGACGATAACGGCGAGGGTTTCAGCTTTGCCGGGCGCTTTACCGGCGATGAACTGGATCGATTGCGGCTGGGTCCTATCTCCATCAAGGAGCGTACGCGTACCGTGGGGGGCGTGTTGACCGTGGAGTCCAATCCGGGTCATGGCGCGCGTCTAACCATCGAGATTCCGCTCGGTTGACATGGCTAAAACAAAACAGCAAATAAGAGTCCTCCTCGCGGACGACCACGCGATTTTTCGCGATGGACTGCGCAAGCTCCTCGGGGCCGACGAGGACATCACCATCGTTGGCGAAGCGCAAAATGGCGCCGAATGCATCAAGATGCTGGCGAAGCTGAAGCCGGACATCCTGTTGCTGGACCTGCGCATGCCGGACAAGGATGGCCTGGCGGTCCTGGAAGAAGTGAATTTCGACACGTTGCCGACGCGCGTTGTAGTACTCACAGCCGCCGAAGACGATCGCGATGTAGTTCGCGCCATGCGGCTCGGCGCACGCGGCGTCGTCCTGAAGCAGTCGGCCACCGATCTGCTGGTCAAGAGCATTCATCGCGTTTTCGCGGGAGAAATCTGGCTGGACAATCGCATGACCGCAGAGGTCATGAAGGCGTTCTCGAAATCGTCCGAGTCGGGACCGCGCCGCGAAAAGCCGCTGCTCAGCGATCGCGAAAAAGAAATCGTGCAACTGGTGGCGCAGGGATTCCGCAACAAGGAAATCGGCGAAAAACTGTTCATCAGCGAGCAAACCGTCAAGAACCACCTGCACAACATCTTTGACAAGCTCGGCGTTTCCGATCGCCTGGAGCTCGCGCTGTACGCGATTCATCACCGGCTGATCGATCAAACCTAGGTACGCTGGATCGCGGACAATCCGCGTAGAACGAACCCGCGCTATTTTTTGCCGTTTTCCAAATAGAGGTCGTGCTGCAGGCGCTCCATGCTTTTATCGGCGGTTCGGCAGCAGGCCGGCGCGAGGATTGTTCAAGTCGGCGATCAGCGCCATCACGATGGCGATCATGAGCGGCGTGACCAGCATCACGTACAGGAATCTCCGCCGCACACTCATCCCCACGGTCGGGCAAGCCAACAGCGAAATCAATGTCAACATCACCCAGATCGGAAGGGGAACGCGATCCTCGAGAGTTGCAAGGCGCTTTTCGCTCAGGTCGATGGTCTCGTTAAGCGACTAAATAAAAGGAGAGGTGATCGCGGTTGGTGCGGTTTTTGCCACGAGAACGGCTTGATCCCACAGCTGGTCCTGAAGATGTTTCGCTGTGATGATGGACTGCTCCAAGTCTTGCCCTCCAGGCGCGCAGCAGAGAAGCGCGCACGCGCGTCAACATATTCGCGAGGCAATCCGAACACTTTTGTGTTGACCGGTTCGGGAAGCGTACGAGTGCGCCACGCAGTCGTGCTGATGGAGTTCGCCTCGTTGACGAGAAGTCGCTTGCGCTGGTCAAAACGAGCGATGGCCCTAGCCAGAGTAAAGCCCAGCAGCAGAATCAGCAGCAATCCGATGGCGTCTCGCGCGGCCACGAGTTGTTCGTGACGCAACGAGTCGGTGTCGACGGACAGGCGCATGCCGGCACGGTGTTCTATTTCGACGAACACCGATAGGGCAAAGAGCAGCACAAAAAAAAAGGGGGTAGGGTGATCGAAAAGCATGATGGCCTTTCGCTCTGACCGCGATCTGTTCCACGAGAGGTGGATCGTGAAGCGCGCGAACAGATATCTGCTTCAAGGGAAGACGTCAAGAAAAAGGTTGCGAATGGGGTCCCACGGAGGATCGAACCGGGTTTGGATAGGTTTTATCGAGGACTAAGGGGCTGTGTGTAAGTCTTTTGTAATGTTTAAATTATAGTCGATTTTGGGCGTTGGAATGGCATAGAGCGTTTCGCGATGGGGCTCGCCGTCAGGGTCGCATTCCTGGTAAGTCCTTTCAGATGGGCTGCTTAGGTAGTTTGGCGAGTACCGTGGGCGGTTCTGGTACATCCGTACTTTCCGGCATTGAATCGTTTTTGTATCCGGAGTCCTATTGTCGGCTAGCCCCACCCCGGATAAACTTTGCCTTCGATCAGGAGGCTACGCTTTGACCGGCTCAGAACGCCGCAATACCCAGCGCTTTCAAATGCGGCTGCCGCTTACGGTCCGATGGACCACAGGTGCGGCGGTTGGCGAGACCAGCACGGAATCTCGCGATGTTAGCTCCCGTGGCGTTTATTTCTTCCTCTCCAAGGATGTCAAACAGGGTTCCGCCATCGAGATCCTTTTGACCTTACCCAACGAGATCACTTTAGCCGGACCTGTCCGCGTTCGCTGCCTCGGCCGCGTACAGCGCACCGAGCCGCGCGACGAAGGTGCCATCGGTGTCGTGGCTGCCATCGAGCGATACGAATTTCTGCGCGGCGATGACGACGTAAAATAATACCGTCGTAGAAAATTTCGCGTATTGAGTTTTCACAAGTTTCTTGCTCGCTCACTGCGGAGGCGGGCAGGATAAGCCGGAGTGCCTCGGCCCCTCAGCGGAGCGCTCCGGCTGTTTTTTTTGCTGTCAATTTTCATCCCTCGAGTCAAGTGGGACCAACGGCTTCCTGCCAGTCTTCCTGTACTTTCCTACAACCACCGTTACCTGTTGGCCGCCTGTACTTGCGGGCAGGCGACTTACGTGTGCCATGTGCGCGAGGATGAACGGTGCCCGGAGAGCGTTGCAGTCAATAGCGTTTGAACAAAACGTTTGGCAATAGCCTATCCACAGCGGTCGGGGGAAGGCTCGGTCTGCAAGGCCTGAAACGATAGTGGAGATCAAATCGAGCGAGCTGCGGCCTGCATGCCGTGGCGGAGCGCGCCTTACCAGCCGGCGCGACTGGGATCGAAATGCGCGAAGTCAAAACAGGAGCAGGACGAATGGGATTGGAAACGCAAACCGAGCTGGAAATTGTGCCCAGCCCCGAGGCCGTGGCCGAAGTGACTGCAAAAATAGCCGCGGAAGCAGAAGCAGCGACGGTCGCGAACGCCGGCGCCGAATCAGCGGCGATTACCGATGAGCAGCTGGAAAATGGACTGATCCTTCCGGAACCTCGCTCTGAAGAAACGCTCGCGGGCATTTCAATGATCGAGCTCGCCGAAGTGCTCGATCAACATCGGCAGTGGATAGAAACCGGGGGTGAATCCGGCGCTAAAGCCGATCTGTCCGGCGTGAATCTCTCCAAGGCCGATCTTACCGGCGTCAATCTGCAAGGCGCGCACATGCACCGCACAAATCTGACCAGTGCCGACCTGTCGATGGCCAATCTGCGCGGTGCGAGCCTGGTGCAGGCGGACATGCGCGACACGAACCTGCTGGGCACGGAGTTGCGCGGCGCGAATCTGATGGGCGCGAATCTCTATGGCGCGGAAGGCGTGTGGGTCGGCCGCCTGGGCGGAACGAATTTGTTCGACGCCATCCTGCCGGAAACGGTGGCGGCCTTTGACAGCTCCAAGGCCATTGCCGACGCTACACAAATCGCGCGCTGGTTCTATTTCCTGATGCTGTCCGCCAGCGCCATTTGCGCTTTGTTGATTGCCTTTACGTCGGACGTGCGCTTGGTGATGAACGCGTCGGCAATCCCAGTGCCGAAACTTGGCAACCTGCTGCCGATGGGCGGCTTTTATCTGGGCGGGCCGATTTTGCTATTTGCCGTGTATTTGCGATTTCACTTTGTGCTGTTGCGGTTGTGGGGAAGCATGGCGGCTTTGCCGGCGACCTTCCAGGACGGTCAGACGCTGGAAAAGGACGGACCGTGGTATTTGATGGGCATGGTGCGGCGGCACTTCCGCTGGACGCGTGACGGACGGTCGTCGTTTGCCATGCTGGAAACGGTTGTTTCGACGGCGCTGGCTTATTGGGTGGTTCCGGCCACGCTGCTTCTTTTCTGGCTACGATACCTGGTGCTGCAAGATTTCCGCGGGACACTGCTGCAAGCAGTGTTGTTCACCTTGGCGATCGCCACGGCTACTTGCGTTCCCACGATCGTGGCGCGGGTGCTGCGACCCGGTGATCCGTTGCGCAAGGACTCGAAAAATTTGCTGCGCATGGTCTTTCACGCCACGCGGGCGGCGCTGGTCGCCGGATTGGTGATCTTGCTGCTGTCCATCGGCGTAATCCGCGGGCTTCCCGCAGACAGCGATGCCGCTCCGGAACGCTCCTCGGCCAGCCTGCGGCGCTGGGCCGCGCAAGCGTTTCAGTCCGTGGGCTACCGTCCGTATGCAGATCTCACCGAAGCTACGCTCTCGCCCCTGCCGCATGGCAATTGGAACGAAGAATCGCTCGCCGCGGTGCAAGGCGTGCGCTTGAATCAGGTGGATCTGCGATTCGCCCGCGCCTATCGGGCATTCTTGTTGAATGCCAAGCTTTGGCGCGGCAATCTGGAAGGCGCCTATTTGTCCGAAGCGGATTTGCGCGGCGCGAATTTGCGAGAAGTGATCCTGCGCGACGCCATTCTGGATCGCGCCCAGCTGGGACGCGCAACCCTGGTATCCGTGGACGCGAAAAATGCGAACTTCAACGCCGCGGATCTGCGCGGCGCGGATATGTCTTACGCCAATCTGGAGAACGTGAAGCTCTCGAACGCCAAGCTTCCAGGCGCCTCCTTGTATGGGGTGAACTTGCGTAACGCGCAGATGTTGCGCACCGATCTCTCTCGCACGGATTTGCGTGATACCCATCTGGAACAAAGCATCCTGTCGTTCGCTGACTTGCGTGAAGCGGACCTATCTTCCGCCAAGCTGATGCAGGCGAATTTGACCGGCGCGCAGATGAAAGGGACGATCCTGCTGGACGCTGATTTGCGCAATGCAGACCTGCGCGGGGCTGTGTTCAGTGGCGCGATCCTCCGGGGCGCGGACTTGACCGGCGCGAATATAGCCGGGGCGGACCTTCGTGAATCACCCGGCATAACGCCGGCGCAGCTTTGTTCGGCACGGTGGCGCGGAGCATTGTTTAGCGACGAAATGCAGGCAGCGATGCAGTCACAGTGCGGCGCGCAATAGCTGCAATTCAGGCTCACCTCTGCCATTCAGGCTTGACCCCGGACGCCCGGGAAAGCCTGGCGAACCGGTCTCTATTGATTGCAAAACAGTTATAGTCCTCAGTCTGTTCTGGCATGAATTCCGCAAGGAGCGAAGGGCCAGCACGCCGGTGAAGTTCGACCGTCGCGTGCGTCCTGCCCGTACCTTGATTTTGTCGTGTTGCGGGAATATACTCTTGTTTCGCTCTGAAGCGGTCGAACGATGAGTGGGCGCACAGCCCACTTTTTTGTTGGCGCCGGACGGAGTGCAACTGATACCGGCCTAGGCCGGGGAGTCTCTGCGTGAATCTGGAGAAAGTCCGCGCAGCCGCCGAGCGGGTGGCTCGTTCGGAGGGTTTGGAAGTTGTCGACGTCGAATGGAAGGTCGGCAAGCAGCGGTTTTTGCGGGTGTACATCGACCGGGTGCCGGTAACCCCTGCCGCTGGGTCGACGGTTCCCGGTGGCGGCGGCCAGGTTGTCGAGACGGACCCGGGTCCGGGTTATGGCGGAGTCGGCCACCTGGACTGCGAGAAAGTCAGCCAGCAGTTGAGCGTCATCCTCGACGTTGAGGAATTGATTCCCGGAGAAGCGGGGTACATCTTGGAGGTCAGTTCGCCGGGACTGGATCGCGAACTGAAGCGGCCCAAGGATTTCGAGCGCTTCGCGGGACGCCTGGCGAAGATTTCGACGGTGGAAGCAATCGGCGACGCGAAATTTTTTGAAGGACGCCTGGCAGGATTCACGGACGGTAGGGTCCGGATGGAGTTGAAGAAATCGAAAGATAAAGAACCGCGGGTTGTGGAGGTGCCGATCGAGGCGATCCGCAAGGCGAATTTGGTCGTCGAATGGTAGACGTCGAGGGTGTTTTGGAATCGACGATAGCGAGCTGACTCCAGGAGGAGTCAGAGAATCGGAAAAGCGAGCTTAGGAACGAACGGAAAAATGGCGAATCTGCTCTATCAGCAAATCGAAATGTTGAGCCGCGAGAAGCACATCGAGCCGGAAGTGGTGGTGTCGGCGATCGAGGATGCGATGGTGGTTGCGGCGCGAAAATATTACAAGACCGAAGAAGACTTGCGCGCGAAGTTCAATCAGGAAACCGGCCAGGTGGACGTGTATTCGGTGTACACGGTGGTGGAGGAAGTCGCCGACCCGAAAAAGGAACTGAGCCTGGCGGAGGCGAAGAAGAAAAATCCGGCGGCGGAAGTGGGCACGGAAATCGTCACGCAGAAGCCGACCGACGTGCTGGGACGCATCGCGGCGCAGACCGCCAAGCAGGTGATTTTGCAGAAGGTGCGCGAAGCCGAGCGCGACACGATTTTTAACGAGTATCACAATCGTGTCGGCGAGTTGGTCACCGTGATCGTGAAGCGCGCCGAGGGCCCGGACCTGATCGTGGACATGGGGCGCACAGAGGCGCGGCTGCCGAAGCGCGAGCAGTCGAAATTGGAGACGTACAACATCGGCGAGCGTTTGCGCGTGATTATCAAGATGGTGGATCGCGCGGCGAAGGGTCCGCAGGTGATTACTTCGCGAGCGGACGCGGCGCTGGTGCAGCGGCTGTTCGAGATGGAAGTGCCGGAAATTTACGACGGCACGGTGCAGATCCGCCATGCCGCCCGGGAAGCCGGCGAGCGTACGAAAGTCGCGGTGGCGAGCCGCGACAAAGATGTTGATCCCGTAGGCGCGTGCGTGGGAATGAAGGGCATGCGCGTGCAGTCCATCATTCGCGAGCTGCGCGGCGAGAAGATCGACATCATTCCGTACAGCGAAGAGACCGTGGCATTCGCCCAGAAGGCCCTGAGCCCGGCGAAAGTGACGCGCGTGCAGATCACCGATCCGGAGAATCACAAGCTGGAGGTGATCGTCGAAGATTCGCAGCTGTCGCTGGCCATCGGGAAAAAAGGACAGAACGTGCGCCTGGCCAGCAAGCTGATCGGCTGGGATATCGACATCAAGAGCGAAGAAGAGAAGCGCCGCGAGATCGAAGAGCAGATGACCGCGTTGACGGCTCCTACGACTCCATTGACGGCGCTGGCAGGCGTGGGCGCGAAGACCATCGAGAAGATTGAAGCGGCGGGCATCACCAACGTCGAGAAGCTCGCGGGAATGACACCGGAGCAGTTGATGGAGATTCCGGGCATCGGCGAGAAGATGGTGGACAAGATCTATCAGGCGGTGAATCGCTTCTACGAAGGCGGAGAAGCGGCCGCCGCTGGTGAAAGCGGCGAAGCCTCCGAAGCCGAGTCTGCAGAGGCGACAGAAGCAGCCGCGGAGGTGGCCGTTCCTGCCGAGGAAGGCAGTGAGCAAGCCTCGACGGAAGTTCCGGCCGAAGGTGGCGCCGGCGCTTCAGGCGAATCAGGTGAGGCTACAGGCATGGAAACAGAGCAGGCGACGGCCGAACCGGTTGCTGAGGGCGAAGCGCAAGACGCCCCATCGCACGACGCTGAGTCGCACGACACTGAATCGCGTGACACCAAGGCCGAAGAGGAAGACGTTAACAAGCACAACGCTTAGCATCAACAAGATCAAGAAGCAAAAGTTCCGGCGGAGCTGGGACTGATAGGACGCATGACTGAAGCGAACCAAGTACGAATCAATGAACTAGCCCGCGAACTTGAGGTGAAGGCGAAAGCCATCATCGACCTCTTGCCGGGATATGGCGTTAGCGAAAAGAAGACGCACTCCAGTTCGATCCCAGAAGACGTGGCGGAGAAGGTCCGCAAGCACCTGAAAGGCATCGCCGACGCGGAAGCCGCCGCGGAAGAAAAGGCTCGTGCCGAAAAGGAGGCCAGAGACGCAGCGGCGAAAGCCGCGCGGATGCGCCCGGCGGCCGCGCCCGCGGCGCCTGCACCTCCCGCTCCGGCCGCAGCGCCGCCTGTTGCTGCCAAGCCGCCTGCGGGACCACCAGCCGCTCCGAGTGTCGCCTCGCCATCTCCTGCGGTACCTGCGGCTGCGCGTCCGCCTGCCGCAACGCCCTCAGTTCCGGCAGCTCCCGCGCCTGTGCCTAGCGCCGCGCCTGCAGCGGCTGCCCCCGCTGCTCCCGCGAAGGCACCGGCTGAACCGGCTGCACCTCCGGAAACTCCGCCGCCCGCGACCCCGGCTGCGACTGCTCCGGCGCGTCCGGCGCCGACACCTATTCGTCCGCCGGAGCCTGCCGCTCCTGGCGCACCAGCGGCGAGGCCGAGCATCGCGCCCCCAGCCTCCGGGCAACGTCCGACAAACGCGCCACCACCACGACCCGGCGGCCAGCCTGGATCTCAGCCTTCTGCCGTGCGGCCTGCCGCAGCCGCCCCCGGTGCTCACAGTGCCCGTCCGCAGGCTCCTTCGCGCCCGATGCCGACTGGCAATCGCGGACCGGTTCCCGGCACAACACCGGGTAGTCAAATTCGCGGGCCGCGCCCCGGCCAGCCCATCCGACCGCTGTCTTCTGGTGGCGGAGCCGGAGGCGGAGGCCGTTCTTTTCCGCCGCGTCCAGGAGGGCCTGGTGGACCCGGAGGTCCGGGCGGACCGGCACGACCTTTTGAGCAGCGCCGCGGACCGGTGCCAACAGGCTCGCGTCCAGGGCCACGCATGCCGGGACGTCCCGGAATGTTGCCGCCGTTGCCGGACAAAATGCCGCCAAAGGCGGAGCCCGGCAAGCCGCTGTACACACGTAAACCGCCGCAGCGCCAGCGGCCCGTCGCGGACAAGCGCGAGATGGAAGGTGAGCGCAAGCTTCACCCCACGCGCCAGCGTCCGGGCGCAGGTGGCCGCGGAGCCGTTGCCGCGGTAATCGCGCCGCCGGAACCACGTCCGCCGCGCGATGTCACCATCACCGAAGGAATTACCATCCGCGAGCTGGCGGAAAAACTCGACGTACGCGCAAAGGATTTGCTGAAGACGCTGCTGGATCGCGGAGTTTTCGCCAGCATTAACCAGGCGCTCGATGTCCCGACGGCGACTACGCTTGCCGAAGCCTTCAGCGGCGTGGTTAGCGTGGTCTCTTTCGAAGAAGAGATGGTGCTGGAAGTCGCCAAGGATGAGACCAAGGAAAATCTGAAGCCGCGGCCGCCGGTGGTTACGGTGATGGGTCACGTCGACCACGGCAAGACCAGTTTGCTCGACGCAATTCGAGAAGCCGACGTCGCCGCGGGCGAGGCCGGTGGGATCACCCAGCACATCGGCGCTTATAAGGTGATGGTCAACGATCGCGCGGTGGTTTTTGTGGATACGCCGGGCCACGAAGCGTTCACGCGCATGCGCGCGCGCGGCGCCAAAGTCACCGACATCGTCGTGCTGGTTGTGGCTGCCGACGACGGCGTGATGCCGCAGACCAAGGAAGCCATCGACCACGCCAAAGCTGCGAATGTGCCGATCGTGGTGGCGGTCAACAAGATCGATAAGCCAGAGGCGCAGCCCGAGCGCGTGAAGCGGCAGCTCGCTGATCTCGGTTTGCTGCCTGCGGAATGGGGCGGCGACACCGAACTTGTTGAAGTTTCTGCCAAGCAGAAGACCGGCATCGACAAGCTGCTTGAAACGCTTTTGCTCCTCGCCGACCTGCGTGAGCTGAAAGCCAATCCCGACGCGCCGGCTGTGGGCACCGTGCTGGAGTCGCGCGTGGACAAAGGCCGCGGTCCGGTGGCGACAATTTTGGTGCAGAACGGCACGCTCAACGCCGGCGACTTCTTCATCTGCGGCGCGGTGTTCGGCAAAGTGCGCGCGATGTTCGATGATCGTGGACGTCCGGCGAAAAATGCGCCGCCTTCAACGCCGATCGAAGTCCTCGGCTTGCAGGGCACACCCGATGCCGGCGACAACTTCCAGGTCACCGACGAAGCCAAGGCGCGTCACATCGTCGAGTACCGTCAATCCAAGCAACGCGATGCCGCCATGGCACGCTCCAGCGGCGGGCGCATCACGCTCGACCAGTTGCACGAACAGCTCAAGGCCGGCGACGTCAAGGAATTGGGCATCGTCATCAAGGCCGACGTGCAGGGTTCGGTGGAAGTACTCAGCGAAATGCTGCCGAAGCTCTCCACCGACCAGGTCAAGCTCAAGATAATTGGCTCGGGCGTGGGCGCGGTTACCGAAAACGACGTGCTGCTGGCGTCCGCCTCAGGAGCGATTGTGATCGCCTTTGGCGTGCGGCCTGAACGCAAGGCGGCTGATCTCGCGCAGCAGGAACACGTCGACATCCGCACGCACAACATCATCTACGAAGTGTCCGACGAAATTAAGAAGGCCATGGAGGGCCTGCTGGAACCAGTTCTGCAGGAAACCTATCTGGGCCGCGCTGAAGTTCGCAATACGTTCCGGGTCAAGGGCGCGGGCACGGTCGCCGGATGCTACGTCGTGGACGGCGTGCTCAAGCGCGACGCGCAGATTCGCGTGCTGCGCGACTCCGCGGTGATCTACACCTCCAAGCTCAGCTCGCTGAAGCGCTTCAAGGATGACGCCAGCGAAGTCCGCACCGGTTTTGAATGCGGCGCGGGCATCGCCAATTTCAACGACGTCAAGGTCGGCGATATCCTGGAGTGTTTCCAGGTGACGAAACTCAGCGCTGCGGAAGCCGCCGCGCAGGGAAGCGCACCCGCGGCGCGCAGATAGCTTTCTCCGTTTTCGGAGCCGCTCCATGCCGGTCGGCCTGCTCACCCTCGAGCTGCATATCCCTGACGCGCAATCGCTGAAGGACAAGAGGCAGGTGCTGCGCAGCCTTAAAGACAAGTTGCGCCGCGAGTTCAACGTGGCGGTCGCGGAATTAGACCACCAGGACGTATGGCAACGATCCGTGGTCGGTGTGGTCACGCTGTCGAACGAAGAAAAGCACGTACAGGAGTCACTGCAAAAGGTGCTGGACGAAGCCGATCGCATTCTCGGCTCGTTCCTGATCGGGCAGAAGTTCGAGATCGTATAGCCCGGCAAGTTGTGCCGTTGCAGCAGGTGCTTACGTATTAGTGCTTACGTATCAGGGGATGTAGATG
>Ga0157378_10001091_pt1 | contig 24809 bp, 25 predicted proteins | sample M65metaG_FD_115309 | JGI IMG/M metagenome (GOLD analysis project Ga0157378, IMG submission 115309) | Miscanthus rhizosphere microbial communities from Kellogg Biological Station, Michigan, USA - M6-5 metaG | ecosystem: Host-associated > Plants > Roots > Rhizosphere > Soil | place: USA: Michigan...
CGAGGGGTTGGAGAGAAAGGCGTGAAGTTCCGGCGACTCGCGCACCATGGTCGCGAAGGAAGCCAGTTCCTGCTTGACCTGATCGGCCTGATTGTTCGCAAGGGCCACGTCGACCAGCGCGCCCGCGTATCGCTCGGCCAGGGCCTTCAATGCGAGCCTCTTCCAAGTTCGCGCAGGAAGGACTGAAACATTCGCGCGCGAACTTCCGAATTCATTCTGGAACTGACAAGTTCCCCGGCCCGCCTCACTGCCAGCGTCGCCGCAACCTCTTGCAACTGCTGTTGCGCGACGCGCTCCGAGGAGGCCAGCTCCGCACGCGCCGCCTGCGCGATCTTTTCAATTTCAGCTTGTCCCGAAGCGTACAGCCGCTCGGATTCCGCAGCCCAATTGCGTTGCGCTTCCTGGCGCATTTCCGCGACCTCGGGTTCCAGGCGCGCCATCTTGGACTCCACCTGGCGCAATTCGCGGTCAGCGTCTTCCTTGGCGGCGGTGGCTTCGTGAATGCTTGCGGCTATGGATTTGGCATTGCTCTGGAAAAAGGAGCTGCCATGTTTGGCGATGAGGAATGCGATGCCGCCAAAAATGATCAGAAAGTTGAGCCAGCGGAATATCGCGCCGACGTGAGAATCAGCAGGGTCAGGCGCGGCGCCCTCCGCCGCAAATGCGGAATGCGCCGCGAAAAACATCATCAGGATTCCCGGGAAAAAGGTCAGAATGCGGTGAAAGCATTTCATCGCGGCGCCTTGCCTTCGGAGTGGCCCGGAGCAGACGGAGCGCCAGCCAGAATGGCCTCGGCAATATCGTCCGCCAGAGTGCCGCTGGAACGTTCGAGCTCCACGCGTGCCGTGGCAACATCGGCGGCGATCGCTTTTTTGGCTTCCTGGAGCGCGCTCTGGGCGGCGGTGCGGGCAGCGTTGATGGTAGCCTGGCGATCGTCCAGGGTGCGCCGCCGCTGGACTTCCTGCTCGGCGAAAACCTCGGAGCGGGCTTTTTTCAACGAATCGTTATAGACGCGCTGTTTCTCGTGCGCGGCCGTCCGGCTGGCATCGGCCTCAACGCGCGCCCCTTGCGCGCGCCTATGGCGCTCGGCCAGCACGCGTTCCATGGGCTTGAAAAAACTCCAGCGCATGAAGAAATAAAATAGGAAAACGATAATGACCGTGGGAACAGCCGCCAGAAACAAATCACCGAGTTGGTTAAGAATTTCCACTGATTACGCTAAGGCACCCGACCATGCCCGCCAAATTTCATCTCCGGAATACCTGAGGTGCACACCCGCCCTACAGAGAATTCCACTCTGGACAAAGGAGTGATTTTATAGCATTTGAGCGGCGTTGGCGCAAGTCCCCGCGCGCGTAAGGATGCATTTTATTAACAAAAGTCTTCTAGTCGAAAAACTGTGAATCGCGAAGCGCCGTCAGCCGGCTTGCTGGGGCCAAACGTGGCGCGCTAGAATGGCTCGCGCGGCAGGCTCCAACGATTCCATCCTTCATTAGGGCTTGTTCCGCGGCCTTTCTTTTCGTGCGGCCTACCACAAGGAGAGCTTGATGCCCGCGTTTCCCGGCGTGGATTTTCTGGATTTTGATTCCCTCCTGAATGATGAAGAATTGCTGGCGCGTAAGACGGCCCGGCAGTTTGTGGACGAACAGGTCATCCCGATTATCGAAAAACATAATCGGGAATCGACCTTCCCCTTGCAGTTGGTGTCGAAACTGGGCGAACTGGGCTTTTTTGGCGCGAACCTGGAGGGCTATGGCTGCGCCGGGATGTCCAACGTAGCTTACGGCCTGGTCACACAAGAACTGGAGCGCGGGGATTCAGGCCTGCGCAGCTTCGTTTCCGTGCAGAGCGCGCTGGTTATGTTCCCGATCCATTCCTACGGCTCGCCGGAACAAAAGGAAAAGTGGCTTCCGCGCATGCAAAGCGGAAAAGCGGTGGGATGCTTCGGGCTCACCGAACCGCAATTCGGCTCCAATCCAGCCGGCATGCTGACGCGCGCCGTGAAGAAGGGCGACCGCTACATCCTGAACGGCGAAAAAATGTGGATCACCAACGGGTCGCTCGCGGACGTGGCGCTCGTCTGGGCCAGGTGCGAAGAGGACGACAAGATTCGCGGATTCCTCATCGAAAAAGGCACACCGGGATTCAAGGCCTGGGACGTGCACGGCAAGCTTTCCCTGCGCGCGTCCATCACTTCAGGCCTGGCGATGAATGACTGCGAAATTCCCGCGGAAAATGTGCTGCCCGGAGTCTCCGGATTGAAAGGTCCGCTCAGCTGCCTGACGCAGGCGCGCTACGGAATTGGCTGGGGCGCGATCGGCGCGGCCATGGCGTGTTACGATACAGCCTTGCAATACGCCAAAACACGCAAGCAGTTTCAGAACAAGCCCATCGCGTCGCACCAACTCGTGCAGGACAAGCTGGTCTTCATGATCACGGAAATTTCCAAGGCACAATTGCTGGCGCTGCACATTGGCAGGCGCAAAGATCAGAACAAGGTCGATCCCACGCACGTTTCCATGCTGAAGATGAACAACGTGTGGATGGCCATGGAAACGGCTCGCAAGGCGCGAGACATTCTGGGCGCCAACGGCATCGTCGACGATTACTGCGTCATGCGACATATGAACAACCTCGAATCGGTCTATACGTATGAAGGCACGCACGACATTCATCGCCTGGTCATCGGCGAACGCATCACGGGTATTCCGGCTTATTTCTGAGGGGGACTTGATGATTCGCAACACTTCCGGCTCCGTGCATGTCCTTCCGTTCCTTTCGCACGCTTTCCTACTGGCAGCTTTCCTGCTCGCAGCGGTGGTCACGCCCGCATCCGCCCAGGGAAAGCCAAAAGTACGATCCATCACTGCATTTGTCCGCCTGGATATGGACCAGTACAAACAGCAAGTGACAGAGACGATGACAATGCTGCGCAAAGCCAAAGCGCGATTTGAGCTTGCCGGGTACGAAGTGCAGACCATCCGCATTACCACGCAGCCCTTCACCGAATATACGAAAGGAAAATCAAAGCAGGACATCCTCGCCTTCTTTCACGAATTTGACGCCATCGGAAAAAAGGAAAACATCCTCATCGGCATCGGCCCAGCGATGATGTCTGATAAAGACGATCCGGAAGAGGCGCGACTGCTGGCGGAGATTCTGAGCCAGAATGTTTCCATTCGCGGCACGGTTGTGGTGGCCGGAGATGATGGCATTCACTGGAAGGCCGTGCGCGCTTCGGCCGAAGTGATGAAATATCTGGAAGATAATACCGACCACAGTATCGGCAATTTCTACTTCGCGGCCATTGCCAACGTGCCGACGTACGCTCCTTTTTATCCGGCTTCCTATCATCAGGGCCTGGGACACCAATTTGCCATCGCGCTCGAATCAGCAAATGTCGTCGCCGGAGTGATGGCCGTGCAGCGCGACCAGGAAGCCACTCGCCAGGCGCTGATCTCCGAACTGGGCATGCACGCGATGGCCATCGAGAGAATCGCCAGTGATTTGGACAGGGAAACCGGCTGGACGTACATGGGTATCGACCTTTCTCCCGCTCCACACAAGGAAGTATCGATCGCTTCGGCAACAGCCGGATTCACTGGCGGCCGGTTCGGTACCAGCGGCACGATGACCGCTGCGGCCACCATTACGTCGGCGCTTCGCGATATTTCCGTGAAGAAAGTTGGCTACTCGGGGCTGATGATGCCAGTGATGGAAGACACGCGGCTCTCGCAGCTTTGGAGCGAGGGCGCGATCTCCATGGACCAGCTTCTGGCGTATTCAGCGGTATGTGGCACGGGACTCGATACGATCCCGCTGCCGGGCGACATCACGAGCAACCAGCTCGAACGCATTATCGGAGATATGGCCAGCCTCTCAGTAAAATGGTCCAAGCCGCTGAGCGCGCGTCTACTGCCCGTAGCCGGCGCGAAGGCGGGTGACCGCACGGAATTCGCCGATCCGAATCTGGTCAATACCGTAATCCAACCGTTGCCGTAGGTTTGAGTCCGACAGGCTTCACAGGTTGCGGAAAAAATGACTTATTCTGTCATTCTGAGCGAAGCGAAGAATCTCTTTTCGATCTAAGTGCAAGAGAACAAACAAAGAGAGATTCTTCGCTTCGCTCAGAATGACAGCGTTTTGAGTTTTTCTGCAGCCTATTCAGCCTGTCTGGTTTAGATGCGAGTAGCATGCGACGAAAATCGACCGGCTGAAACCTGTCCTACTGAGACACCTTGATCGCCGCCATCAAAATCGGCTTCGCCCAATTCGGCGCGCGCTGCAATTCGCACATCTCCACGGCCTTCCCTTCTATCGCGTGCAGAATTAATTTCGGCTTGGGTATCGAGCCGGAATGAGGATCGGCTTCCTCGCTGTTGTCGTAAACGATCACCTCGGTAAGTTTCGGAAGCAGTTGAATCAGGTTCCAGCGGCTGCGAACATATCGTTCACGAATTTTCGCCTCGGGAATATCATGACCGCCGCGCATGAACCTGGAATGGACGCGGGCGATGTGCAGTTCAGGACTTTCAAGCCCCACGTACCAGACGCGCACTTCGATTCCAGCCTCAAGCGCTTTTCGCAATAGCGCAACGATCGTGTGCCCGCCCAGCGTGGTCTCGAACGCAAAATTGCATCGTTCGTCGATGGCGCGCTCGAGCAGGCGCTTCCCTTCGTACCATGCAGCGCTATTTGCTTCTTCGGGAACGATGGATGGATTTGCGGAAAGTATGCGCCTTGCCGCTTCATCCGGATTGAAATACTCCGCGCCCTTAAGCCGGAACGTCGCGCCGCCGATACTGCTCTTCCCCGCCCCGTTGGTTCCCGCCAGGACGTAGATGCACGGAGTCCGTATTTCCTTAGCCACGCTTCCGCGCGGCAATCACAGCCGCCTTTCCCAGTTCCGCCGGAGAAGCCGCAAACGCCGCTTTCATTGCGGCACTGGACTTAGGGCTCTGCATGCCAGCCAACAGGGCATCAAATTCGAGGCTGAGCGTATCGAGAGTCGATTCGGTGGCGTGAGTAAGTCTATTAAATTGGTCGACGGAGATCAGGATGGCCTTGGGCGCATCATGCTTGGTGATCACCACGGCGTCGCCATGGAGGGCCATTTCCAGTACGCGGCCGAATTCGTTTTTGGCTTGCGTGGCCGTAAATCGCGCAGGCGCGCCGCGCGTGTCTCGACGAATGGAATGGGCTTCCGAAGGGGTGCTACGCCGTACGTTGCGCATGGGTGGCCTCACAATAACCATTTTAGCTAATTTAGCTAATTTGGTCAATCATGAGAAAAAAAGGCCCGGTGACCGGTTGGCTTTTGGGATGGGGAAACAGTGCCGGCCCCACAAAACGGGGGCAGCCCCTACTAAACCGGTTCGTAGAGGCGTTCCGTCTTTTCGAGACAGAACGGACGTCTTCGCGATAACAGCGCCCCGCTTCAGCGGCGATCGAGGCCCATCATGGCATCAAGCGAAATCGCGTTCTGCTCCAGATGGATCAGCAGATAGTAGTAAATGAAACAGTACGGCAGCTGCAGCCCGGAGACGAGCCAATCCTGCGCCAGATTTGTTCCGATGACGAGACCCGTCATCACCAACGCGCCGGCAATCAGCGTGAAACGCGAAAGCAGGCCCAGCATCAACAGGAGGCCCAGCGCCGTTTCCACCCACGGCAACACTGCAGCAAACACGGGCAGCATCCCCGCTGGAATCAAGTGCGCGTGCTCGAAGTAATGATTCAGATACGCCAGAAACGCAGGCCGGCCGTTGAGAACCCGGCTCAGCCCGTGGAGCAGGATATTGGCGCCAAAGGATAATCGCAAAATGGTGTAGGCGATTACGATGTTGGAAGCTTTGCGCGCGGACACGGCTTCCGCTTGGTTCAAGGTGCTGACGGATTCACTCACAAATCCTCCTGAGACTTCTCATTTACGCGACGTTCGCGCCAGAGGCCTCGCGGATTACTGCAGGACTGTGCGCGCGAACAAGAATATTATGGTGCGCTCGTGGGACGGTTGACGTTTTATACCACGATTCTGCGGCTTGCAACCGTTTATGAATGCCTCGGCAGGCCAGTAGCACAGACTTCAGTCTGTGGATTTTCTGTGATCCAGTACCGGACCAAAAACCGCCGGCTGAAGCCCGCGCCACTAGAACCTCATCCCTTAAGAAACGTTTTCAACTCTTGCGTCAATTCTTCCGGCGTCTGCTCGGGCAAAAAATGGCCGGTGGGCATCGCATGGCCCTGCGCTTCGACGGCGCGGTCCCGCCAGGTCTGCAGCACGTCATACAAGCGATGGAACGGGCCTTTTTCCGACCAGAGGACCAGCAGCGGGCACTGAATTTTCTTGTCCAGATCGGCCTTGTCATGCGCCAGATCGATGGAAGCGGCGGCGCGGTAATCCTCACAGACCGCGTGAATCGTTTCCGGCATGCGAAACGTGCGGAGATACTCCTTGAATACCGCCGGCTCAACCCATGCCGGCAGCGGGTCCGTAATCTTGCTCCCTCCAAGCCAAAGCAGTGTGCATTTCAAGAAATATTCGGCGCTGTTTCCCACGAGCGTCTCGGGAAATGGCGGCGGCTGGACCATCAGAAACCAGTGATAGAAAATCGTGGCAAATTCCTGAGTGATGCCCTGGTAGAGCAGGTAGGTCGGCACGATGTCCAGGATCACAAGTCTGGTGAGCGCTTCAGGATGATCGAGCGCCAGGCGGTGCGCGGCGCGGCCCCCACGGTCATGCCCCACGAGAGAGAACTTATCAAATCCCAGATGCTTCATCACCTCCACTTGATCCTGCGCCATGGCCCGCTTTGAATACGCGAAGTGATCCGCGCCGCCCGCGGGCTTGCTGCTGTCGCCGTAGCCGCGCAAGTCCGTCATCACCACGAAATAATCCTGCGCCAGCGCGGGCGCCACCTTGCGCCACAGCACGTGCGTTTCCGGAATGCCGTGCAGAAGGAGAACCGGCGGACCATTGCGGTTCCCGCCATACACCGTGTGGATGGCCGCGCCCGACGTTTTGACTTCCTCGGTCTTAAATCCTTTGAAAAAATCCTCGTGCAGCAGCGGTGGCGCGGATTCAGGATCAACGGACACGTAAGGTGTGGGCAGCGAACTCCCAGCGACCGGCACGAGCGCCGCAGCCATGGAATTTTTCAAGAATTCACGTCGGCCACGATCGGACATCATTACCTCCGCTACGGGAATCGCATAATGGATGGCTCTGGCGATAGGATAGCGCCAAAAACCTGAGCTTTCAAAAGCTGATGGTATGAGCCAGTTCCGAAACGCCGTTTTCGAGGCGCTATCCATTTCCGGGCGACGTTCTGCCGGGACAGCTCAAATCGTTCCGGACCGGAAGCACGCAGATTTGGTATTTCTGCTATCCGCTGATCCGTATAACGGAGGAAACATCCTCATGTCCGGGGGACAGACGGGAACCATAGACAGTCGTGGACATGTCGAGGAAGACCCGGTTCCTCGTTACGGCCCGCAAGCCCAGACTCGCTATGCGTACTTGACTGTGATTGACGCCAGAAGCGGTGAAAAACTATGGGGCGCGGAGCACGTGTGGGGCGGACTTGTTACCGGATTCAATAGTGTCGGGGTTCGCTTGATTAAGGACTTAGAAAAACAGACCAAGAAATAGTCTCGTTCCACGACCGCGACTACTCTTCAGGAGCGACTTTAAGCGACCTACGATTTTCAGCTGGATATTCGTTGACGCCGTAAACGCCAAGTATTATAAGGCCTCCCCATTGGAGGTTCTATTCGATGACAAAATTTCGGTTGGTGTGCCTCTTCGTTTTATTGGCCACCGCGTCCGTAGCGTCGGCTCAGGAAACCATGAAGAAGGGCGATAAAGCCTGGACCGAGCTGGAAGCAACGCTTCGAGACGCCAATCTCAAATGGTTGTGCCAGGGAAAATACTATAAGCCGAAGAGGCAAGACTGTGTGGATTTACGGGCCAAGTATTGGGATGACCAGTTCTTCGAAATGAATCCGGGAGCCAGCGGCACGCAAACCAAGGCACAAATGGTTGAGGGACAGACCGCCGGTGCCAAAACGTACCCGGACGTTGTACGCGGTGAGGGACCCAATCCCACTGAGTTCACCTTGATGTCCGTTTACAACCACGGTACGTTTGCGATGGCTGTGGATCACACGCTCTTTAAGGTGCGGTTGAACGCCCAAAAACAGCCCGACTTCGAGCACGTTTCTCCCTTTAATCGCACAGATCATTGGTACCTGGATGACACAGGTAAGTTGGCTGTGGTGCGGGAAGTCACCTATGCCCGAGTATTTGTAAAGAAGAACGGAGAGTGGAGACCCGCAGTTGGTGCCTCTTCTCCTCGCCCACCATCGAAGTAAGACAGAATCGAGCCATTTGGAAACGGATTCCCGAAGTCAGGGACTCTCCAAATATCAGAGGTCCAAAGGCATGGGAGCCCGAATGGCGGGCTCTGGAGAGAAGAAGGAAAAGATAGCGTGACAGATTCATTTCAAAACGAGAGGAGTTCCGAATGAAATATCTATACGGGCTGTTCCTGTTCCTGCTTATTGTTCCTGCGGTCCCCACATCGGCCCAGGAGACAATGAAGAGGGGCGATAAGAACTGGGTAGCCCTGGAAAAAGAATTGGACGATGTGAATAATCAGTGGCTCTGCGCAGGACAGTATTACAAAGCGAAAATGCAGGATTGTGTAAATTTCAGGGCAAGTTACTGGTCCGATCAATTCTTCGAAGTTGGCCGGACGGGGAAGACGCAGACCAAGGCTGAGATGGTTGCCTCGCAAACCGCTAACGCCGCAAAAAATCCGGATGTCGTTCGCGGCACAGGACCAAACCCGCAGGATTTCAAGCTAATGTCGGTATATGGGGATATCGCGCTCGCAACCGACCATACGGTCTTCAAAGCCGCGGACGCCAGCGGTCAGGTCTCCGTATCGGGTGAGGCCAATGTTCTTCGGATGTTCGTTAAGGAGAACGGTAAGTGGCGGCCCGCGGGGGCGGTGCTAATACCGGCCCCGAAGTAGCTCTCGAGTGGCTTAGGTAAGTTAGGTCATCGACCCTCAGTTGCCTGACATCCCGGCATGGTTGCGGTGGGATCTGGCTTTTCGGCAGATTCCCACCGGCGGATAAGTCCGTTTAGTCTGGCCTATCCAACGGCCGGCAGGTTCAATGACCGCGTCTGGAGAATTGCTCCAACAGCAACAAGAGCCTGAAAGAAATCGCCGCTACAACCAGACCATAGAGGATTAGAACTACACCTATAACTCTGAACACTGTTCGTGATTTGCGACGACCACTGGCATTCCCAACCAAATATATGTCACGAGTAATGCGCGAGTTTCCGAATCGCTCCTTCAACCAGGCGTTGAATCTTACCCCGCAACGCTGGTCAAAATTAGCGACAGAGTCCAAATTGAGCAAAACTGCTCCTCCCGCCAAAATGTTAATGATGCCGAATGCCATGAAGGCTAGGACTCTGTTCATTTCGAGGAAAACTCTATAGTGCAACTTCGCCAGCGACAAGGACGGCTGTGACTTTGCTCAGTGGCCTCACCTAGCGCAATAAGCTGCGGATCTTTTTGGCCGCAACGCCAACCGGAATTGGGAATTCATTTGCCTTTCACCTCGTTGTACACCTCGGTAATGAACCGGCTTTTGCTTTCTGGCGTGTCACCCTTGGTTGTCCCGTCGTACGGAGCGGTTAAGTTCGCGGCTAGAACTGCGTCCAACGATTTGCCCTGATCGATCAACTCCTTCGTCTTGGCGAGGATATCGACGACCATGGCGCGATACGGAATCAGGTCAGCCTTCTTTACAAGCGTGCCGTGACCAGTGATGAGCGTCGTGTCTGGACCAGCAGTATTCGCAATCATGTCGATCGCTGTGATCATGCCCCTGATCGAGCCACCATTAACCTGATCGGCAAAGGGATAACCGAAATTGCGGTAGAAATCGCCGATATAGATCGCGTTTGCATGTTCGAACCGAATGACCGTGTCCCCGCCCGTATGAGACGCTGGAACCGGAATAAAATCGACCACTTCTCCGTCCATGTGGATCGTTACGGCGGGAGAGCCTGGTGTGCCCAACGGATAGGTTATGACGGGAACGCCGGCCGGATCGGGTGCGGGACCCAGGGAGCCGTCGCCTCGACGGGGCGGGTGCAACATTTCATTCCGCAACTCCTCACGAGAGAAAATCAAGGCACCCTGCTTCGCGAAAAATGGATTGCCGCCGGTATGGTCAGAATGGATATGCGAGTTGACCAAAATCCGAATAGGCGCGGAGCTGAATGTCCTGATCGTCTCGAGAACTTTTTCGTGAAGCTCCTCGTCTTGGGAGTCGACCATCAGGATGCCGTCAGGGCCGAAGAGCACTGCGATCCTCCCGCCGGCCGCATCGGGGTGATTTCTGTCAAAGTCGGGCGAGCCCTGCAGGATGTAAAGGTTGGCCGCCAGCTTGGCCGTCACCGAAATCTGGATCTTCTCCCATTGCGCAAACGAGCGCCCCTGTCCGGGACTCTGTGGCGCCGCTGCTTGCCCCTGTGCCCCAAGCGTTGTGGGGATTACCGCCATCGCGACCAGCCATCGCAGTAACGATCCTGCACGGTTCATTGACCTCACCCTCCAGAATCGGAATGTAGGATCGAGCGCGACTTCGGATCAGTTAGACCATATCGCATCAGTTCGCTGCCTCCGAGGAGGCTGAAAGGACGTGAATTGCTATTCCCCATCTCTCGGGATCCAGTTTATCGATCCGTACGACAACGCCCATAAAGGTCGAGTTTAGTGGGCTGTCAGGTTGGAAATCGGTCGTCACATAGACACTCATTCCAAGCATGTAATGGCCTGCCTGCGTAGGAAAATAAAGACCGTCCTGCGATCCGTTCAAAATTGTGCAATATTCTGGCGGCAAATCCGGGTCGACGGGGCGAATGCGCACGTCCCGTGACAAATCAACTCGAGGATACCGGCGTCGTTCTTGGGGCTCAGTCGACACGGACGCATCTTTACCACAGAGTTGGCAGCAGCAAAAGTCGCATTCTCAACTGAATTTCATCGGCTAAAGAGAGCCCACAACATCGGATGTGGTTGTATTTCGCCTCCGATGCCGCATTCCGGGCAGCCTGGTGCTCTCAAGGAGTCCGTAAACTATGGCTTGCAGTCTATTCGGTGAAGTTTGAAATGCCAAAGTTTCTCTGGGGCGCTGAAGCGCCACCACGTCGCGCTGTATCGTAAAACACGCGATCCACAGCAACCATTTCAATTCAACCCATTTTGCCGCGCCGAAGTCCGTCCGAGGCCACGGAAATGGGGGCTCGATTAAGCTCTCCATGTTCCAAGCCAGAACTGTTCGCGCCGCGCATAAGCGTACGCCAGGACTACAGTGGAACACTTCCGTTTTCCGTACTTCCCTGGGTGCGTCGCAGACAGAATAAACGCATAACTAATTATTGTTCTTACAGATACGGGACTCTAAGAAGTCAGAAGGCACCCGCAGCAAAGATGGCCCAACAGTTGCATTTGGGTAAACGTGGGAAGAAAAGCACAAACTTTTCGGTATCGAGTCTGTCCTCAGTGCTCAGATGAGTTTGTACCTGTTCCCAGCTAAAGATGGGAGGCTACGTGCTGAAAATGTCAGATAAATCTAAAATTCAAGATCATGAGAACAGAAACTCTGAACAGCGTACCAATCCGCGCTATCGATTGTCGCTACCTCCCGAAGTTGAGATTCGGCATGGCGATAAGGGCGCACCGATCCAAGCGAGCCTCGGTAACTTAAGCCGAGGAGGATGTTATGTGGAAACGAATAGCGTATTTCCTTTGGAGACCGAGCTGACCGTAACCCTGAAAAAAGGCGTCGATTCCGTAAAAGCGCTGGCGCGAGTCGTGCGGGCTGTCCCTCACAAGGGATTAGCACTGGCGTTTACGTCAATGGAGGGAGAGGAGTTCCGGATCTTGGAAAGTTGGCTGTCGCTATTTGTCGCCACGACATGGGTAGCAGCGAATCGCAGGAGATCGCAACGAGCGGCCATGCAAATCGACGTAAGAGTCTCGGGATATAACGGCGAAGGAACGCGATTTACGGAAGATACGCGCACTCATGTGATCAGCGCTTTCGGCTGCTCGGTGGTCCTTCGGTCCCCGGTCAGGAGGGGACAAAGGCTTGTTCTCTCCGATGCGCAGAACAAGAGAAAGGTGGAGTGCATGGTTGCGCATCATGAAGCAAGAGGAACCGAATGGCAGATCGGACTCGCATTTATCGTACCGAATCAACCGTTCTGGCCGATCGACTTTCCGCCCATCGAATAGTCTGCCCATCACCCAGACGCAAAGCAATTCGGTTCGCGGGTCCAAGAAGCCGACATCGATATGAAACCAGGAACACGTAGTACACCTCCTCTCACCAGATACTGAACTCGGATTCTCGGAAGGTGGGTCCCACGTTCCGAGAATACGTGCGAGTTAACCGATCGAGGAAGCTTAAGCTCCTTTGCATAGTTTGCAGAATCGATGACCGCAACTCTCGCAGACCTGCGTGAACTTACGCGTTCGTTTTCCGCATTTGCAGCATTTCAGGCTCACTTTGTGCCAACCAATACATCGGAATCCTGCGCGGCTTTTACGGTCGCGATTCCACCGCCCGCCAACAAACCGGAAGCTTTCAATTCTCTCGCTTTTTTTCTGCCGGCGGCCATAGCTGATTTATTCGTATCAAAACCCTTCCCCGTTGATGCAACAACCTGGTTTGAATCGCGGATTTCGTAAGACCATGTCATAGGATTTTCTCCAATCCATTATCCGGCTGAAGCTGCGCCTAGCCAGCCGCTTAGATTTTTGAAGTGCCTATTCCACAACGGGTCTCCAAAGCGAATTGGGCAATTTTCGACACTCCGGGAAAGCCATTCATCACGCTCTAACCGGTTCATGTGTAGGATTACTTCCGGTTATGCAGGCTCCGGAGAAAATCAAAACGCTGTCATTCTGAGCGAAGCGAAGAATCTCCCTTTGTTTTTCTCTGACAGTTAAATCGAAGAGAGATTCTTCGCTTCGCTCAGAATGACACAACACATCATTTTTTTGCAGCCTGTCTAACCGGTTAGCCTGTGACAGCGCCTACGGCTTTATGATCGGGTGATTAAGCTAAATCAATCCTACGCCGCGTTCACCTGTGCCGCGACAGTTCCTCCGCGCCGCAGACCCTGTGCTAGAATCCGCTCAAATTGCGGATCGTGCTGGCGCTGGGAGTTGCACAGGCCAGCCGCCATCATGCTCAAGGAGGAACCAGACTATGGGTATAACCAGGCGCACCATACTGGCAGCGGGTGCCGCGGCCGCGGCAACGGCCGCGTTGCCGAGCGCATTTGCTCAGCAGGCGAGCAAGGGAGGCACTGGCAAGTTCTACGAAAAAGGCTCCGTTCGTATCTACTATGAGGAGGCGGGATCCGGCTTCCCGTTGATGCTGCTTCCCGGCGGAGGGTTGAACTCCACCATAGGCTTCTTCACTGGCAACTCACCTTTCAACGCCGTCGAGGAATTCAAGGGACGCTATCGCTGTATCACAGCGGACTTGCGCAACGCACCCAGCGGCCAGTCCAGCGGCCCTGTCGAAGTCGACCGGCCGTGGGAATCCTATGCCGACGACCAGCTCGGTCTGATGGATCATCTGGGAATCGAAAAGTTCATGGTAATGGGTTTCTGCATTGGCGGCCCGTTCATCTGGAGTCTCTTGAAGCGCGCCCCCAATCGTGTTGCCGCGGCCGTGATCGTGCAGCCCGTGGGCTGGCGTCCGGAAATGCGCGACCGCAAGTATCCGGGCTCGTTTTGGACAAGCTGGGGTCCGCTGATTAACGCGAAGCGGCCTGAGATTTCATTGCAGACGGCCGATCAATTCGTGACCAGGATGTTCGAAACCAATCCGGACTTCGTCTTCACCGTGACGCGCGATTTCGTGCGTAGTTGCCAAAACCCGATCCTGGTCCTGCCGGACGATGTCCCCCCTCACCCCTATGCCCCAGCCATGGAGTGCGTGATGCTTGCGCCGAATGCCGAAACGAGCATTTTTCCCTGGAAAGAGCCCAAGGAGAGGGTCCCGCTGGCAGTGCGCCAAACCCATTCATTTCTGAAGGCCCATCAGCCTGCGTAGACGGCGAGCCTCAAATCGAAAAGTATTCGGCGGATGCGTTGACTCACGAGCATGCGGGGAGCTTCCGAACTTGCCGCCGGCAGCCCGGCCCACGCTATTATTCTGAAGCGTGAAAGCGATGCCGGACACACCTACTGAGAAGACCCCGCTTTGGACGGGCTCCCTCCTATCTTTTCTACGATGGCTTGCCATCGGCTTGGTGCTACTTTGGTCGCTTGCCGCGCTGATCCTCGTGTCGGCCCGTTGGATTGACCCGCCCACAACCACGGTTCACGTGCAGCGCCACTTGCAGGCGTGGATTCACCATGCGCCGTATCGCGAACGCTACAAATTCATTCCGCTCAGCCAAATCTCGGCCGATCTTCAGCACGCCGTAATCGCCGCCGAGGACACGCGGTTTTACCAGCACCATGGATTCGACTGGCACCAGATCCAAATTGCTGCCGAAGAGGATTTGGAGGGCGATCGCACTCGTGGAGCCTCCACTATTACGCAGCAACTCGTAAAAAACCTATTTTTCGGAACGGGACGCTCTGTCCTGCGCAAGGGCGCAGAGGCCACGCTCGTGCCGGTGGCCGAATTCACCCTCGGCAAACACCGCATTCTGGAGCTATACCTCAACGTGATCGAATGGGGCCCTGGCATTTATGGCGCTGAATCGGCCTGTCGTTATTACGACGAGACCGCTGCCCGGAATATCGGCCGGCAGCAGGCGGCCCGGCTCGCTGCAATTCTGCCTGCTCCCTTGAAGCGACGGCCCGAGCGCATGAATAACTACAGCTCGATTATTCTTAAGCGGATGGGCCAGATGGGTTGGTAATCGCGGCTGGCATTTTTATCAATTCCGCGGCTCTTATTACTCTCGTACTTTCTAATTTGATGGTGAGCTACACATAAAGTTGTGACTCGTTGGAGCCAACTTCCGGTCAGCACGCCGCGTTCAACATAACGAAAAACTGAAAGCGCCCTGGATATCCGGATAACCAAGATTTTCGCTGGTAGCTCATGCGTACAGGTATCTGAGCCGTTCTACATGTGTACTCACGAGCAGTTTTCGAGAACTCTGAATCCTCCTATCATTACGGCTGGAAGTTTTAGAGCAAATTCTCCAACGGGTATTTCCGAGTGATGACGATGAAGATGGCGAGCCGGGCATTTCTTTTCGCTTTTTTGACTGCCGTCGGCGCGCAATTAGCTGCCGCCCAGAGTTCGAGTTTGCCAACCGGCAAGGCGGCTGCAGGGATTGACTGGTATGAGGCGTTCGAAGGGAGTACGGACTCAGGCGGACAGGTGATGATGCTGACGTCGTCCGCAACCTACCACTTCGGTGATCGCTTCAGCGTGGGAGCGGGAGTGCCATTCTATTACAATCGCTCCGTTTCCACGACTAGCACCACCACAAATGACGGCATCGGCGATATTTTCGTGACGCTTGGCGCAGCATGGAAAGGTTCTGTAGTGAACTACGGGACTTCGCTTACCGGAACGGCGCCGACCGGAAATTCCGCGAAGGGCCTGAGCACCGGTCACGCAACATTTGATTGGAATAACCGCTTCGAGCATAGCTTCAACGTCTTCACACCCTTCGTCGACGCAGGTGTCGCGAATACGATCAACGACACGGTCTTTTTTCACCGGCCCTTCATCTCGTACGGCTACCTTGCGCACTTCGAAGGCGGCACGCACGTGGACTTGACGCATTCGTTCACGCTAACGCTCTCCGCATATGACATCGCTCCGTGGGGAACCCAGACGATCGTCAGCCGAGACATTCCGCAAAATGCCTCGGGTTCGGGCGGGCAGCACGGCCGTGTTTTTGAAACGAATCATCAGACGACCAGCACGGCGACGGTCAATCGGGACAACGGATTCACCGCCGGACTGAACTTCAGCCCGAAGCCTTACCTCGATCTCGAAGTTGGCTATACGCGCAGCGTGAAGTTTGCATTCAATTCGCTTTCGTGGGGAGTGGGTGTGAATTTAAGCAAGCTCCTCAGCGCAAGGAACCCGGTCCGTAAGTGAACACTTCCGAAGAGAAAACGAGGACAATCGCATGAAACTATCCACATCAATAATTACAGCCCTGTTTTTCGGAACTCTGCAGTTGGCGGGAGGAACAGCATTTGCGCAGCATGGTCCCGCGGGAGGACCGGGCCTGTCGCACGGCCCGTCGGCAAACAGCCATGGAGCGATGAACTCGCCGAACTCCGGCACTCATTCCACAGCTTCCGCTTCCCCGACGGATGTGCTGTCGCACAACTCGAAGCTCGATAGCACGCTGACCATGAAGCTTCAGTCCAAAAATTTGCTGCCTGCGGGAACAGATTTGAGTTCAGCCTGTTCGGGTTTTCGCAATCTCGGGCAGTGTATTGCGGCGATCCACGTCAGCCACAATCTGAATCTTAACTTTGCTTGCTTGAAGGCTGACATGACGGGCCAGGCTCCTGCTACGGGCTCGAATTGCCCTACGGGGACCGGAACCGGAAGCAAACTGAATTTAGGAAAGTCAATTCAGGCGCTTGCGCCCAAGGCCAACGCCACGGACGAAGCCAAGACCGGAACAAAGCAAGCGGACAGCGACATCAAGGAAGCCGAATCCAATACTTAGTTAACCCTGGCATTCCTGAGTCTGGGCCCGAGCACTCAAAGCGCTTCGGGCCCAAAGCCTTGGCCACTGCTGTTGCAAATTCTCAACGCACGAGATTGGTTCTCCTTAAACCCATTCCTTATATCCTTCGCTAGTCTTCTAAGTAAACTCATGCCGGAGGCACGCACCGCCTAAATCTGTCGGTCGAGACATCGATTCCATTACAACCCGAGGGTTCCTACGAGATATGCTTTACCTGGGGCGGAGCTACCAACTTTCAAATCGCAGGAAGATCCAGCCGCGACCGCCTCGCGACGTAAAAAGGGGCATATGCCAATGAAGCAATTTCTTGTCTTGTTCACGCTGTCGATCGTGTCAATCACTGGACTCGAGGCGCTCGGCCGTAAAACGGCAGCAGCTACAAACGCCAAAGACGAAATCCTTAAAATATCCGACGAACGGGAGGAGGCGCTGGCGAAAGGCGACATTGCAGCTCTCGATCGCATCGATGCGGACGACCAGGTCTATACGAATTGGCGTGGCGTGACGCTGACTAAGGCTGAACACCTTGCCGACATCAAGGCGCGCAACCTGACCTTCCAGACTTCCTTCAAGCACAACGATGTTCAGGTAGTCATTCACGGAAACACGGGAATCGTCACCGGCTTGAGCAAGACCAGTGTCGTCTACAAGGGAAGCGCCCCGGCCGGTGCGCGAAAATTCGTAAACGTGTTCGTCAAGGAAAACGGAAGATGGCTCTGCGTTGTGCACTTCGAGGCGCCCGTCGCGGAGTGACGGTTCCCGAGGTGAACGTTGCGTGCAGGGGATGCAGTTTCAGAAAGCGACGCGCTCAGCGATTTTTTCGGTTCCTGTAAACTTCAATCACCAGATACACCACCACGACGATATTGATCAGCAGCACGAGGACTCGCGGCCAGGTAATCCGCCGGGTGAGCTCATAAATTTCGAGCGGAATAAATGAACCCGTCGCGAAAATCGTGAAGTATTCCGCCCAACGTTTGCGCAGGAACAATCCGGTTCCTTCCGTGAACAGTACAGCCGCGTAAAAGAAAGTGCCCGCGCTGAGTTGTTTCAGCTTATGGGTATCAAGGATCGAGAATTTTTCCAGCAGGCGGAGAATGAAATGATTGTTGGGATCAACGCGGAAAATATTAATCCAGTGTTCGACCAACAGCGCCAAATCCTGGTGCAGTAATTTCAGAGCACCGACGCCTGCGGCGAAGAGCACCGCACCTTTAAACAGTTTGAAGGCTGCGATAATCCGAACGCCGGTCGTATTGCCGGCATGGCCGGCGCTGGGCTTTTCCTGCTTGCTCCGAAAGAAAGTCACGTGGCCTCTTACGATTATACGACTTCTCGCCGCCTCGCTGCTCAGGCATAGCCTTCTGGAAAGGCCAAACCACCGGCAGCCGTTGTCCGCAAGTCCAATGGATGATCCGCCCCCCTGAGGGCGATTCCCGTCGAAATGTCTTATTAAGTCTATTGTTTTCTGCGGCTAGCAGTCTCAAGCACCGGATGAATGTAGTAATCCCAGATAGAAACACGCCGATATTATCTGTAGGACTTCTAAAAATTTGGTCAGGCGAGGCGGATCGTGGGATAGGTGATCCCACGTATAGCCGTACTAGCTAGCGGGTACCCAAAATAATGACGCGGGAGAGCCATTGAGCCAATCCGGTACACGAGCCACTATCCGTGATGGCACAAAGCCATTTAGGAGGCGCGCATTGAACGGTCTCGATTTTCACCATCAGAGAAGTGCCCAGGAAAGACCCGGAACTCTGTGGTATTCGGCCCGTTTGGTGATACTGCTTGGCCCTCCAGGAGCAGGCAAGGGTACGCAGGCGCAACGACTCGCTCAGCAATCCGGATTGCAGCACCTTTCCACTGGCGACATGCTGCGCGACAATCTTCGCCACGCCACAGAACTTGGAAAAATGGCGACACCGTTTATAAACGAAGGCCGTCTGGTTCCCGACGACATTGTGCTTGGCATGGTGCAGGATCGCATTGCCCAGTCTGATTGCGTGAACGGATTCATTCTGGATGGATTTCCGAGAACCCTGGCGCAGGCGCGTGGGCTTGAAAGGATTTGCCGCGTCTACAAATCGAAGTCGATCACGGTGGTCAATTTGGTCGTGCACCCGGATACACTTGTGCGTCGGTTGACGAACCGGAGAATTTGCAAATTGAGCGGACACATCTACCACCTGATTGACCATCCGCCCATTCAGAATGGAATTTGCGACGTGGACGGCAGTGAGCTCATGCAGCGGCCAGACGACAATGAGGATGTGATCCGCGAGCGAATCCGAACCTATGAATGCCACACCCGCCCTTTGATTGATTATTACGCGGCTCGCGGTTTGCTTTGCCGGGTGGAGGCGATGGGGCACCCAGACGCAGTATCGTCGGAAATTAAAACGCTTCTCGACCGGCAGGAACCAACGAAACAGGAGGCGCGGTCTTCGCCGCCACTCGCGACTCGTGTTAATGAGTCATTGGGTAAATGACGTAGTTGATTCCGATGCGGAAGGCCAGTGAGGCGAAGGGTTCCGGGTATCGCGGATCATCGGCCCACTCCCAGGCATCCCCCAGATCCATGTTGTGGCATATGGCTACCTGGATGCGGCCCTTGTCATCGTAAATAGCCCGCCATCGGGGCGTAACTCCGTCTCTCTCGTAAGTCCTTCTGGAAAACACGTACTGTAATCCCGGAACCTGAATGCGCTGGTTGAGATCATAGAACACATGAAAGATCTCGTCTTCGTTGGCCAGTTCGACGATTGGGCGGTCAGGAAAAACTTTCTGCAGGCTGGCGATGAAAACGCTCCACTCGTAGGTGCCGTGGAAATCGTCCACCATTAAGAAACCGCCGCGGTCCAGGTACGTGCGCAGCCGCTGGGCCTGGGAGTCGCTCAATTCCCATTTCCCAACCTCCACGGCGTAAAGCCATGGCCAGTTGAAAACCTCATCGCTGTCGACGTCGATAATTTCTTCGACTGACCTGGTGTGAATACGCGTCAGCCGCCGAACACCCCGGACGAACTGGCGCTCGGCCTTGTTCGAGTCCGTACCCCAGCTGGGACGCCCGCGCCGAAGGGAACGGTAACGCAGGCGGGCAAAGGCAAACTCCGCATCCTGATAGGCGTCCGGTGGATCTTCGGCAGGGTCCTGCATCTCGTACTCGTACTCCGCCCAGCGTCTTAGTCCGTGTCCGGACTGCGCCGCGGAAAGAATGGTTACCGCGGTGAGTACGGTCAGGCCGAGGATCAGGATTCGCTGAGAAAGCATAACCCGATTCTATAACAGGCTTCTTCTACAATGAACGAGAGGAACGAAATAGCGCGATCCGCGTCACAACAGCGAAGCGGAATCGGTTCAAATTTAATCCAGCGGGATCAAGTTCAATCCAGCGGCTCGACTTTTATCATTCTCGCGGTTCGGGTATTGCACATCCACAGCGTCGTGACGGCGGTGGTGGGATCGAAAGCGATCTTCTTGGAATCAAACTCGGTCGGCATCTGATATTCGACGATCTCGCCGGTTTTTGGATTAAGGCGCATGAGGCGCTCGGCCGTGTTGCTCGTGGCATATACATAGCCGTTTTTGTCGGGCGCCGAGACGGCATACGGAGTCGTGTACTTGCGCGGCATGGGCCATTCCTGAAATTGTTCCGTACGTGTGTCGAACATTCCGATTTTGTCCCCGGTGTATTCGGCAAACCAGAAGCGGTCCTGAGCATCCATGCGGCCGCGGCGCGGCGAGGACTTCGGGGTGGGCACTTGCCAGAATTTCGTTTCGCTGGTCCTGGAGTCGACGCCGATAATGTACGAGCCGCCAATATCCGGCGCGTACGGATCGCCCTTCGAATTGACCACCGTGAGATCGACATACTGGCGGTGCGGGCCGGGCGGAAGGTTCGGGGATTTTTCCCAGCCGGCGTACGAGGCCTCCACTTTCACGGTTTTCGGATCGATCCGCGACCAGCCCGCCCAGATCTTGCCTTCGGGCCCGAGCGCCATGAACTGCAAGCCTGCTCCTTCGATCGTCTTCAACTCTTGCGTCTTGGGATTGTATTTCGTGACGACGACCCCAGCGTTGGCGATCCTGCGCGGGAACCAGATGTTGTCGTCACGATCCACCTGGATGTCCCGCGCGCCCGGCAAATCTCCCGACGGTACAGGCGGCAGCGGATATTCGGTAAACGCGCCGGTTTTGGGATTTAACTTGCCGAAGAACATGCGGCTTTCGTCCGTGTACCACGGCGTGCCCGCGGAATCGAGGTCCACATCATGCGGCACCGTGTCGGGCCGAGGCATGTCGTACTGAGTGATGATTACCCGTGTGGACTTGCCCTTCGGACGCGGCAGCGTTTTTAATTCGAACGGCCACGCCGTTTTGCCGCCGCTGAGATTGATGGTAGCGAGGTAGGCGGCTAGCTCTTTCTTCGGAACGGCCAGAGGCTCTCGGCCCCATGCCGGATTTTCGTCGGCGGCAGCAACCTGTTCGGGCGGACCTAACTGTCCGCGTCCCCGGTTTTCTCTGCCAACCGCGGATCCATCGGTGTAGTACTTCTGCATACGAGTGATCAGGTCCACGAATTCTTCGGGGGTATGGTTGGACTTCATGACGCGTTCCAGGGCGTGGCAATAAGAGCAGCTCACGACCTGATAGACGAGCTTGTCTTTTTGTTCGGGCGTGCCGGGCGCGCTCATGAGCCACTCGAGCGAGCTAAGCTGAGAGGCGAGATCCCTGGTTTTCTCAAGCTTGAGGTCTGCGCGCGAGGTTTTGCCCACAGTGACGTCCACCGAAACCGGAGCACTTAGTTCGTAACCCACCGCGCGGATGGAGAGGAAATATTTCCCTGGATCCAGATGCGTCCGCGGGAAACTGTATTTCCCTTGCGCGTCGCTGACCACCGACACGGTGAAATTCGCTCCTTGGCCTCGAGCGCTGACGACGACTCCCTCCATCACGCCTTCGTGCTGCGAGCTGACCGTGCCACTGAGTGCGACCGAGTCCGGGATCTGAGCTACGAGATCGGCAGGAGCCCGGCTCATGACTCCAAACGCGATCGTCACGAGGGTGATCAATAGAATCCGTTTCAGCACAGAGCCGATTTGTATCGTGCGCATGAGTTAATTTCCCGCCTTCAGCACCACATCCGCGGTATCGCCCTTGAGTTCCATCGTCGTGCCGAACGGCTTTGACGCGTTGGCCAGGCGCTGCAGGATATACCCGGCCCGCGCACCCGTCGCCGGCGTGGGTAGGCCGCGAGTATCCAGGAACTCGTTATTGGCATACTCGTCGTGAATATCGGGTTGGCCCTGGCCGACGTTATTCAATGCGATCGGCCGGAACGAAATTGATTTGAGATTCTTTCCCTGAAATTGAACGTAGGCGACCGCGCTCTCCCAGTTCATCGGCTCGTCGATGTACGTCAGCGTGGGCGTCAAGTTGTAAATGAAGTTGCCCAAATCATAAAAGATAGGCCGGCCGTGATAAATCTCCACGCCGTGCAGCAGGGGCGCGCCATGCATCACGATGATGTCCGCGCCTGCATCCACTTCGGCGTGCGTCCATTTTATGAGCCAGTCGTTGGGAGCCAGCCGTTCGTCCAGGCCTTCCGTGAAAACCGTCGCGAATGAGTGGTTACTGAAGACATGGTTGTGTTGATACACGATCACCAGGTCCGCGTGCTGGCGGGCGTCGCGAATACTTTGCAGGATGCGTTGCGCATCTTCCGGATTCGGTGTGTTTGCGGGGGCGCCGGGAAGATCCTGGGTCGCCTCATTTTCCTGAACACCGGCTTCGACGCGAAGTTCATTGACGCCGGGCCGGTCCGCCGTGGCGCGTCCTCCCGGCGCAATCAGCCCGGAGGCGCTCGCAATCAGCGCAATCGTGCCCTTGGGCGTGCGCAGATAGGCCGGGGCCACGGCTTCCGCCGCGTTGTTTCCGGTTCCAGCATGAACGATCTTGCGACGGTCCACTTCGCGGAGCGTGTTCTGAATTCCGGTGACCTTCAGATCGAATGCGTGGTTGCCGGATAAAGACAATAAGTTAAAGCCGAACGTCTGCAGCGCATCGACTGCTTCCGGCGGAGTGAGGAAACCCCTTCCCTCGTGGACTGTCTCGCCTTTCTCGGCGACCGCCGCTTCGAGGTTCGTGAACATCACGTCGCCCTTCAGCAACCCTTGAATCACCGGCACGGCCGCCGGCGCCGTCTCGCGGATATCGGAGCGGATCATCGATTGCCCCGCCAAGGTAATGGTAATTTCCGCTGACTGCGGCCGAGCGGCGACTTCCGTAATGCACACAATGGCAAGCGCAAGCCCAAGAATCGCTGCGATTGCCCCCGCTCGCCGGGTCTTAATTATGAATTCCATTGTTATTGTCCTCGCATCCTCATCTGAGCGCACACGTGCGAATGACCGCACTTGCCTCGAGCTTTAAAAGCATGTTTTCTTCCCATCAATATACTCGCATTTGGAGAGTTCGCGAGGACTTCCCCGAGTCATAAGCTCAGTTGACGAAAAATTTAGTTTCTAACTTTAGTGGGGAAGATTTCCTAGTGCCCGAATTTGGAAACTCGGGACAGGGGGCCTGGCGTGAGGCATGACTGATCTTCCTGAATTCTTCGAGAGACGGCCGTCGGATTTACTTGCGGTATTGCTCGTCACTGACCTGTTCCATCCAATCGACTACTTTCCCGTCCTTCTTTTCCTGAATCGCAATGTGCGTCATGGCAGTGGTAGGGGCGGCACCATGCCAGTGCTTTTCGCCGGGCGGGATCCAAACGACGTCTCCCGGCCGTATCTCCTCGACAGGCCCGCCGTCACGCTGCGCTCTGCCGCATCCAGCCGTGACGATAAGAGTCTGGCCAAGCGGATGCGTATGCCACGCAGTCCGCGCACCCGGCTCAAAGGTCACGCTGGCGCTCTGAACGAGCGCGGGATCGGGCGCCTGAATCAGCGGATCGATTCGTACCGTGCCCGTGAACCAGTCTGACGGCCCTTTGCCGGACGGCTGCGAGCCGGCTCTTTTGATTTCCATTGTTCGACTCCCTCCGCTTAACTTGATGCTCTATTTTTCAACCCGCTGGCAGATGCCCGCCTGAAGGCGGGCGCTACAGAATCAAAAACCAAGTTCTCACACAGGGTCTTCAGGCCGGGGGATTCTCCTTTGCTGTCGCTCAGAGACCGGTCATTTTCTCCAGGCGTTCCGGATACCGGGTCCCTTCGACTTTAATCTTCGACGCTGCGGCATCGATGTCCCGGAGGTCTTGGGACGTCACCTCGATCTCCGCCGCCCCGATGTTCTCTTCCAGGCGATTGAGTTTCGTCGTGCCAGGAATGGGAACGATCCATGGTTTTTGCGCGAGTAACCATGCCAGTGCAATCTGAGCGGGAGTCGCGTTCTTGCGCTTCGCAATTGTGCCGAGCAGCTCGATCAGCGCCTGGTTCGTCTTGAGAGCTTCCGGCGTAAAACGAGGCAGCGTGCTGCGGAAATCAGAACTTTCGAATTTCGCGTTCTCATCAATCTTGCCCGTAAGAAAACCCTTACCAAGAGGGCTGTACGGCACGAAGCCAATCCCGAGCTCTTCGATGGCAGGTATCACCTCCTGCTCCGGCTTCCTCCACCACAACGAATACTCGCTCTGTAGCGCCGTTACCGGCTGAACCGCATGGGCACGCCGGATTGTCTGCACGCCTGCTTCGGAAAGTCCGAAGTATTTCACCTTGCCCGCCTGAATCAACTCCTTCACCGCGCCAGCGACATCTTCGATAGGAACGTTCGGGTCCACCCGGTGCTGATAGAGCAAGTCGATGGTGTCTATCTTGAGCCGCTTGAGCGAGCCTTCGACGGCCTGCTTGATGTGCTCGGGCCAGCTGTTCACACCCCACGCTCCCGGCCGATTGTCGCTGCCGCTCAGATCGAACCCGAACTTGGTGGCGATTACCACCTGCCCGCGGAATGGAGCAAGAGCTTCGCCCACAAGCTCTTCGTTCAGAAACGGGCCGTACACCTCCGCGGTGTC
>Ga0157378_10001092_pt1 | contig 24799 bp, 25 predicted proteins | sample M65metaG_FD_115309 | JGI IMG/M metagenome (GOLD analysis project Ga0157378, IMG submission 115309) | Miscanthus rhizosphere microbial communities from Kellogg Biological Station, Michigan, USA - M6-5 metaG | ecosystem: Host-associated > Plants > Roots > Rhizosphere > Soil | place: USA: Michigan...
GGGCTCCTCGAACTGCGTCGGGTCTGGGTTCATAGGTGCGCGACCCTAACAGATGAATGACATGCTCGCAACTGACGCCGAGGAGGCCGCCGCGGGGCGGTCCTTGCTCGAAACATGGGGCCGGAACGAGCCGATGAGACACGTTCCCTCGGCCGAGTGGATGGCCTGGAAAGTGGATCAGGATCTGCGCCGCCGGATCGAGCTTCTGTTCGACCCATACGCCCGTCTTTCCCCGGATGACCCCCGCCGGACGCCGCTGGAAAACGAGCTTCGCGCGCTCTGCCGCGCCATCGACCGGCTGGCCGATACGGCACGGCATTCTCGCAATAACCATCCGCCGCACGACCTCGGCGATCGTCTGATCTGGGCTCTGAATCAGGCGGTGAGCAGCATCAACTCACTCGATCCGCACCTGATCGGGCGGCGCTTCCCGTTTCAGACCGCGGAGCGCTCGAAGGCGGAGCCGCTCTACGGCGCGCTGCTGGTGGTGATCCAGCACATCGGCCGGGTTCTGACGCTGGTTCGCGCCATCGATCCGGGCGTCGACGAGCATCTGCTGGACGGCCTGGTCAAACTGGAGACGCCGCTCCGCACGCAGCCGATGGCATGACCATGCTGGACGCGATCCGCCCTCTGTTTCACCACATGGAGTGGGCTGACGCGACGGTCTGGCGCGCCGCGCTCGCTTGCTCTGCGGCGACGGACGACAAGGTTCTGCACGACCGGCTGCACCACATCCACGCCACGCAGCAGGCGTTCCTCACGGCCTGGCGCGGCGAGGAGCTCGTGTTCACCGGGCCGGATCACTATCCCGGACTCGATGCCGTTCTCCGCTACGGCCGCGAGTTTTACGCGGCCGCGCCGGGCTACGTGGCCTCGATCGCCCCCGAGGCGCTCGACCGGCCGATGATCCTCCCCTGGTCGGCGTTCTTCGCCAAGCGCGCTGGTTTCGAGCCCCACCCCTCCACCCTCGGCGAAACGCTTCTGCAGCTGCCGTCGCATTCGACCTACCACCGCGGCCAGGTGAACACCCGCCTCCGCGAGCTCGGCGCCACCCCGCCGCTGGTCGATTTCATCGCCTGGGTTTGGGCAGGGAAGCCGAAGGCGGATTGGCCGAGCCCAAACTAAGCCGCCGTCCCGAAGTGACAACGGGCCGTCTCACTCACGTGTGCTGAGATTTCTAGTACCAGTTGTGAAGCGCGGATAGAAGCCGGACGACAGCCATATCCGACGTACGTCGCGCGCATCACGCCCCTACCGCGATTTCGTTAGTTGCGGCAAGCGCCGTGCCGCATACCTCGTTGGAAACTCCCGAGACGGCGAACCTCAGGGCGTCTCGCCGTCAACTGCCGTGAGGGGTTAGAGGCGCTGTCTACCAACTTGGTCAATGGCCACGTTCACCTGTCCTATTCCTGGTCGATCGACAACGAAGGTCATATTAGCGCCGTAGACGCTTAGCAGTCGGTCCAGTTCTCCTGAAGTGACTTCCTGCCCTCGCTTGCTTATCTCAGCAAGCACATAACCCGAGACTAGATCGTTGCCTATCCCCCGTACCGTCGCCGATACCGCGAGCAAGTCCCTCAAGAATGCATCAGATGCCAAGCCAAAGAAATCCAGCGCCGTATGTACGGCGACCCGCTGCGGGTCTGATCGAAATGTAAACGTGCGACTGCTGGGTGAACGGAACAATTGATAAACGACGGCGCGAGCAACGCGCGGGGCATCAAATATCGCCTTGTTCTGTAAACACATGATGAGGGTTTCTATATTGTCGCGCGTGTTCATGGACGCCAATATGCTTTCCGTCGCCTCTGGCAATAGCGTTACTGCATAGGCTGCACGCGCGTCCCATTGCACAACCTCGTGAGGGGCAAACTTCGCGCTCTCAACCCAGTATGCCGCCGCCAAGTAATCGTGAATTGCCTTGTGGGCGAACGTCGCCTCGTCTTCGCCTATCGGAATCAGCAAACCATACCATTGCGCAATTTCGTCCAACAAAAGCAACACGTCGGCTGAAGGCCAATCTGACGATCGAATGAATTCGCGGGCAAGACGCTCGACATCTATTGCTCGCGCGACGAACGTAGTCACCCCAAACGCAACGTACTTCAAGCAATTTACGCGCCCCTGGCCAGAAACTGGCAAATAAGATGACCGCGCCACTCCTTTCCAATTATCCCATCGGTCCGTTAGCGTTCGGATCGCTTCACGTATCAGCAAGACGGGCGTGCGGGGAAGAGCCTTAGCTGAGCCGGACTTCAAAATGCAAATCAATGCAAGCATTAGAGGATGGTCAAGGAAATCATCGAATCTATGCGCGACTAACTCATCGAGCAATCGGTGCGGATCAAACGCAGAACCGTATGCTTTTGCAAACATCGTGATAAATTGCAGAGAGTCGTGCGCGGTAAACGGCGCGATCTCGTAGCGCGCAGCTGTTAGGTCGCCAACGATATAGTACTTGCGGCATGTAAGCAGAAAGGAGCCAATCTTTAGGGTTTCGAACTCACGAAGGGCGCGTAGTACTATCGACCGCGTTTCTGGTGGTACTTCATCGAGGCCGTCGATCAATAGGAGTAGTTTCCCTGGTGCGCTCGGCCGTTTGCCAGCGACCAATTGACCGACAAATTCGCTAAGATCTTCAGCGCAGAGTGGCCAGCGCAACGTAAATAGTATCGGCGCGTGATCCCTACTATTCGCAAACGTAGCGAAGGTGTGCCTAAGCAGAATGGTCTTGCCACGACCCGGACCCGCCAGTATCAGTGCGTTTTCTGTTTTCGCAATCAGGTGCTCAATTGCGATGTCGGATTCGCGCGACGTTTGACGAAGGCGTGATGGTTGGTAGATGTCAAAGATCGAAATTGGGCGCTCCATCCCAAGTATCTGTACCCAAGCGGCGTCCGAGATAGCGCGCTTGAGGTGAGAATTAACGAGTTCACGAAAACGGAGCGACGCACTGTCGTGCTTGATGAGCGCACGAAGTTTCTCTTCGAGATAGGGAAGTGATGACCCGAAATCGAATGAAACATCTGTCATGAAGGGGCTAATTCTACATCGTGCGCCTAATGTCCTTCCACTGAATTGCTTAGTTTTCCCTCCAGACTCCTAACATTTTGCCAAGCACCGCGGCGGCGAGGACGCGCGCCGAGCCAGCCGGCGGGACGCCAGCGCTCCGTGCTACCGCGTATGCGCGAGCAGCGTAATTCCGCATCGTGGATCGGCTTCGAGACGCAGCGCGTTGAGCGGATCGCCGGCGACCCAGACCACGTGCTGCGAGGCCAGCGAGGCGCGAAGACGAAGGACGGCCGCGCTGATCAGCTTCATCGAGGAAACGTCGTCGACCTCGCCCCACGACTTCGCCAGATCGGGGCGCGGACCGCTCAGCGACCAGACGAACAGCGGCACGCCGATGGCCTCGAGATAACGCCGCACCGATGCCGGCTCCATCGTGCTGCGGTCGGCGGCCTGGCTGAGCACCAGCACCACGGCCCGGCGGTGCGCGCCATTGCTGGCATTGAGACCGGCAACCGCCACCGCGTCGGCGAAACGCAGATTGCCGTTGGGCTGGCTGGCCCAGCGCTGGCCGGTGGCTTCGCCGTAGGAAAGCATCAGGAATCCGAGCATTCCGGCCTCGTTCGAGGGCACGATCGCCGACCGCTGGAAGACATTCGACGGGATGTGTCCCGCTGCTTCGAATCGTGTCGCCACCGGCCAGGTGTAGCTCATCTTCGTGCCGGCATCGAGCGGCAGCCGGTAGCGCATGTACTGCAACTCGCGAAGCGTGATTCCGAGGCGATGAGCAGGATCGAGCTCACGCAGAAATCCGGCGACATCGGGATCGCGAACCACGAGCACCTGCGCGTCCGGCGTCTCGATGGCTCTGGTCTGGACGGTGTTGCCGTTCACGGAGAGACATCCGTCGAGCGTTGCACGCGACGGTTTCCCGGAAAATGCCACCGGCGTCAGCTCAGTGCTGATCGAGTCCCCCACCGGCCCGCCGGCGATCACCAGCTCGCGGCGGGCCACGACGCCGTCGGCGAATCGCAATTCCGCCTCGATCACGTGAGGATGGTTCGGGTCGAGCTTCGGCAGGCGCGCATGAAACTGCTCGTCGACGCGCAGCTTCGCTCCGTCGACGCTGATGGTGGCGCGCGCCGGCTTCGCTGCATACACCTGCTCCCAGCGAAGCGTCGCGCCGGTAGGAGTCCCCTTGTCGTCCGACTGCAGGGCAATGGTCAGCTCCGCCGAGGGGCGCGGCAGGTTGATGGTCTGCGAGGTCCGGGCGATCTCGTCGCCATCGCGGTCGTAGCCGATGGCCACCAGCCCGTGCGGCTGGAGCTCCGTCCCCAGATCGACGATGGCGCTCCACGGCGGAGCCTTCAGAAGCGCCGATTCCTTACCGTCGAGGAGGATGCGCACCGACTTCACATCGGACCCAACCTGCAGCTCCACCGGCTGGCGGCCGGAGATCAGCCCAAGGTAGAGCGTCAGGAAAACGATCTGCGCAGACACCGCGTCGATTGTACCCATGCGGCCGATCTGGTATGGGAACTCTCCGATGCGATTCCAGGCACGCAGCCTCATCAGGACTACGCCGGAGAAACTCTTCGCCTTTCACGAGCTGCCGGACGCGTTCACGCGCCTGATGCCGCCATGGGAGAAATCGCGTGTGATCGAGCGCCCGTCCAGCCTGCAGGTGGGGAGCCGCACCATCGTCGACGCGCGCATCGTCCCTGGCATCTTCATCCGCGGGGAGTCGCTGCACACCGCGTACGATCCGCCGAATTTGTTCGAAGATCAGCAGGTGCGCGGCCCGTTTCGAAGCTGGCGTCACCGGCACATCATCGAGCCGCATGCCGAGGGAGCAGTGCTGATCGACGACATCGAGTACACGCTGCCGTTCGGATTTGCGGGCCGCATCCTCGGCAGCAAGTTCATCGAGCGCCGCCTGCGCCGCGTGTTTGCCTTCCGGCACCGCGTGACGCGCGAATCCTGCGAGAATGCCGCGCCATGAGCATCGACGCCGTCATCGCCGCACTGTACGGAATGGTCTCCTTCGAACCGGGCACGCGGCCCGACTGGAGCTGCCAGAAGGAGATCTTCGCGCCCGGCGCGCGCATGGTGCGGGTCAATGACGAAGGCGTCTTCGAATTCGACGCCGACTCGTTCCGCCTGAACATCGAGTCGATGATCGATTCGGGCGTGCTACCGAGTTTCTGGGAAGGCGAGATCTGGCGCGAGACGCACCGCTTCGGCGAAATCGCCCACGTTCTCAGCGCCTACGAGACCCGCCAGACCCGCGACGGCGCGCCGATCAACCGCGGCATCAAGAGCATCCAGCTTTTCGAGCGCGACGGCAGATGGTGGATCAGCGCCGCGATCTGGCGGCGGGAAGGGCGGTCGGTGCTGATCCCGGATCGGGTTCCGGCGGCGGTTTAGGCAACAGCACAGACAAGAGTGTCTGTGCCACATTGGATCTGTTTTTTGAAGCAGACTGTTTGTATTTGGCAGGTGCGATGTGGCACAGACACTCTTGTCTGTGCTTAAGCCTTCCGCCGCGACTCCTGATACGCCGCGATGTACTTCTTCGCAGGCATCCGCCGGATAGCCTCGCCGAGGACGTCAAGCGCAAGATCGTCGACCTTCTTGAACCGGGTGCAGGCCTTCCCCTGGTCCAGCTTCTTCCCTGCCTTGGCCCACGCCTCCTTGAACCATCGCACCAGGCTCGTGTCTCCGACGCCGTCGGCGCATCCGCAGTACAACCCCATCAGGTAGACCGACATGTGATTCTTCTGCGATGCCAGCGCCGCAAACGGCAATCCCTGCTTCGGATCGCAGTGATACCCGGCCGGAAAAACGCGATGCGGAACGTAGTAGCCGATCATCCCGTACTGCATGCCTTCTTCGTAGTCCTTGTCGAGGTTGGCCAGAATCACGTCGCGCACGGTCTCGATGGCTTTGCGGCGATCGTCCGGCAGGGAGGCCAGGTAGTCGGCGACGGTGGTTGCTTTGCTCTGCATGGAGAAAGTGTCTCACGGCCGGATCTCCACCACCGTCCCATCCGGCACCAGCTTCCAGATCTCCTCGATCTCCGCATCCGACACGGCGATGCATCCGGCCGTCCAGTCAGTATGCGCGAAAACGAAAGGCAGTCCGCTCCAGCGGTTCGGCGTTCCGTGAATCATGATCTCGCCACCAGGCGCCACGCCCAGCCGCCGGGCGCGCAGACGATCCGCGGCATTCGGATACGAGACGTGAAGCGCCCGATGGTATTTGCTGAACGCGTTTCGACTGTCGATCCGGTAGATCCCCTCGGGAGTCCGCCCGTCCCCCTGCCGGTCTTTCGCGCCGGCCGGGTTGGAGCCGAGACTGACGTGATAGGTGCGGAGAGTCCTGCCGTTTCGCAGCAGCGTGAGTTGTCTTGCCGACTTCTGGATCAGAATCCGGTCGGCTTGCATCGGTGCGGCAGCGATCATCAGGGCTAGAAAGACGGCAACCACATCAATTACTACGTTGTCTGCCGGATCAGAGTTGCCCGTTCAATGGCGCGCCGCCCGCCGGCGCGGGACGAACGTCAGCTCGTCGTGCGCCTGAAGGATGTCGCCTTGAAAGGCGTTCACATTGGCCGGAAAGACCTCGATGTATTGCGCCCGCAACGTATTGCTCTCTCCCAGCGGATAGATTCCTGTCTGCAGCAACGCCAGAAACGTCGCATCCGTACACGGGGTTGGGTTGGTCACCGGCTCGGAACACGCCGCTCCCTGCCCCGTCGATCCGAAGTAGTTGTTGGTCTGAAAGGCGGCCAGAGTTCCCAGCGTCTGTCCGGCTTGAATCACAGCGGCGGACGCCGCTTCGCCGGGCATGAGGAAGTTGAACTGCACGACCAGACGCGCCGGGAGCTTATGGCTCGCCAGCGCGAGCAGCGGCTGATTCGCATCCGGAGGCGTCCCTTTGATGATCGATCCATCCTCGGCGATCGGCGGGAAGGCGTTCTGCGGAATGATCGCCACGCTGAACGATTTGTCGGGAAAGCTCTTCAGAAACGAGTTGGTGATCTGATCCCAGCCCTGGAGCAGCAGCGACGGGCGGAAGCCCGCCTGCTGCCAGGTGGTGACGGCGTTGCTCACGCAAGCCAGCCCCGTGCTTTGAGGAGTCTCGGCTGGCAACCGCAGTTCGTCGGTAGTGCGATTGACTCCTGTGAGGCGCAGGAGCGTGACGGCGCTGTACGTTCCGTCCGCCTTGAGGTGAGCGGCCACCGCCGCCAGCAACAAATCCCATCGGCTGAGAAAGGCGGTGTCCCACGGTGCGGCCAGCGTTTCCGAATCACAGACACCGGTCGCACCACTGTGCGGCGAGATGGTGAAGGCGATCGGATTGGCACCGGCTCCCGCGGGTGGCGCCTGAAAAAGCCATGATGGCGTATCGCTCCCGGCGGTGATAGTCAGATCGATCTTCTTTCCCAGCGCCATGGCCCGATGCGTCCACAGATCGAGCGTCGTCCACTGATACTGGCCGAGCGACGGTTCGATCGAGCTCCAGGCGATGACCAGGACGATGCCGTCCACGCCGGGCACGCTGAGCGACGTGGTGACGTTGTTCGCGTAGCCCTTCGAGATCTGCGAGACGTCGCTGCTGTAGACGTAGATCCCGCGAAGGTCGGCCGCGCGGCTCTGAACCGCGGCGGCGCACGCCAGAAGAATCAGCGCGAATGTCGCGCGACGCGCAACAGGAGATCCACTGCCCGGCTGCGAAGCAACGCCGTTCCGAGGCTTCCACATCACTCCTCCTCACCGGGCGCGAAAACCATCGCGCAGGAGAGGCTGCGTTGTCAAGACTCACCATCGCGTCGGATACGAACCGAGGACGTGCAGCTCGTCCGCCATCTGCTGGAGATTGCTGATGGCTCGCTCGAGCGGCGCCTCGATGCTTCGTCCGATGACGTCGATGTAAAACGCGTACTCCCACGGGCGACCTTCGATCGGCCGCGACTCGATCTTCGAGAGGTCGATGTCGAACATGGCGAAGGCGCCGAGGGCGCGGAAGAGCGCGCCGGGCTTGTCGGGAAGGCGCAGCATGAGCGATGTCTTCCAGCGACGTGCCGGCTCGATCGGCTGGATATCGGACATGGACAACAACAGGAAGCGGGTGAAGTTCTGCTGATGATCCTCGACCGAGCTGGCCAGGATCGTGCCGCCATAAATCTCCGCTGCCCGCGCCGAGGCGATGGCTGCTTCGTCGGGCTGCCTGCGGTCGAGCACTTCACGAACTGCCCCCGCGGTGTCGTGCGTCGGAATCGCTTCGATCTCGGGATTGGAGCGAAAGAATCGCAGGCATTGCGCCAGCGCCACCGGATGCGAATAGATCCTGCGCACGTTCGCCAGCGTCACCGCCGGCGCGGCGATGACGTTGTGCACGATCTTGACGTTGGTCTCGCCGAAGATGCGCAGACCCGATTCGATGAGCAGGTCGTAGTTCCGATGGATCGATCCTGCCAGGCTGTTCTCGATCGGCGCGACGCAACAATCGGCATCGGCCGACCGCACCGCCGCGAACATGTCATCGAATGTCTCGCACGGCCGCAACGTCACCTCGGCGCCCAACAGTCTCCGCGCCGCACTCTCACTGAATGCTCCCCGCTCCCCCTGAAACGCCACCGTCAACTCGCTCATCACTTCCTCCGGAAAACAAAAAACCCGCTCCTCGGCATGAGGAGCGGGTCGGGTTGGAATGCCTGAATTGCTTCGCTACGCTAAGACCTCACCGCCGCTCCTTTTGAGGAGCGCATAAATCGAACGGCGAAGCAGGATGCCATGTTCACGTGGCCGGGCAGTATAAAGAGTGACGGCTGAAGAGTGAAGTGAAATGAGAGCTCCCTTTCTTCACTCCTCTCTCACGTGCAATCCGCATTCGGTCTTCGCCGTCCCGGCCCAACGGCCGGCGCGCGGATCCTCGCCCGGAAGCACAGGACGCGTGCAGTGCGTGCAGCCGATGCTCGGGTAGTTCTGATCGTGCAGCGGGTTGTAGTCGACGCCGCGCGCCTTGATGTACTGCCAGAGCTCGTCCCAGCTCCAACCGGCCAGAGGATTGAGCTTGACCAGGCCGAAGCGTGCGTCCCACTCGATCTTCGAGGCATTTGCACGCACAGGGGATTGATCGCGTCGGATGCCAGTGACCCATGCTTTCAGTTCGGCCAGTTTCCTGGTCAGCGGCTCGACCTTCCGCAGGTTGCAGCAGACATCGGGCTGCCGCGTCCACAGCGCCTCCCCCATCACCCTCACCTGCTCCCTGGGGGTGAATTCCGCGCGCGTTCGCTCAACAGCGATTCCGTAACGCTGTTCGATGCGATCGATGAGCGCGTATGTCTCGGGAAAGAGAAAGTCGGTGTCGAGTGTGAAGATGCGGAATCGCGGCGCCAGCGTCGCCGCCATGTCGATGAGCACCACGTCCTCCGCTCCGAAACTGGAGGCGATGGCGATCTCTCCGCCGAATTCGCCGATGCCCCAGGCGATTACTTCCTCGGCCGTCCAGGACTCCGCATCCGGGAGATCGCCGTCTTCGATGCTGCTGTTCGTTGCCAGGTCAGTCATGGTTGTTTCCCTTTCGTTCAGGCGAGCAATGCCACGCCGAGATAAATACCGAAGATGTACACGCCCCACACCAGCCACTGGCGCGAGATCCACCGCGAGAGCAGGACGCCCAGGAGTACTCCCGGAATCACGCCAGCCATCACAAGGCCGAACAGGTGGGGATCGAAGTTGTGGAGCTTCCAGTGCAGCCCCAACGTGAGCGCGCCGACCACGGAGCCGAATACATTGCTCATTGCTGCGAGCTCCGGCACACGCCAGCTCGTAACGACCAGCAGGAGCGTGACGAGAAGACTCCCGGAACCAGCCGAGGTCAGCGAGACGACAGCGGCGACGGCGATTCCGACGACGACGAGGAGCCAGGGACGAGGCGTGGAGAGATTCGACGACTCGTCCTCACTCTTCTGCCGCTGGCTCACAAACGTCGCCGACGCACTGGCGATCAGAAGCGTCCCACCAACCAGCCTGCGAAGCGCAGTTTCTCCTCCCGGCAGAACCGTGTGGCCGACGACAGTCCACACCAACGCCACGCCAACCAATCCGCCGCCGACGACGAACCAACCGGTCCGACCGGGCCAATGACCGAGCCGCCGATGGGCGACCGAACCGACCAGCTTCGATACGAAAAGGCTCCCCATCCCCGTGCCGACCGCGAGTGCCGGACGGTATCCGGCCAGGATCAAGAGCGGCGTAAGAAGTGAGCCTGTCCCCGCCCCCGTCGCGCCGATCATCACGCCGCCGGCGAGACCGATCAGCATTTCAAGCACGGAGCCTCCCCGGCGCGGCATATGCCTCGCGCAACACCGCAGCCACCTCGGGGCGGGTGATTTCAATTGGCAGCGGTTCGCCGGCGCGCAGCCGCCGGCGCACCTCGGTCCCGCTCAGCGTCAGCCGCTGCGAGGGCCCGTGCGCGCACGTGCGCGACGAAGCCATCGAGCCGCAACGCGTGCAATGAAAGATGTCGTCGAAGTAGAGCGGCGTGATGCCCAGCCGCTCGACGCCGATCGATCGCAACAGCTCCTGCGCCTCGTACGGGCCGTAGTAGTCGCCGGCACCGGCGTGATCGCGTCCGACCAGAAAATGCGTCGCTCCGAAGCTGCGCCGCACGAGCGCGTGAAGCACCGCCTCGCGCGGACCGCCGTAACGCATCCATCCGTGAAAGGTGGTGAAGAGAACGCGCTGCCGCGGGAGGTAGTGATCGAGCAGCGCGTCATAACAGCGCAACCGCACCTCGGCTGGAACGTCTTCGCCGCGCGTGTCGCCGACCAGCGGGTGAAGCAGCAGCCCGTCGATGATCTCCAGAGCCGTGCGCAGGATGTACTCATGCGCGCGGTGGATCGGGTTGCGCGTCTGAAAGGCCACCACCGACTTCCACCCGCGGAGGGCGATGCCATCCCGCGTCTGCGCCGGGGTGAGACCGGTCAGTCCCAGGTCATACGCCGGCACGTTCTCCAGCCACTCCACCGGCCCTGCGATGGCCACCTCGCCGCCGCGGTAGAACGTCTCGACGCCGGGATGAGCGGGATCGTCTGTCTTGTAGATCTTCCGCGCCCACTCGCGGAGCGGAATGCGATAGCGATCGTCGATGCGCATTGTGCCCGCCGCGCGCCCGTTGTGGCGCAGCGTTGCCAGCGTGCCGATCTCCAGCTCCGCCGCGCGCCCTGCATCGAGCTGCAGCAGGATCGGGATCGGCCATAGCGTGCCGTCCACGCTCTCGAGTCTCTCCACGATCGAGCGCGCGTCGTCGAAATCGTGAAAGCCTCGAGAAGGATCGAATCCTCCGTTCGTGAGCAGCCAGAGATCGCTGAGATTGCGGGAGTCGATGTCGATAGTTTGCATGGTCATTTGTCGTTCTTCCTTTACAGATCGAGTGAATGCGGCGGCCTGCCGGGCGACGGATCGCGCAACGCCGCCTCCACCGCCGTGCCGGCCAGAATCGACCGAAGCTCGTCGTCCGAGTGCCGGCCGAGAAACGCGCGAAGCGGTTCGCCGGCGGTGCGCTCTTCCTCCCACGTTCGCAGCAGACGCTCGACCGCATCCGGTACCTCGCCCGCCACGCAGCGGTAGCCGATCGGGCGCGCGATCGAGGCATGCAGTCCGACCGCGCCACCGACGCAAAAGTAGTAAGCGTCGACCAACCTGCCGCCGTCGTTGAGCTTCTTCCCCTCGATCCCGAGGTCGGCGATCCAATGCTGGCCGCAGCTGTTCGGGCAGCCCGTAATGTTGATCTTCAGCTGCTCGTCGAACCCCGGCAGGCGCGAGTCGAGCTCGTCGACGAGCCAGCGTGCGAACGACTTCGTTTCGGTGATCCCTAGCTTGCAGTACTGCGAACCTGTGCAGGCCACGGTTCCGCGTGCGAACGGCGACCCTCCCGTCGGCAGCCCTGCGTCCGTAAGCTCCCGCGCCACGGCCTCGGCGTCGCGCATCGGGACATTGGCGATGAGCAGGTTCTGCGAAATCGTCGTCCGCAGCTCGCCACTCCCAAAGGCCTCGGCCATGTTGGCGGCAATGCGCAACTGCTCCGCTGTTATCCGCCCGCGCAACACCGAGGCGCCGACGTACGAGTAACCCACCTGCTTCTGGCGATGGATGCCGACGTGATCGCGAAACACATCTGAAGGCGGAATCTCGTCCGTCGCTTCATCGATGCGGAACGAAACCCTGCGCTGCAACTCGCCGAGGAACTGATCGGCGGTCCAGCCGTGTCGGAGAAAGAGATGCTTGAGACGAGCCCGGTCGCGGTGATCGCGAAGCGCATCGGCATCGCGGAAGATCTCCGCGGCCGCGCGCAGAACGGGGAGCACCTGATTCCACCGGATGAACGCGTTGAGACGAAGCGCCAGATGCGGATCGGCCGAGAGCCCGCCGCCAACGCGCATGGAGAAACCGATCTCGTCGCCGCGCCGCGTGGCCGTGAAGCCGGCGTCGTTGATCTCCGGATAGGAGCACCAGTCACGGCAGCCGGTGATGGTGACCTTGAACTTTCGCGGAAGGTTGTAGAAGCGCGCGTCTCCCACCAGCATGCGCGTGGCCTGCTCGGCGAGAGGCGACGCGTCGACCAGTTCCGATGAATCGATGCCGGCCAGTGGGCAGCCGGTGATGTTGCGCGTGTCGTCGCCGCACGAGCCGGTCGTTGTGAGTCCCGCTCTCCAAAGCGACTCCAGGATTTCGGGCAGATCCTCGATGGCCACCCAGTGCAGTTGTACATTCTGGCGGACGGTGATATCCGCGCCTCCTCGGGCGTATCGCTCCGCCACCGCCGCAATCGTGCGCACCTGATGCGCGAGCAGGAGGCCGTTGGTGATCCGGATGCGCACCATGAGGAACGGCGCCGATTTCCCCTCCCCATTCCGCCCGCCCACCACCCCCGCCCCGTCTCCCTGCGTATAGACGCCCCACCAGCGAAGGTAGGTGCCGAGCCACTCCGGCGGGATGGCGTCGAAGCCTTTGGCAGCGAAGCTCCGCAGCTCGGCCAGGCCTTCCCACGGATTCTTCTCCCGTTTCAACCGCTCCACTCGTTGTGCTTTCGTTTCTGTCGTTGCGCTCATAACGAAAATGCCCATCACCGTCTCCGGCGATGGGCATCCTTTCTGGCGTATTCGTGTGTGCGAAGCGGCGGTGTGACTACGCTATCCGCTCCCGTTGCCGGACGATGTCCATCGGCTGTCACGACAGCCCGTACAGCTCATCATCCGGAGGTGCGTCATCACGTTCCTGTCATCCAAAGTGTGGCCACAAATGAAAAAGCCCACCGCCGGTTGCGTCCGGCGGTGGGCTGTGCGTTGTGAAGTTGGAGCGGTTCTACCTGCGCACACACTCGCCGGATGCAGCGACGGACGTCGGGTCGCAGGAACAACACATCTGGCGAAGATTGCAAGTCATGTTGGGGTGCGCATGCTAGGGGCGCGTTCGAACGATGTCAAGAAAACGTTTGATGACGCATTGCTACGAACGTCGCAACAAGGCCTCACCCAACTCACGCGAACGCTTCGTCGCCGCCTCGACGGCGTTCATCAGCGTGGTGCGGATTCCGCCTTCCTCCAGCGTGTGCAGGCCGGTGATGGCGGTGCCGCCGGGCGAGGTGACCATGTCCTTCAGCCAGCCGGGATGCTCGTTCGTTTCCAGCAGCATCTTGGCCGACCCGAGGAGAGTCTGGGCGGCCAGAAGCTGCGCCGTGCGGCGTGACAGTCCGACCTTGACCCCGGCATCGCTCAGCGCCTCCAGGATCAGAAAGACATACGCCGGCCCCGATCCGGAGAGCCCGGTCACCGCATCGAGCTGCGATTCCTCGAGGATGACCGTGATGCCGATGGCGTCGAAGATCCTCTTCGCTTCCTCGAGATCAGCGGGCCGCGCATGCTCACCCGAGGCGATCGCCGTCGCCGCGGCATCGACGAGGGCGGGCGTGTTGGGCATGGCCCGCACGACGGCGACGCCGTCCACCAGCCGCGTCTGAATCGCAGCAATCGGAACCCCGGCGGCGATGGAGATCACCAGCGAATCGGCGCGGATGAGCCCTCCCACTTCATCGAGCACCCGGCTCAGAATCTGCGGCTTCACCGACAGGATGACGATGTCCGCCCCCGCCGGCTGACGATTGTCGGTGGTCGCGTTGATCCCGAACCGCTCGCGAAGCTCGGCCATCCGTTCCCCGCGCGGGCCGGACGCCGTGATCTGCGATGCCTCGAAATGGCCGCGCAGCAGGCCGCGAATGAGCGCCTCCGCCATGTTGCCGGCGCCAAGAAAGCCGATGGTTTTCATCCCGCGAGTCTATCGGTCTACGGCTCGATGCGCTGAATACTCTTGACCCGATCGATCGAGCGATCGAAGGATGCCACCCGCTTCACGTCGGAGAATTCAGCAAGGGCAACCAGATAGGCCTCGGCGAAATCGAGTCGGACGTCTTCGTAAATCTCGATCGCGCGCAACAGAACGTCGTGATCCCCGGCTACGATGGAAGGAAGAGCTAACAATGAGCGCGCCATCTCCGCAATCTCCATCCGCGGGACTTCGTAAAAAGACTCGAGGACGTACACCATTTCCGCCAGGACAAGATCCGTGAGGATCAGTTCGTGAGCACCATGAAGGAATGCCGTTGCCCGTTTCGCCTGCGCAGACGGATCGCCCGTGAGGTGGCGGACAACGATATTCGTATCGAGAAGCGCTCTCACTTGCGCGCCATCGCGCGACGTCGCCAGGTACTAGCCTTGATTTCCGGCCATGTCGCGCCTCGTTTGTGCGGTGGAACGCTGACGCTACCGGCCAGATCGAGGAAGTCTTCGACCTTCGCCAGAACCGCGCGCCCCTCGAGAACGCGGAACAGCACTCGATCCCCCTCCTTGAGGCCAAGCGCGTCGCGCACGGACTTCGGAAGCGTGATCTGCCCTTTGGAAGTCAAGGTTGCCGGAACGTCCACGAAGTCTCCTTACTAGCAGTTAGCGGTAAGGATAGCACGGCATCCAGCTAGGCGGTGTCGTACTCGTCAGCGCTGAGCCCGACCAGATTCCGTAGCGCTGCTTCAATATCGTTCCACGACTCCAGCCACATAATCCAGACACCCAGGTGCTTTACGGAGTGCTTAAGTAGTGCTGCCTCCGAGGCTTCCGTCGGACGCTTACGAAGCCAGATGTGGTACCGCAGTGTTGGCGACTCACGAGCTCTTACTTCCGCCGACCACGCAAGCCAGCGCCTAAGATTCGGATCGGAAAGTGAATGGCCGACCAACGCCATATTAGTCGCTTGGGCATAATGCAAGAAAGTTGTCTGAGGCCACGCAAACAGCGAACCGGCCATTTGCGTGTACGACTCCTCTGGCGCTACAAGGCTGTCGCGGCCATCAGAACGCGACATCATGGTGCCTTCAGGTAACGGTGGTATCAGACATCCGTGAAGGTGATAGATGGGCACCTTGCCCTGTACATTGAACGGGGCCGGGCCGGTTACCGTTCTAAAGGCTCGTATGGCAGTTGAGTCTTGAAGCTCTGCTAATCGTATCAGGGTCGCTAGGACTGTATCGTAGCTGAACGTCAAGATAGCGGCTGGTCCTTTACCCACGTTCACTAGTTTCGCAAGAAGGCGAGCAAGCTGAAGAGCGCTGCTTTGCGGATATTGCGCCTCAAAGAACTCCACCAAGGCTACGCGGCGTACCTTCTTGAGTAAGCCCGGATCGTGAAATGCGTGCAAGAGGTCGACCTCTAGACGCTCCGCGGCGGCTCGCAGACGTAAGTCACTGTAAACGATGTTCTCAAGCTCATGGGCAAACGATTCATCGGTCCCGCCATTCGCCTTCCACGCGTTAAGGGCAGTCTGAATCCATGCGTCAAAATGCCAACCCGTCCTGGTAACGAGATCATCGAAGGCGTGATCAGTGATGTAGGTGCCCACTCCGACCTCAAGTATCCGACGTGAAAGTTCGCGCCACGACGGCAGCATGCTGATAGTCGTACCGGCGCCAAGACACAGCGACCAATTGCTACTCTTCCAACGCAGTATTCCCTTAACGGAATCACTGAAGGGACTTGGCGGCATTCCGATGTTCACGACCGTATTATGCTTCGATTGTCTTCGTCCTGAGCTCAGTTAGACGTGTCTCCATCCTGAGCGACAGAGGTTGTCGTGACGCGACAGACGATCGATCGCACCAAACGAGCACTCTCGCCCTCTTCACAAGATATTGATCGGATCCACATCCACCGCCACCTCCACCCCCTTCCACTTCTTCCCGATCATCACCGACTCCACGGCTTTCCGCAGGGCGCTGCGGTGGGGGGAACGGAGGAGGATCTGGTAGCGGTAGACGCCTTTGATTCGGGACATCGGGGCGGGGGCGGGGCCTTGGATTCGGGTGCCGGGGAGCGGTTTGAGAGCCTCTTCGAGACGGCGGCCGCAATCGAGGGCGGCGCGGTCGACGTCGCCGAGGTGCTCGCCGCGGAAGAGGATGGCGATCATTGAGGTCACCGGTGGGTAGTGGAACGTTTTGCGGAATTCGATTTCGGATTTGTAGAAGGCTTCGTAATCGTGTCGGAGGGCGTGTTGAATGGCGTAATGGTCGGGGAAGGCGCTTTGGATCAGGACGGTGCCGCGTAATTCGCCGCGGCCGGAGCGGCCGGCCACCTGGGTCAATAGGTAGAACGTCTTTTCGGCGGCGCGGAAATCGGGGTAGCCGAGGATTGAGTCGGCGTTGAGGACGGCGGTCAGGGTCACGCTGGGGAAATGGTGGCCTTTGCTCAGCATCTGGGTGCCGATCAGTGCCTGTGTCTGATGCGTGCGGAAGCGGTCCAGGATGCGGACCAGCTCCCCTTTCTTGCGCGTCGAATCGCGGTCGAGAACGTCGACGGCGATTTCGGGGAAATCGCGGCGGAAACGCTCCTCCACTTTTTCCGTCCCGAAGCCGATCGGCTGCAGGACTTCGCCATTACAGAGCGGGCATTGTGCGGGGATCGGTCTGCGCAGGCCGCAATAGTGGCAAATCAGCAGGCCGTCGCGGCGATGTACGGTCATGGTCACGCTACAATCGCGGCAGCGGAACTCGTGGCCGCACTCGCGGCACAATAAATAAGGCGCATAGCCGCGGCGATTGATGAGGATGATGGCCTGCTCCCCTGCCGCGAACGTCTGCTGAAGGCGTTCCTTCAACGGCTTGCTGAAGATGACGAAGCCTTTGTCCTCTTTTTCCGCACGTTCTTTGCGCAGATCGATGACCGCGGCCTCGGGGAGCGGACGCGATTCGACGCGCGACATCATCCGCAGGAGTTTGTATTTGCCGCGCTCGGCGTTCTCGCGTGATTCCAACGACGGCGTGGCCGAGCCTAGGACGATGGGGATCCCCCGGAACTGCGCGCGGACCACCGCCAGATCGCGGGCGTTGTAGCGCGGCGTTTCGTCCTGCTTGTAGGCGGCGTCCCCTTCCTCGTCGACGACCAGCAGTCCGAGACGCTGGAAAGGAACGAAGAGCGCGGAGCGCGGACCGATGGCCACGTCTACCTCGCCGCGGCGCGCGCGCCACCATTGATCGAAACGTTCGCTGGCCGAAAGACTGCTGTGGAGGATGGCGATCCGTTCGCCGAAGCGCTCCTTCAATCGCGACGCGAAGACCGGCGTGAGCGAGATTTCGGGAACGAGTAGCAAGGCCTGCTCCCCTCTTCGCACCGCCTCCCGCATCAATTCGATGTAGACCTCGGTCTTGCCGCTTCCGGTGACCCCTTCGAGCAGGAACGACGCGAAGGTTCCCATCGTCGCCCGCACGGTTTCGATCGCGGCGGTCTGTTCTGCCGAATGGCGGATCTCACCAACGCTGGCGGGATCGAGGCCGGCCAGGAAGGCGTCGAGCGTGTGCCGCCGCGCGCGACGCTCGATCCTCACGACGTTCTTCTTCGCCAGCGCCGCCAGTACGGCCGCGCTGACGCCGGCGGTCTCCATGGCCCGTACCGACATCTCGCCACCGCGCGACGACAGGATCTCCACCGCCTGCTGCTGCTTCGCCGTCAGACCGCCGGGCGGAGTTTCGAGAACGACGAAACGGTCGTAGCGAACGCCTTTCGCGTCCTGCACGCGATCGCCGATCGTGATCAGGCCTGCATCGCGGAGCCGGGCAATCGACGCCCGCGAGCTCGCCTCGAGCGCGGCGGCGAACGGCAACGGCCGGCGACGAAGCTCGTCGATCAGCGGAAGGTCGGCATCGATGATCTGCTCTGCGCCGATGGCGGCCGCGATCATCGCCTCATCCCCCACCAGCACCAGCTCCCGCCGCCCGCGCGCGGCCATGTTGGCCGGCAGGGCAACGCGCAGCATCTCGCCGAGGGGGGCGATGTAGTACTCGGCGGCCCAGCGACAGAGCTCGATGATCTCCGGCAGCAGCGCCGGCTCATCGTCATCCAGCACCGCGCGGATCGGCTTGATCCGGCTCGCCTCGGGCGCGTGATCCGAGAGCGCGACGACGAACCCCGTGTTCCTCTTCGCCCCGAACGGCACTTCCACGCGCGAGCCGAGGCGCACCGCATCGCGCAAGTCCGGCGGGATCGCGTACGTAAACGTGCCATGGACGGCCACGGGGATCGCCACCTCGGCGAATTCAGAGAGACCGGACGGCATCGGGCGCTATTGTCTCCGCCGCACGAGCGCCAGCGCCACTACGATGGCGATGGCGATGTAGACCGCGGCCTCGGGCCAGCGGATGCGCGTGCGCGGCTCCGGGACGAAGCTCATCTCGTACGTGCAGGCGTCCTGCGAGCCGGGCACGATCTGGGTCCCCTCGGCGATGACGCGGCCGTTGCCGTTGACGCCGCGAATGCGAATCATGGCGTGGTCGAGGGTCACCGCCGGAAAGAGCTGCCGCGTATCGGTAGCGATGTGCTCGAAGCGATCGAGAAAGACGCGCTTTTCGCCAAGAGCGTGGCCGTGCAGGTCCTCGATCGAGACCGCGACCGACAACGCTGACCCGGCAGTCTCCACCAGGTAGAGCTTGTAAAGCGCGTCACGGGAGCCGTCGCCGTGGAGCAACGCCGACTGTCCGTTACCGATACCGAGGCGTGTTGGGATGCCGCCCATGGCCATCGAGACCGCGGAGCCGGGACCCTCGGAGGGCAGGTATCCGTAGATCCGCGCCGAGGCCGTCACGTTCGTGTTCGATTCGATGCGCAGCGCTCCGATGCCGCTGGCGCTGGCCAGAATCGGCGGGCCGAGGGGATCGAAAACGCGCGTCTCCCTCGGCGCCAGGGTGATGCTGGTCTTCCTCGGCGAGGGATTGGCGTGGCCGCTTTCGAGATACGACAGCGTCAGCGTGGCGGGCTGATCGTCGGCGTTGGTGATCCAGAGCGCGGTGAGAAACAGGCGTCCCGTGCCGCCGGAGGCGCGGCCGACCACGGGGATGAGCAGGTCGCGGTCAGCGTAACCGCCGAGGGCGGTCTGGGCGGTCGCGAGGAACAGAAGCGGGAGGACGAAGCGTCGCATCGGTGCAAGTATGCCGCGAGCGCGCGTACAATCGGCAATCGAGCGATCTGGTCCCCGCTCCTTCTCCCGTGGGCGCACTCCTCTACTTCCTTTCCGCGATCGGCACGCTCGTCCTCGTCCGGCGATTCGTGACCATCTCGCGCGCCGCCTCGGCCGCATTGATCCTGCTGCCGCTCTGTCTCACCGGCCGCGCGCTGCTGGCCGGCCGGGTCTACGCGCCGATCGATCTCAACTATCACTTCGATCCGCTGGCCTCGATGGCGACGCGCGTCGGGATCGATCGGATCGCCAATCCGCTGCCGTCGGATGTGGCAGTGCAGTTTCTGCCATGGAACGCGGCGCTGCGATGGTCGATCGCGCACCGGCAGTGGCCGCTCTGGAATCCGTTCGAGCTGTCGGGCAATGTGCTGGCGGCAGCGGCGCAGTCGGCGCCGTTCCATCCGGTCACGCTCCTCGGCCTTTTGCTTCCGACGCCGGACGGGCCGGGGTTCATGGCGGCGATGACGTACTTCCTGGCGGCGCTGGGGATGTTTCTCTTTCTGCGCAGCCTCGAATTGCGATCGCTGTCGTCGCTCTTCGGCGCCACGGGCTGGGCGCTGTCGACGTACGTCGTCGCCTTCACGCACACGGCGCATGGAAACGCCATCGCCCTCCTGCCGCTGGTCATGCTCGGCGCGCGGCGCGTGGCGTTGGGTCCCGGCGCGCGGTCGACGGCGTTGCTGGCGGCAGCGCTCGTTCTGATCGCGCTGTGCGGCCATCCGGAAACGACGCTGCACGTGGTCGCGCTGGCCACGGCGTACGTGATCTTTCTGGCGCGCGAGCGGCTGCTGCGTGTTCTTGGCAGCGGCTTCGCGGCCGGCATCATCGCTCTGCTGCTCACCGCGTTTTTCCTGGCACCGATGATCGAGGCCATTCCGCAGACGCGCGAATACCAGCACCGGCGCTCGGGCGATCAGGTCACGAGCACGTCGTGGCGCAGCGTGGCCCATCTGCTGCGCAACAGCGTCGTGCCGTTCGCGGAAGGGACCGCCGGCGAGGAACAGGCGGAGCAGGAAAGCGAACTGCAGCATCGATCGATGGGGACGGCGTATGCGGGGGCGCTGCTCTTCGCGCCGGCGCTGCTGGCGCTGCTGCGCTGGAAGACACGCGAGCGATGGTTCTTCGCCGGCACGGTGCTGTTCGGATTGCTGGCCGGAGCCGATGCGCCCGGACTGGGCACTCTCCTGGCGCGGATGCCGGTCTTCAACCTGGCCATCAACGCGCGCATGATCTCGTTCGCAGCGTTCGGCATCTGCGTACTGGCAGCGGTCGGGCTTCAGATTTCGATCGCGGAGCGCCAGCGTCTGTCGTGGATGTTTCTCGGCATGGCCGGTTTGATGACGGCCCTGATCGCGCTGATCGCGGTGCGAAGCACGCTGACGCCCGACTTCTTTCGCGCCAGTGCCGTGCGTGAGGTGGTGCCGCTGCTACTGGCCTTCGCCATGTTGCGGGCGTGGCCGGTCAGGCGCGCCACGATGGCCGCCATCCTCGGATTGCTGCTCATCCAGCGCGTCAGCGAGATCGGAGGATTCATCCCCGCCGTCGACCGGCGCGCGTTCGCACCGCCGATCGCCGGTTTCGAGAACCTCCCGCACGATGGCGCGCCGTATCGCATCGTCGGGCAGGGTGCGCTCTTCGCGCCGAACATCGCTGCCCACTACGGCCTCGAGGACGTGCGCGGCTATCAGGCCATGACCTTCGACCGGCTTGCGGAGACGTTTTCGCTCTGGTCGATCCCGCAGCCGGTCTGGTCGAATCGCGTCGACGATCTCACCGCGCCGATGCTGTCGCTGATGAACGTCCGCTTCGCTCTCGGCATCCCGGAGTCGGCCGTGCCGCCGGGATGGCGGCTGATCGGAAAGTATCCCGGCTATCAATTGCTCGAGAACGGCAACGCCCTTCCCCGCGCCTTCGTCCCGCGCACGATCCACCTCGGCACCGGCGACGTCACCCCCGCCATGCGCGCCTGCCACGATTTCGGCGCCGAGGGATGGATCGAGATCGGTGGCCCTCCGATGACAATCGCCAACGGCGCGGGAGACGTAACGACCCGCGCTGACGGCGCACATCTGACACTGCACGCATCGATGCGATCTGCCGGATGGGTCGTGGTTTCGGAAACGGCATGGAAGGGCTGGCGGGCGGCGATCGATCACAAATCGCTCAAGCTTCACTTCGCCGATCGCGCGTTCCTCGGGATGTACGTTCCCGCCGGCGAGCACGACATCGAGATGTCGTACCGGCCAAAGGCGGTGGCGAACGGAGGGATCGTGAGTCTCGCGGCGGTGCTGGTGTTGGTTGGCGTAGCGATTGTCCGCACACTGTCATCCAGAGCCGCCGGAGGCACGTAGCCGTGAAGCGGCGGAGATGCCGCAGGACGGCGAAGGAACTCAAAATAGGCATCCACCGGCTGAAACCCAACGTCTCATTCTCGCGGGTCTGCTCATCAGCGCCAGCGAAGCACGAAGCCGCATCCCGAGTCATTCCACAGGATGTAGAACATTTCGACTCGCTCCGTCACCGAGGGAAAATCCACGCCATGCGATGGACCTCGTCTGGCGAGATGCGCTTGTACTCCACGTACATCCTCTCGAACAACTCGATGACGCTCTACATCGGCGTCACGAACAATCTCGTGCGGCGCATTTCGGAACACAAGAAAGGTCACGGCTCCGCGTTCACGTCGCGCTATCACTTCGATCGTCTCGTCTATTACGAGCAGACGCGTGACATTCGCGATGCGATCGCCCGCGAAAAGGTGCTCAAAGGATGGGGCCGGAAGCGGAAGATCGAGTTGATCAAGACAATGAATCCGACGTGGTCGGATCTGAGTGCGGATTGGCTTGAATGACACTATCCCCGGGTAGTTTGAGACGCTCTACTCAGTGGAGATTCTGCAATCTTGAGTTCCTTCGCCGTCCTGCGGCATCTCCGCCGCTTCGCGGCTTCGTGCCTCCGGCGGCTCTGGATGACAGAAGGGGTTCTGATCCTTCTTTCGCGATTTCCTAACACCTCTCAAGACGACAGTTGCAGCTGCTCCATCACCTTTTTCATATCCGCCCACACCTCCTTCTTCGCCGAGGGCGTGCGCAGCAGATACGCGGGATGGTACGTCGGCATCACCTTCACGCCGTTGTACTCGAGCCAGTTGCCGCGGGCGGAGCTGATGCCGTAGGCCTTGCCGGTGAGGCTTTGCAGGGCGAAGCGGCCGAGGGTGACGATCACTTTGGGCTGGATGATCTCCACCTGGCGCTGGATGTAGGGACGACAGGCATCGAGCTCGTCGGGCTCGGGATTGCGGTTGTCGGGGGGACGGCACTTAATGACGTTGGCGATGTAGACATCGTCGCGAGTCAGCTTCATCGCTTTGATGATGTCGGTGAGGAGCTGGCCGGCGCGGCCGACGAACGGCTCGCCTTTCAGGTCCTCGTCGCGTCCGGGAGCCGCGCCGATGAACATCAGATCGGCGTTGGGGTTGCCGACGCCGTAGACGACCTGCGTGCGCGACTTCGCCAGCCGGCACTTCTCGCAGACGACGGCAATGGCGCGGAGCTCGTCGAGCAGCGTTTTGGCTTCGGAATCTTCGACGACGGCGGGAGCCGCTGCCGGTTGGCGGATGTCGAGATGGGTGAAGCCGAGGTCGCGGAGGAGGGTCAGCTCGTTGCGCAGATCGTCGTTCATCGGCTATCCCAAACGCTCGACCACGAGGTCCAATATCCGATTGGCGATCACGATCTTGGCCGCGCGCTCGATCTTCGTCGACGACCCGTCACGGGCGATGACTGTGACCGCGTTTTGATCGGAGTCGAAGCCGATGGAGGGATCGGCGACGTCGTTGGCGACGATCAGGTCGGCGTTCTTGCGGACCAGCTTCTCGCGCGCGTTCGACTCGACGGAATCGGTCTCCGCGGCGAAGGCGACGATGAATGGCCGCGGCGACGAGGTACCGATGTCTGCCAGGATGTCGGGCGTCTTCGCCAGCGTCAGCGTCATCTCATCGACGTCGGCCTGCTTCTTGATCTTGCGATCGGCTGCGGCCACCGGCGCGAAGTCGGCCACGGCGGCGGCTTTGATGACGATCTGTTGCGATGGCAGCGCGTCCATCACCGCGTTGCGCATTTCCACGGCGGTGGTTACGCGCGTGAAGGCAACGCCGGCCGGCGCAGGAATCGATGTCGGTCCGGAGACGAGCGTGACCTTCGCTCCCCTTCTCCTCGCGGCCTCGGCGATGGCGTAGCCCATCTTGCCGGACGAGCGATTGGAGATGTAGCGCACCGGATCGATCGGCTCGCGCGTGGGACCGGCGGTGACAAGGATCGAGCGCCCTTCGAGGTCGCGCGTGGCGAATTGCTGTTTGACGAAATCAGCCAGCACGGGCGGGTCGGGCATCCGTCCCGAGCCCTCGTCGCCGCAGGCGAGAAGGCCGCTGTCCGGATCGAGAACGATGACGCCGCGCTCGCGCAGCGTGGCCAGGTTCTTCTGCACAGTCGGATGCTGCAGCATCGAGGTGTTCATCGCGGGAGCGACGATGGTGGCGCCGCGATGGGCGATGGCGTAGGTCGAAAGCGCGTCATCAGCTAGGCCGACGGCCAGCTTGGCGATCATGTTGGCGGTCGCCGGCGCGATCAGAAGGAGATCAGCCCAGCGCGCCAGCTCGATGTGATCGACGCCGCCATGTTCGGAGTCGCCCCACTGCTCGATGATGACGCCGTTGCCGGAGACGGCCGCCAGCGACAGCGGCGATACGAATCGCGCGGCATTCGGCGTGAGAATGACGCGAACGTCAGCACCAACGTCGCGCAGGCGCCTCACGACGTCCGGCGCTTTGTACGCCGCGATCCCGCCGGTGACGCCGAGGACGATATGCATAGTGGGTTACTAAGTTGCTGGGTTACTGAGTTGCTGGGTCACTTAGCAACCAAGCAACCCTGCAACCGCTACTCCGTTTCCAGCGCCGTCGTTTCCTCTTCCGGCGGGGTCAGCTGCCACTTCACTTGCTTCTTCTCGATCTCTTCCATCGCTACGCGGGTGGGCTTGGTGTGCTTGCTGCGGCTCTTGGGAACCGAACCCTGCACCAGCTGCTCGGCGCGCTTGGCCACGAGCAATACGTAGCGGAACTTGCTGTCAATGCCCTCTGGCAAACCTTCCATCTCGTTCCTCCTTCAGACGCCCGGCCATCGCGGTGATCGCTTCGAGCGCTGTCTTGGTCTGTAGTTTCTTGGCGATGA
>Ga0157378_10001094_pt1 | contig 24744 bp, 14 predicted proteins | sample M65metaG_FD_115309 | JGI IMG/M metagenome (GOLD analysis project Ga0157378, IMG submission 115309) | Miscanthus rhizosphere microbial communities from Kellogg Biological Station, Michigan, USA - M6-5 metaG | ecosystem: Host-associated > Plants > Roots > Rhizosphere > Soil | place: USA: Michigan...
CAAGCTGCAAAACGTGTTACCAGGGGCGTCAAACGTATTACCGTCGCCAAACGTATTACCACACAAGGGCGACGGAAACGGATGAATCGGTGCAAGTCCGACGGGAACTGTCAGCGCGCCAAAGAAGACCAATCGAGAGTGGAAGATTGGCCCGCCAGTACAGCCCAACTGCGAGAGCCTTCCTAGGATTAACGCACCGGACTTACAAAGTGGGGTCAATTCGTTCCAGTTGGGTCCAATTAGGGTCCAAAAGTCGCGCATTTATAGGGCTATTCCAATGATCTGGCGGCGTAAAGGCAACTGAATCAGCGTTAGTTTTGGAGCGGGCGATGGGAATCGAACCCACGTCCGAAGCTTGGGAAGCTAATCTTAAAGCGAGCAAACACACGATTTCGCGGCAATTTTGAGTTTTTCAGGTTCCATAAATGGATTCCAATTGGAGCAGCGGAAGGCGAAAATTGAGAGAAGAGATCAGGCTGGAAATTCAGAGGAAGAATCTAAAGACGGCGTAGTGAGTCAGGAGCATAAGATTTCTGAAACCTAGTCCATGCCCCTGCAAATAGGTCTGCGAGACCAGGGTTAGAGAACTGGAACTCTTCATTTAGGCCAATGGCACTAGTAAACGCGAGCTTCCCATACCTCACGAGCGGAATCTGATAATTATTCGCAAATCGGCGGTCGGGACGCTTAGCCCTCGCCGGGAAAGATTTAACCGGACGCCGGGTAGTACTCGAAATGATCTTCTAAATCTCCAGGCCATTTGTTTGCGTTTTCAAAGAAGCATTTAAATTCCCGTCCTCGTAACACTACACATCGTCTTACAATTCGGTGCTACCGTATCATTGAATACTGCACGTTGTCGGTACGCGCACGTACTCGACATCTGGAGGTCCATCCACGTCATAGACCACGCCGACGTTGCCATGTGAGTCGATCACGAGTCGAGGATCGTAGTTGTAAAAGAAGTCGGATAGAGTTATCGGGTCGGTAAAAGTCAGACCATCATCTGTGGATCGTTGCAAAACGATGCTGACAGCGCGGCCCCCTTGTCCGATAACAGTAATGTCCTTGCAGGAATCCACCCCGAACTGTAAACCTCCGAGCCCCGAGTCGCTCAGGCTAAGCGTCGTCCGCGAACTAAACGTGGCGCCATTATCATCAGAGTGCGAGAAAAGGCCGCCCTGGGCATCCCAAGCAATGTAGATAGTCCCATCGGCTCCGACCCTGATCTGCTGATCCAGCGGACTCGCGCTGGTGGGAATGCTTGTTGGCATGGAGAAGGTAGCACCTTCGTCTGTGGAGCGGTTGAAGAACAGTAAACTTCCATCTGCATCCCAGGCTACGTCTAAGTTGCCATTTGAGTCGACAGTTGCGGACGGGGTTTGATTGCAGGAGCCAGCACTTCTTGAGATTGTAGCAGTGGGCGTGAATGTGCTTCCATCCGCTGAGGAGCTGACCAGAATCGAGCAATTGGACATCGTAATGAGTTGCGTCCAAAAAACGTAAATCGGTCCCTTGGGACTTGCCAGAGCGGTCAGGTCCATCGGGTTGCCGACGGCGGTCCACACCGTTGTTGGATTCGAGAAATTGACTCCATCTGTAGAACGCGCAGCAAGCAGGTCTGATGTGGTTTGGTCGAACCAAACGACCGTGATGGTGCCGTGAGGCTGCACGGCAAGTTTCGCCCGTACTCCGAAAGCCGTCGTGACCACATTGACCGGCGCCGAGAATGTCTGCCCGCCATCCACCGAGCGACTGAAAAAGTTTGCAAACGCCGTTCCTGCGCCGGTTACGTCGGCTGACCACATCAGATTAATGTCCCCCTGAGCGTCGAGACTCATTTGGATGACCGCGATCCCGTTGATTGAGAAATTCAGATTATTTGGAGGAATGGCCAGCCCCGGAGTGAAAGTCTTTCCGCCGTCAGTAGAACGTGCGAAAAACGGCGATTCGCCTACCCACGCCACATCGATGTTGCCGTTGGCATCTGCCGCGATGACCGGCAGACCATAACCCTCCTCGGTTGGCGGCGTTCCAAGGACAATCGGAGCAGCAGGCATAGGCAAGGGAGCAGCCGTGACCGTTACAGTTGCAGAGCCAGACTTCGTCGTGTCCTGAACACTCGTAGCAGTCACCGTAACCGACTGCGCGGTATCTGGAGCGGCGAGAACCCCGGTGGTAGAAATGCCGCCGGCTGAAGCCATCCAAGTCACTGCAGTCGAGAAATTCCCGGTGCCGGCCAACACGGGCGCACACTGCGACGTTGTATTGGTCTGAACCGGCGTCTGGCAAGACACCCTGACACTCGTAATCGAGGATGATGCGGTGACTACGACAGTAGTGCTGCCGTTCTTTGTCGCGTCCTGAACGCTTGTGGCGGTGACCGTTACCGATTGCGGCGTGGCTGGCGCGATCAGAAGTCCATTTGCAGAAATACTACCTGCGGAGGCGCCCCAGGTTACTGCGCTTGAGAAATTGCCCGTTCCTGTGACGGTAGCCGTACAGTTGGACGTAGCGCCTGTTTGAACCGGAGTCTGGCACAAAACAGTCACTGACGTAATTGTCGGCTGGCTAGGCGCAGCCGCGACTGTGACGTTGGCACCACCGCGCTTGGCCGAGTCTTGTGTGCTTGTCGCCATAACGGTGACGGTCTGCGGCGTAGATGGGGCCGTCAAAATACCGCTCGAAGAGATAGTCCCTGCGGAGGCATTCCACGTTACCGTGGTGCTAAAGCTTCCTGTGCCACTCACGGACGCCGCACACGCGCTTGTTTGGCCGGTTTGGATTGAACTGGGGGTGCAGATGACGGTGACGGAAGTAATAGTGGGAGAGGGAGCGGACGGCGTCGGGGTAGCATTGCCGTTCGACATGGCCGATCCACCGCCGCATCCGGCGAGTAGCAGCGTGACTACAAGGAAAACCACGCTGAGAGGCCCGCACCAGAGCATCGGGCGTTCGAGACTCATATCGCCCCTCGCAAAGGGACGGCTATGCTGACGTAACACGGCTCGCCCCAACTACGCTTAGTAGGACTAGAACTAGCCTCACGACCCAAACTACTGCACCGATTTTTCTTTGCGACAGGTGAGCTGCATGCACTGAAAGGGCCGTTCCGGTCCCTGGTTACTTATCAGTGGGTTAGAGGTCAAAAGCGGGAAGCGGAGTTCACGATTGCAGACTTTACCGAATAGTGAAAGTCCCTGTTTGAGGACGTGAATGTCCTCGAATCACATCGTGGTTGCATGTTCACGAGCGGCGGACCACTGCGTCCGCGGCCAAGGAGGCAGCCTTATAGGGTTCAGGGGTGGGAATTTTCGACCGGCGAAATGGGGAATTTTCATCCGGCTTAATCTGTGACAAGTCTTCTAGACCGTCTACTAGTTCATCGACCACATCGGTAAGGACGCTCTGCCACCCTAGGGGTAACGATGCTGATGATGTAATCGAGCGATGTTGGAGCCTGGCGGGCCGTTGCTTTCACGGAACCCACTGCCATACTTGTCCGGTCCCTTTGCACCAGACACACTCGCTCGGCCCTGCTTGCCAGCAGGCACTACAGCAGCATTCCCTATCGCCCTGGCAGTGCCAGCATTTCACCGCAACCCTGCGCAGCGGCTGAGCGACTTCCGCTTCGCCGGTTGTGCAGCCAGTCCAGGGCCGATGAATCCAAATGCCAGGCTCGAGCTCATAGCAATCCGGGGAACACGTGGCCGGTCGGTTTCGCAAGGCTTCGAGGATCGCGGGCTTTGCCTCGCGGATAAGTGAAACCATTTCTGCAGGAATCTTGCTTGGAGGCTCGCGGCGTCGGCGCGTGCCTTTGTAGCGGCCCGGGAGCTTCATGTGCGTGCCCGCTGTGTGCCCGTTATCCGAGCAGGGTTGACACGGCTGACATCGCTGACGGTGTAAGTGGCGTGTTTTCGGTAAGTGCTTGGTTTAACAGGGGCGATTTCGGATATTCGGAGAATCCGGCTTACATGCTAACAAGCTTGTTTTCAATAACTTACGGACAGTTTTGGCGAAATTGTGCCATAACTGTGGCACGAATCTTCGCTTTATTTTCACTGTTCATTACCAATATTCTTGCCGTCGGCAGGGGCCTTGCGTCAATCCAGACAACAAGCAGATTCATCGCAATATTTCGGCAAACATGTCTTGTCCCAGCATGTTCTGAAGACCTACACGACCTTCTCGCGCTTTTCAAAACCGACACCGCAGCAGCAAACGGCCAATAACCGCCAGACCGCTGCCCTGCATCTGGTCAGAGCATATGGTCACTGCGCCTTTCAGTATCGTCGAACTCATGCCGGACAAGGCTTCCCTGCGACTCCCTCGTCGATAGGACCCGGAGTCCGCCCGCGATGCAGGGTATGATGGCTTGATCTAGCGATAGGTGCCTTCGAAATAGAGAAAGATATTGAGCAGAGGTAGAAGTCACATCAATAGTTTGCCGGGTCATTGCCCAGTGATCGGGTGGCTTGCGCGAAAGGCCGAGACAAACCCTTTTTGCCACGTGCCCGTCAGCAGGGCCGCCACCGCATAACACGCCGAGGCCACAAGCAGAACTGCTGGAAGCCCCGCACTGAGAGCCAGCAGGGTAGCTAGGGGACCAGCGACTACGGAGGCACATCCATTGATAGCCCAGGCCCAGGGCAACATCTCTGCGCGGGTTTGGCCAAGCTGGTGCAGCACAAGAGGAAAAGGCATGCCCATGGCGGCGAACGGCAGTATCACCGTGAATGCGAGAGCCATTCTTGCCGACAGCGGCCAACTGAGCAGCGGAGTAAGTATTGCGTGCAACCCGAGTGCATAGACGGTGCCTGTCACGGCTACTACGATGGCGGCAAAACACGCTAACCGCGTTGGGGAGATTCCCTTTCGTAGTTGCCGCGCAGCCCATGCGCTGCCCAATCCGGAGACAAACAACAAGCCCACTAGAACCACAGCCACGGCATAGATGGGATCAGCAAGAAGGAAAACTAACCGCTGAATCAGCGCCATTTCGACGAACAGATAACCGACACCCAATGCCATAAAGTAAAGAAGGACTCGCAGGCGTACTGTCCGTGGGGATCGCGGCCTTGCGACGGACGAATCAACCGGTGGGATGCGGCGGGGCAGCACGGCCAGAGGAGAAACAATCAGCAGGATCCCCAATAGGGTCGCCTGTACAAGCGTTGCGACCAGGATGAGGTAACCCCACTCTGAGAACGGAAGCCACGATTCCCGGAACGTGCGGAGCATTAAGGGCAGCGCGCGCCAGCGATAGAAGTGGAAAAAGTACGGACGATCGTCGGTGGCGGGCCTCAGGTTGAAAGCGTAGTCGCGGAAAAATTGTTCCCGACGTTGGCCTCCGGCAAGAAAGGCGCTTGCTGCCTCGAAGTAATAATCGCGCTCCAATACATTGAAACGGTTATGCTGGTCCGCCGCGATGCCGGGAAAATAGGATGCATCGAACAAGCGCTCTTCACTCCATCGGCGCAAGGCAGACAATTCTGGAATCGTGAACGATTCTTTCTTCACCAGGAGCGTCGCCACCGCCCAACTTCGTATCAGCACCAAACGCTCAGCTGGGTTCACACCCATCCGCTCTAGCGCCGCGACTGCGGTGGCGAATAGCTTCAGCTCATCACGCGGCGGCATTCGCGCCCAACGTGTCACCGCCAGCACGCCGCCTGGACCGAGGTGGCTCAGATAAGCCTCAAATGCCTCGCGAGTATAAAGATAGTTCTCGTTTACAGCACCAACGCCTACCGCCGATGCTGCGAAGGAGCCGACTAGCGAGAGGTCGATGATGTCCCAGGTCCCGTGCGCTGCCTGAACAAAAGCGCGGGCCTCCGCACGGTGAACGCGCACGTCAGGCCGGTCGTAGAGCCCGCCAGCGAAGTCACGAAATTTCCCGCGCAACAGCTCCGGCACGTTGGGGTCGAGCTCGACTGCATCCACTTGGCGGGCGGCGTGCCGCAGCGCCAGCAAAACACCGGCGCCGCCACCGGCACCAAGGACACAGACACGCAAGTCCCGAGGCGCATCCTGGCGAGCGAAATAAGGAGCCGCTGTGATCATCCAGTCGAGATAGTTCAGTGTGCTAGCGTCGCCGTTAAACGCAGTGATCGCTCCGGCACTTTCCGCGTCCACGTAGAGCCCGAGCTGCCATGGCGGGACTGCATCAGTTGGCGCGACTATCGAAAGACCCGGTGCTTCGCGGATGGCCGGGCTGACAACGACGTCTACACGGCCGCGAGGGCTGGATTCTTCGGCCACCACCTGTGCGTGAGGGAGGTTAAGGGCATAGCTGAGTCCCTTATACTGCGACAAGCGGACGGTGGGTGGACGAAAGACGTAAGCGAGCGTCGTGATTGCCATGATCGCAACGCCAGCGGCGGCAAAGAGTCCGCGTGAGCCTCGAGCAAAAAACAGCTTCTTATCGAGCAAGGCAATTACTGCAGCACCCTGCGCGAGACCCATAACACCTAGCAGCGCCCATTCCACGCGCGCAACGGACAACACGACCACTGCTAGAAGCGCGCCTGCGCCTGAACCGACCATGTTATAGGCGTAAAGGCGGGGACAGTTCTCTGATTCGCTGGTAAGCGCCAGACCGATGGTGGTCGCGGCAGCGAAGAATGGAATGGACAATAAGAGGTAGTAGCATCCGAGGTAGAGCACTTGCCGCGCTTCCCAGACAACCAGGAACGCGTCAAAAGGAATTTGCTGCGTAAGCCAGAAAGAAATCGGCAGCGCGACCGCAAACGCGGTCGCAGAAATTGCAAACCAACCCCCTTGGGAGCCTTGCAACGACATGGCGGCGTTCGTCCGGCGCCGCTCCAATGCCGCGAGCAGGGTGCCGCTCGCGCCAAAGCCGAGAAGTGCAATGGAAATGACCATGTAGGCGAAGTGGTGCCACTGGCCGATGGAAAAGGCACGCACCAGTATGACTTGGTAAAACAACACCGACGCTGATACCAGCACGAGTGCTGCTTCACGGCACCGGATGTCGAGCAAGATGCGGCGAATCTGGTTATAGACAGACACGAATTATTGTCGGCAGTTGCTTCGCCGTCCCGTCGGCCAAAAGCAACGAGTACGAGATGCCCGTGCTTTTAGTTCGATCGCGGCCCACCGACCAACGGAACAAAGGCCACGGGCATCAAGTTCCGTACCTTGAGGTCGCGCGGTCCTTTGCTGCCCTTGGTGATCAGCATGAGCATCTGAGTTTGGAAGGGATTGCCCACTGGAATCACCATCCTTCCGCCGGGCTTCAGTTGTTCGATCAAAGCGGGCGGAATGTGGTTACTCGCCGCTGTCACGATAATGCTGTCAAAAGGCGCTTTCTCGGGCCAGCCGAAGTAGCCGTCACCGACTCTCACCTCGACATTTTTATAGCCTAAAGCGGCCAATCGCTGGCGAGCGGCGATGCCAAGCGGCTCGATGATTTCGATGGTAAACACCTGCGCAACCAGCGGGGAAAGAACAGCGGCTTGATAGCCTGAGCCGCTGCCAATTTCGAGTACTTGGTGCTCCCTTTTCGGCTCAAGGAGTTCTGTCATCTTGGCCACGATGTAAGGTTGCGAGATGGTTTGACCATAGCCTATGGGGACCGGCCGGTCATCATAGGCATAGGATACGAGTTCAGCGGGCACAAAGCGATCGCGCGGTGTCTTGCGCATTGCATCGAGGACGCTCGAGTCTTTCACCCCGTCCGCCCCTCTCCCCCGCGGGGCGGCAATCTGCGTCTGGACCATGTCTTCGCGCCGCTTGCGGAGGTTTTCCTCCCCGTGGGCGAATAGATATCCAGCGACAAGCAGAGAGGAGCACAAGTAGACCAGAGCGCGGAAGCGGGTCTTGCTCCTGGATTCCCGCCAGGACCAGGTCGGTGGCCATCGTGGGTTCATGGGATTTTCCCAGCAAGCAATCGTTCGGAAGGCACACCCACCCCGATTATAAGCCAAGGGACACTTTTCTGCGGGTGGCAGAAATTGACAGCCGCCCTTTGCGGACGCAACAACCGGGCGGCTAAGAAACACATGGCGCACCCAACCATTTTGTCGATGCACCGAGCGAAAAATCGCTCAACCAAAGAGTGCGGATGGAAGGATGGCGACCGAGGCGGCTCCAAAGGGAAAACCCACAGAAAGAAAGACAATAAACAGACTTGACTCATACCGACCTTCTCTTGGAGGGAGTTGTGATCGCACTTTCGGTTCAAACCGGAACTGCTCGACACGCCTCGCCGCTAAACCGCTGCGATGGCCATCCTGAACTTGACGGGAGAAGGCTGCTGCAAAGCCTTAGACTTCGACCGCCAGAATCCCAACACGGTCGTAGGGCCCTCACCGCAAGACTTAGATTCGTAGGAAAAAAATAACCCCGTGCGTATTGGGCGGAGGCTCGGAACCCACTGCGCACGCGCAGCCCGGAATCGAGCTTCCCTGTATCGTGATGACTGGCGGGCTACTCACTTCGAATTCTCACTTTGCCGGTTCTGCCCCACAATTTATCCATGATTTGGCAGGCTGACTAAGCCACCCGGCAGGGAGGCTGGGAGGATAGCAGTTAGCATTGCTTTGCCTACCGAGAGCGCATCAAGCAGGTGTTAGCCTGGGCGAGTCGACTGAGCTCCCTACAAGAACTATGGCAATCATCATAGCGGGGCTTGTTTGGGAATAGAATTTTGAGTACCAGATAGGCAGCAACCCGAGAGCGAAAAACGACTCCCATTTTCTTGCAAGCGACGCCAGATACGGCACCTCCTGAGGACTTGCCTGACTATTCTATTTTTGGAGCGTTCGTGAGGATGCTTTCATGTGTGAAGCGGATCGTGCAGCCGTGACCAGTTCGCGGATAGCACTGGTGACGACTTCGGGGTGGTCAAAATGGACCCAGTGTCCGCAGTCGCTCGCCACCAGGTGTCGCCCCTGCGAAGAGAGCTGTGCTAGGTCGCGCTGCAAGTCGATGTGCGGTGCCGCATGATGGTCTCCCGAAAGCACAACCAGCGGCAAGTCCCCAAGGGAGCTAACCGCAGCCGCTTGTGCAGCACTGACTGGCAATGCTGCAACATGCTGTCCTAAGCTCAAGAAATTTTTCGGCTGCGACCACAACGCACGCACAACCGGCAAGAGCTGTACCGGCAGCTTGCGAATCTCTCCTGTAATCCGTTGTACCGCTGCAGCCGTGCCGACGCCGAACGCGCTCGCCGCCGCCCGTCCCAGCCCGGGTAAACCCCGTGCCAGCCGAGCCAGGCAAAACCGAACAAAACCCAATCGTGCGAGCCACACGGCAATCCAAGCGTATCGCAGACCCGCTTCGATTAGCCGCAACTGCTCCGGGGTCGGCTTCTTCCATTCGGCAGGGTGAACCGAATCCACCAGCACCATGCCAGCGACCCTATCGCGATACAGGTGGGCGTATGCCCGGTTCACATACCCGCCGAACGAGTGCCCAACCAGAACGTATGGCCCTGGCAGACCTGTGGCATTCAGCAGCGTGTTCAGCTCGCGCGCGATCCGCCGAGCCGTGCGCGGCTCGGTCGCAGGATCGCTCCAGCCGTGCCCCGCGCGATCGTAGCTCACGGCGCGAGAGAACTGTGCCACCTGTGGCTGCACCAGCGTCCAGCTCAAGCAGGACCCGCCCATGCCTGATTCGAAGACAACAGTCGGCGCGCCTTCTCCGGTCACGTGGATGTGCATCCGCCTCTTGTTGAATCGTACGAGCTGCCCTGGGGGCGGAAAGCGCCGGCGGTCGCGCCACGTTTCGATAGCCTGGTACGCCGCGCCGGCCACCGGCAGAGCGAGCGTGCCGAGAATAACCACGAGAGTCACCATTGCCGTTCGCATGGAATACCCGGAGCTTCCAAGAATACACTCGTCCCCCGTTCTCCAACCTATTCGCAAATGGCCCCTCACTTTGCGCTCCACGGCTCCTCTGCCTGGTTAAGGGCACTGCCGGACGCTTACGATGGAGCTTACCCACACATGAGTTGTTTCACGACGAACCAGGCAGCATCAAAGCTATTCCTTTCGACTCTTCCGTTCTGGAAGTGGAGTTCATACTCGCCAGTGGCCCCTTCCCAGGGCTGAATGTGGTGAGATGTAGAGTTCCCGAAGTTGCGGCGTCGCATTGCCCAGGGCTCAGGCAGCGTGAGGCAAGCACGGCATATTGGCCTGACTTAATCGAATAGTTTTGTGGGCCAGAGCTAGGCAGATTTTCTTGATCGAAATCATAACAAACGGTTCCTCGTACTTCCCGAACTGGCTCTGCTTGAGGGTGAAGTAAAACTCAAGGGCTGGGGCATCGGTCGGAACACAGCCGTTCTGCACGTAGGCAAAAGAAGTGCGCGCGGTAGGCTTCGCCTCGTACTGGCGTCCGCAACTCGCTGAACAGTAGAGGAAGGCAAGCGTCAGAAAAGACACCGATACAACTCGTTTCACCAGGAACGGCATGACGCAATCCTTCCCGTCACAGGCCAGACTGCCTGCCAGAAGATGCATTGCAACCGGCATCGTTAGAACGATTGCGCTTGGATTCCTTGCATGGGCCATGCTTTCGGCAACGGTGTAGCCTGTTGGGTGATCATCTCCGGGATTTACCCAACGAAAGTGCGTGGGCGCGGAATGTCGACCGCCACCACCGCGCTCTGGCTGGTGGGATTTTTGGGAAACCAATCCTTTCCCATCATGCAGAAGTATCTGGGATTGGATGGTACTTTTCTGGCTCTTCAGTGGCGGCGCCTTGTTGACGATCGTTCTGGTGGCATGGCTCATTCCTGAAACCAAAGGCCATTCCTTGGAAGAAATCACCAAATTCTGGACCGAAGAGAGGAAGATAGCGATGGGATAGCGCCTTGTGGGTCATTCTCCGGCTACTTCGGTTCTGATCTAAACGGCTCGATGATATTCTGCAACCTTTTGAACTCCTGCATTTCGCGCTGCCACTCCGCAGTTTTACCCTGCTTGCGGTAAAGAGCCGCCAGCCCGAAGTGTGCCTGGGCCGCAAGCGAAGTCTCCTTTTCGAGCGCGATCACGCGCGTCCAGGATTTTTCCGCAAGCGCAAGGTCGCCGTCGAGCGAGGCTGCTTTGCCAAGCGAATACAACGTCTCGGGCATGCCGGGCTGCAGTTTATCGGCGCGCTCCAACTCAGATCGCGCTTCGCGAACTTTTCCCTGCTTGAGCAAGGCGTCTCCAAGGCGGTAGGCGGCTTCCGCGCTGGCCGGCTGCCGCTTGACCTCTGCTCGAAATGCCTCTTCGGCCTTACTCCATTGCGCAGCGCCGGCATACACAAGTCCGAGTTCTAATTGGAGCCCTGGAATGTCCGGGCGCTGACGCAACGCCTCGCGGTACTCTTGCTCGGCTTGCGGCATTTGACGTAGCACAAAATAGTTTTCGCCCATGGCTTGGTGCGACCGCGCGGAATCAGGATAGACACTCAGCAGAGTATCAATGGCGCGCTTGGAAAGCAGACCGCCGGCGCGGCCGAGATAATAAAGCAGGTCAGGATCATTGGGACGTTTGACCAAGGCGTCGCTGAGGTTTGCAACTGCCTCCTGATATTGTCCCGTCTCGATCTGAGCGATTCCCAGAGCCTCGAGGGCATGAACTCGCTCCAGGTGAGGAATGGCCTCAGCGGCGTAACCCAGCGAGAGCAAAGCGTAGCCCAACTGCAGGTGGGCCGCATCGAGATCGGGGCGCAGCTCCAACGCCCGCTTAAGCGGAGCGACGGCGGTACCGTTGTCGCGGATCTGCATCAACTCTGCGCCAAGGTTCAGAAACGCCTCCGCAAGATTGGGATCGGTCTCCGTCGCCTTCCGAAATTCGGCGATGGCCAGGTCAAAGCGGCCTTGCTTGTGGGCCTCCACGCCTGCTTGCATGTGCTGGGCACCTTCTGGAGAGACACCCTGCAGCGCCAGGCAGAGGAATAGAATTGCGTGTTTCACGACTGCTCCGGTTCGCGTATTTCGAGGAATTGGTCGGCGCGGACATCCTTCAGCGTTTGGCGGACGCCGGAAGGCCAAGATACCTCGACCGTTGCCGTATCAGAATCGCCCAAGCCAAAGTGCAGCCGCTTATCATTCGCAGAGAGATAGCTCCCTGTAGTGCTAGCAAACCGTATTTGCCCGTTCACGCGAACCCGCGCGCCAAGCCCGTCGCGGTTAGTGCGTGTGCCGTGGAGGGCAATCGTCAGCCAATGTTGGTTGCCACGGCGGTTAATGAGGACTTGCGGAGGCCCCCCGAGAGAGGTTACGACGGCGTCTACCCATCCGTCATTGTTCAGATCCCCGAAAGCAGCGCCGCGCCCCGCCAGCGGGACAGCGACCCCAGAATCAGCGAGTTCGAATCGACCCTTGGAATTGATCGCCAAAAGAGGTTTCTCAAGATAATGCAGAGACGGATCAATCCGCTCGACGTTATCCAGCACATGACTTTGGGCGACAAACAAATCCTTCCAGCCATCGTTGTTGAAATCCTCGAGACCCACGCCCCAGCCTGAGCTTCCTGAAGTCAGCGCGGCGAGACCTGTTTCGAGGCTGCGATAACTGAATTGGCCGTTCCCATCATTGCGAAAGACCGTGTAATTCTCCCTAGGGAGCACGGTTACAACGATGTCCGGCCTTCCATCGTTGTCGTAGTCTTGAAACACGACCCCCATGCCTGACATCGGCTTGCCATCCGCGGTAAGCCCAGCGCCGCATTCAAGGCCGCACTCCGTAAACGTGCCATTGCCGTTGTTGTGGAAGAGGTATTGTTGCATGCCGTCGTTGGCAACGAAGAAGTCCATAAACCCGTCGTCATCATAGTCGGCGAATGCCACGCCAAGAGCGCGCCCCTTCTTGGCGGCGATGCCGGACTTCTGGCTGACGTCCTCGAAAGTGCCATCACCTCGATTACGATAAAGAAGATTTGTCGTGGCAGGAAATTCGGCGGGAGGGCAATAGGTCCGCCAAGCCCCGCCGCAAGCCTTGCTACGTTTGGTATCCCATTCCATATAGCGAGTCACAAAAAGATCGAGATGGCCGTCGTTATCGTAGTCGAAGAAGCCCGCGGAAACCGACCAGCCTCCACCTGCAACGCCTGCTTTTGCGGTTACATCCGTGAACGTTCCGTCGCCATTATTGTGGTACAGGATATTTTTTCCGTAGTTGGTCACGAAAAGGTCGGGAAAACCGTCGTTGTCATAGTCCGCGACAGCCACGCCCATGCCGTAATTGCCGAGGCCCGCGTTGGCCAAACCGGATGCTTCGGTTACGTCCGTGAAGCTGCCATCTTTGTTCTGCCGGTAGAGCCGGTTCCAGTAGCGGGGGTTGGCGCGATCGAATTTCTCCGGAACCTGCATGGGGCTTGTCAGACGGCCGCCATTGACCAGAAATATGTCCAGAAGACCGTCGTTATTGTAGTCGAGCAAGGCGACGCCTCCAGGCATGGTCTCGATGAGGTATTTCTGGGGAGTAGGTGAATTCTGCAAAGTGAAGTCCAGCCCGCGCGGGAGTTTCAGATCAAAAATTGGAGGGGCCGCAGCAAGGGCCGTGAAACGGAGGAAGTCCCGGCGGTTGACTCGTGAACGCATTCTAGCTTGCGCCACTGGAGGTCGGCACGTCTCGTGGCGCGCTTAGTCCTACTGAGCATAGGACAGCTCCCTCAACGGATGTGCGATTCATCCAAGACTACCGAGCATATCGGACGTGATGCAAATCTGCAAAATCTCCTCGGGAGAAACAGGGTGGCAACAGCCGTAAGCCAGCTTCGAATTCTTTAGATTGGTCACGCGATTCGGGAAGGGAATGCCTACGTGACATCCCCTTCCCTATCATTTGCGCCGTAAGCCTCAGAATGCAAACTTCAACCCAAACTGAAGGAGCCGAGGATTGCCAAGCGTCGCGGTCACCACCCCGAAGTTGGGCGACACCTGAGTCGTATTCGGTGCGGCAAACTGCGGGTGGTTGAACAAGTTGAAGATTTCCGTGCGGAACTCCACGTTCATCCGCTCGCCCGGACCGAAGGTCGTTCTCTTAAAGATGGCAAAGTCGAAGTTCTCGATGCCATCCTGCCGGAGCGTTGCATCCACGCGTGACTCGCTGCCAAAGCCCCATTGCGGGGGCGGTGCGAAGCATGTCGTATTGAACCACTGATCAAGCCGCGATACACCTGCGGGTTTGTCCTTGTTACAACCCTCCACTACGTTGGGCCTCAAGGTTCCAATTCCAAGCCCCAACGCCGAGAGCAGAGTTGAACCCCCGTAAGTGACCTTTAGCGGGAAGCCGCGCTGGAAAGTCGTGACACCGTCGATGCCCCATCCTGAGATCAGCTTGTCGCTAACCCCGCTCACGTTGCTCATGAATTTCCTACCTCGGCCGATAGGCAGATCTAGCACATAGCTGATCACAAGGCGCTGCGACACGTCCTGGGAGGCCAGGGACCGTTCTGCCTTCAGGTTGCTCCAATTCTGAACTTGTCCCACGCCCCCGGTGCCCCCTCCCTCCAGCCAGGAGGTGAGAGAGTCCGTGGTAGCGAGGAGCTTTGCGTTGGTGTATGCGACGAGCAGGGTACCGCCGCCTCTGAAGCGCCTCACGACGGTTGCCTGCAGGGAGTGGTAGTTGCTGCCGCAGCAACCCTGCCCGTTGAGGCGCAAGCCCGTGTACTGCGGGAAGGCCCGAGCAAGCTGACCTCGCCTAAGGTTTCCAGGCGCCAAACTTCCAGAAAGGGCGGGGCTGAAAGGATACTCGGCCAGGGGAACGACCTCAGCGATCGTGGGCGTTTGGCCTTGAGCAGCTTGCGCAGCGGCCGCCGTAATGAGGCTGTCTGGGATCTGGTTTATGTTCGTGTCGAACTGCGGCAAGTGCACACCATGGGCTCCAGCGTAAGCGACATCGACGAAGAAACCCGCGGGAAGCTCGCGCTGAATATTCAAATTCCATTGCTGCACGGATCCATTCTTCTGCACGGTGAACCCTGTTGCCGCGAAATTTTGCAATGAAAGAGCGTATCCCGAAGCCGAAGGTTGAGGATTTCGGCCGGGCGGGACGACCAAAGTGGCGCCGAACGGACCCGGAGTCGCACACGGGAGGGCACCGGCAGTAAACGTACAGTTGCTCTCGTTTAGCGTGCTGGCGGGCGTTAAACCGCCGTCGTTGCTGGCGAAAAAGGGGTTTGTGGAGCTGCTGACGGGGTCAATGTACGGGTTGACGCCGAAGGATACAAAGTTGGGAATAAAGAATATTCCGAACCCTGCGCGGACTACAGTCTTCTGGTCAAGGCTATAGGCTAAGCCTAGACGCGGCATGATATTTTTCTGGTCGAGCGGCAGACTGTTTCTGCCGCCGTTCGCGCCGGTCTTGACCAGGAAGAGGTCCCCGAGACACGGGCTTCCTACGCTCCCTCCGCATCCTGTAACCGTCTGATTCGCAACGTCCGGATTAAAGTAGGTCAACCGATCAAAGCGCTCCGACCAGGGACCCTGGAAGTCCCATCGAAGCCCCAGGTTCAGAGTCAGCTTGCGGGTTACTTTCCAAGTGTCCCCGAAATATATCGCCCGATAGAACTGCTTCCCGGCAACCGGACCAGAGATATTTACAGCTCCCGATGTCTGATTGCCCAAGGGGGAGCCAATCCCCAAGCCATAGCCCAAGATGAAGTCGGCAAAATCGATCCCGGTACCCGGCGTTCCAGCACCGGCTGCCCTATCTTGCGTCCAGAACCCATTGAAGGAAATAAGACCTCCTCCGGTGTTGGTCTGCAAATAGTTGTCATATGTCCACTCAAGCTGCCCGCCCACAACGAGGGTGTGCTTTCCGCGGATCATGGTGATTCGCGGGGAGAAGTTATACTGCGTATCGAAGTCCGAAATCGCGCTCTGGCCCTGGCTGTTAGTAATCAGAGGGTCTGAGATGCCGAAAGCGGGCGTCAGGGGGGTTCGCTCTATGTCGGGGACCGCGGCGTTGTACGCCGCCGGCCAACCTTCCTGCGTAACGTCGAAGCCGGCATTGATCGGTTCGCGGATGTAGCGGAAACGGCTGGCGCTGACGTTGAGGTCAGCTATCGTCGTGGGTGTAAATGTATAGCCATAGCCGATCGCCAAGGCATGGGTGTGATATGTCTCGGTACAGCGATCCTGGCAGAGGCCCGTTCCGAAAGGATCTCGCGGCAGGTCTGCCAGCTTCCAATAAGCGTAGCGGCCAAAGATACGGTGCTTGCTGCTAATGCTGTAGTCGACGCGGCCAACGAATTCGTCGCTATCACCGCCTAGACCGGTTGCCCTTACGAAGTTGTTTGTAACCGCGCTGTTGGTCGGATTCGGAATGAAACCCTGCAACAAAAACTGGGAAGTTGGATTGATCCTGCCTGCAGGGATGATGTTGCCGGCAAACGGCTGGCGGACCCCTGTGCTGGTATTCACTGTAAGTGGATCGTAGATCTGGTGTATAAAATTGCCCGAAGAGTCTGTGTCGGCGCAAATGCCACCCGGTCCCGTGAACCCCGAGACGCACAGATCCGAAAAGTCGAAGTTTCCCGATGGACCTGCCCCGCGTTGAGCGAGCGTCGGAACCGTGGTCGTGAACACTTGCCCCTGGCGCAAGCGGAAACTTTCCCAACTGAAAAAGCCGAAAAGCTTGTCTTTAATCGCAGCGCCGCCCAAGGTTGCTCCGAACTGATTCTGGTTGAACGGCGGACGTTCAATCCTGGCCTTATTGGCAAAAAACTCGTTCGCGTTCAAAACTTTGTTGCGGAAGTACTCGTATAAAGAACCGTGCCAGTCGTTGGTTCCCGATTTCGTGCTCAGGTTGATAACTCCCCCCGAGAACTTGCCCCACTCCGGTCCGAGATTGTTGTACTGAACTTTGAACTCCGCGATCGAATCTTGGGTCGGAAGGATGAGCGGCAAATTGATATAGCCGATATTGAGCGGCTGGCCGTCCAGATATTGTGCGCTCTGGTTCGCAAATGAGCCGCCCACTTGAAAATTAGCGAAGTCGAACGGGTTCTTGCCCACGGGCGTGCCATAGCTGTTTCCCTGCGGAACCACGGACGGAACGATGCTGGTGAGGTTAAAAATGTTCCGCCCGTTTAGGGGTAACTCGTTGGTTTTACGCTGTTCCACAACCTGACCCAGCGAGGAGGTGTCCGACTGAAGGAGAGGAGTTTCAGCGGTCACCTCCACAATTTGCGCGACGTCGCCCACCCGCAAGGTCGCGTCAATGCGCACACTCTGGTTGACCTCGACGACGACCTCCGGACGAGTGAACCGGTTGAAGCCAGTTTTCTCTATATCGATCCTGTATCGGCCTGGAAACAGGCTCACAAAAGAATACAGTCCATCACTGCCCGTTGGCTGCAACCGCTTTTCTGCGGTGCCGAGATTGGTCAAAGTTACCTGCGCTTCAACGATTGAGGCCCCAGAGGGGTCGGTGACGGCCCCGGCGATAGAGCCGTAGGTCGATTGGGCCACGAGCGGGCGGCTCGCTAAAACCAAGCATGTAGCGAAGAGAACAACGAGGGAGATAAGGACGAATATAAGTCTGTTATTTTTCATACGCGATTTCCTCCAATTCCGTCAACCGGATTGTTTCGCGCACCGCCCCCTCGACAGGGACGCTTTACCGCAACGAAGCCACATTCCGAACTTGGGTTTTAGGCAGCGGCTTGATGTTCACTTCGGCCAGGAAGGAAATGCTGACATGCGCACCGCGCCGTCAATTCTAAAAGAACCAGCACCGTACAAGTCTGCTTTGCTCGCCGCGACAATCAGCATGGTTAAGCGGCGCATTGCCACTCAGTCTCTTCTGTTCTGCTTCGATGAATTCGAAGATTTTTTCGATTAGGCGCCGGACCTTCTGCGGGTCCAGCCCGACTGACACCTGCTTACACAGTCGGTTTCACTGTTTGGCGTAATGTTTCATTTTGACCACCCCTTCCAAGCAAACGACCGGCCTAAGTGAGCCATAGGAGAAAGGGCCCAGGCCAGTCCCTCATCCGGGTGAAGAGTCGCCCCAGGCTTGGCCGGACGGCAATCCCGTCCGGGCGGTACATTTTGACCCGAATCTTATCGCTTACCGGTCTCTGAAAACGGTAGCCCTTGCAAAACCCTTTTCGTATTCGAGACTCCCAAAACGGCCAGGACGGGGTGGAGGGGACGTGGATCCTGCAAGTTGACTTCGTACCTTCCAGGGGGTACGTTGCCACGAATAACCTACCTGGTCGGCTCCTATCAAGAATCAAACAATGCGCCGCGTCGGACTTGACCGGGCAACCTAGCCTCGTCTTCCGGGTTTGTGACCACTCTTGCGAAGCTACTTCCCTCATTGCGGACGTATCACGGGCAAGCCCGAAGTTTACGGTCAAGCACAGTCAGCCAGCGTCAGGACTCACCTGGAGTGAACCCTTCACGACAAGAGAAGAAGTCCCAGCCCGGTTGCTCGGAATCAACAATTTAGGGCGGATCAAGAGTCCTCTATCGGTAGTGTTGCACGAGCGACTGTTCCGGGATTGGCCACTTTACTCCGCTCGCAGAGTCTCAATTGGATTGATGCTCGACGCTCGACGTGCCGGCAGGTAACCAGCCAGCAATGCTACCAAGAGAAGTAGTAAAGCGACGCTCGCGATGGTGGGCAGATCGCTGGAGGTAAGGCCAAAGAGCATGCTGGCAATCAGCCGAGTAGCCGCAAGGGCGCAGGGAACGCCAATCGCTATCCCGACGAGCGCCAGAGTAAGCGTTTCGCGCAGCACAATCCACAAAACATTTTCACGCTGGGCTCCCATGGCGACGCGAATGCCGATTTCGCGAGTGCGGCGAGTTACCGCGTAGGACATCAGGCCGTAGAGACCGATGCAGACGAGCAGTAGCGCGAGAGCGGCAAAGAAGGTGGAGAGTAGCGCGGTGACGCGTTCTTCAACGAGATCTTCTCTAATGATTTGGGAAACTGTTCTTGTCTGCAAGGCATATTCATGTTCGAAAGAATTGATCTCACGGCTCGCGGACTTTGCCAGCAGATCAGGAGATTGCGTGGTGCGCACGACAAGATTGCCAGCCTGGGTCTGCTCCTGGAAAGCGCAGAGATAGAGGACGGGCAAAGTGGCGTCGCGAAGATTGAGGACACGAGCGTCCTCGGCAACGCCAACAATCTGGATACTTTGATACTCGGGCATTACGCTGAAACGGATGGTTTGTCCGACGATTTTGCCGTCGGGAAACAAGCGACGCGCGAGACTGCGACTGAGGATGGCGAGACGCGGGTGGTGTTGGTCATCGACATCGTCAAAGTCACGCCCTTGCACAATCGGGATGCCCACGGTGCGGAAGAAATTCGGCGAGATCCGCATGGAGGCGGCCATGAGATGCGCGTTGATGCTGGACTCGGCCAGAGTGGAGACGGAATCGCGATTCCAATCTTGGGATTCTGGAATTGGGGATTCCGAAAAGGCCACCGAGAGCACGCCAGGAAGGCTCGAGATACGATGAATGAGCTGTTGGTGATAATTGCCCAAATCAAGATTCTCGTAGCCCCGGGGCACGGGATTCAGAACAATTTCGAGAATATTCTGCTTCTGGAAGCCGGTATCGATGGAACGCAGGCGCTGGAAGCTGCCAACGAAAAGGCCTGCGCCAAGGAGCAGGATCAGCGACAGCGCAACCTGCGCGACGATGAGTACCTTGCCCAGAGTCCCGACGCCCCTGCTGGAACCGCGCGTGTTTTGCTGGAGCACGGAAGCGGGATCTTGGCGCGAACAACGCCATGCGGGCGCAAACCCGAAGAGAAGCGCAGTGAGAATCGCTAGAGAGATAGTTAGCGCGAGCACGCGAACATCGGGCGTCAGGTTAAGGGAGATCAGTTGCTGATTTCCCTCGGTCATCATCAGCAGCAGGAGGCGACTGCTCCAAAAAGCAAAGGCCAGCCCGAGGACAGCGCCGGCAAGCGCGAGTGTAAGGCTTTCGGTCAGCACTTGGCGGATCAGTGAGGCGCGGCTGGCACCGATTGCGATGCGAATACTCATCTCATGGTTGCGGGCAGCGGCGCGAGCGAGCATCAAGTTGGCAAGGTTGACGCAGGCCACGAGCAAAATCATGCCGACGATTGCGGCCAGCACGTAGAGCGGACGTGCAAACTGATCGCGGAGTTCGGAGCGCCTGCCTCTTGCAGCGGGTGCTACTTCGAGACCCATGGAGAGGAAAGTTTGGCGACGCAGGCCGGGCGTGTCCGTCGAGACGGTAGCGAGAAGTACGTCTGGCCAAAACGATTCCAACTGTGCGCGGGCTTGATCTATTGTGACACCATCTTTGAGGCGGCCAAAAACTCCCAACCAGAGAATGGAGCGAGAATCGATATTGGGGATATTGGAGATGAGCGGCTCAGCAGTAACGGGGAGTGTGACTTCCGGGGGCTCGCCGGTGCTGAGACCCGTGAACCATTTTCGCGTGATACCGACGATCGTGAAGGGGTGGCCCTCGATGCGAATCTGGGTGCCGACGACGTCGAGCGCTCCGCCAAAGCGGCGCTGCCAAAATTCGTAGCCAATCACAGCGACTTGCGCGTTAGTCCCCCTCGCGGAGTCGCAATCATCGGGAGTGAGCAGGCGTCCGAGCAACGGAGTTGCGCCGAGCTCGGCGTAGGCCTTGCCCGTGACGGTGACGACGCGGTTCAACTCAAGAACGCCGCGGACTTCGACATTGGTTCCGCTGCTATTTCCCCATCCGAATAGGCCAGTAAAAACGCGCTGTCCCCGTTCGACTTCGCGAAACATGGGATAGGAGAAGGGAGGCTTGCCGTCGTGGCGGATTAAGGAGAGCTGGACGATGCGCTCCGGCTCACGGACGGAAAGGTCACGGAGAAGCAATGCATTGATGATGGTGAAAATGGCTGCGTTGGCGCCGATTCCCAGGGCAAGTGAAAGCACCGCGACGGCCGTGAAGCCGGAATTAGTCGCCAGGACACGTAGGGAATAACGTAAATCCTGCCAAAGTCTGTCCACGATGGTTCCTGCGAAACCTAAGGCTTGCACGGCCCCTTACCGTTACGCTACTGGAAAATATCTTGGAGGCTGGAGTCACGCCCCTAACGTTAATCTATCTGCGGATTCGCCACCTGCCTCCGATGATCGTTGCGCATTGCCGATGGATCTAGACACAATCATTAATGACATTTACGCTCCAGTAGTCCGATTCGCTGGCCGTACCTGGCTTTCAACGTCGCGAAAAAAATAATTGCTCCGAGTACGTCTCAGTACCTTCAGTCCGGGCCGTTGAATGAGCACAAGCGTCGATCTCATGTGCGACTGGGAGGGCTGCACCACCGGTACGATCGGGCTGCCTAATCCGAACCAACGTCGCGTCGTGAATACGTCCGGTTTCCTCCATATCCTTATATATACAGGTATACCGCTCGGGTTCCCCGGGATAGATTAACGGCGGCTCTCGATTGTGCTCGCACGTTCGACTATTTATCGTCGTCGCCGGGGGCTCGCTTGGCGGGCTCTGCGCTGGTCTTGCGCTGCGAAGCCAAGGGGCTGATGTCGATATCTTTGAGCGGCATGCCGGTGAAATGGAAACTCGCGGAGCGGGAATTGTCGTGCAGCAAGAACTAACGATGCTGCTGCAGAGTCACGGCGCCCCTCCTTTGGCGGTGGTTACCGGTGGGCACGTGGACAGGCAAACGCAAGCGACTATGCCCCGACGTGGATAGCGCTGGATCTCTAGGAATTGTTGCCATCAGAGATTTGTTGATTCTGCTTGCCATTCGGAAGGGTTTCGCCGACGTGTTCCACGAGATCAGGACAAGCGATTAAACCCTGTTCACTCAAGAATGCGAACCCTCCTTTGCAACGGGCGACGAACACCTTGTTGTCGTGATACAGCGTGACCGTATTGTCCTTGGTAGCCTTGACGTACCAAGAGTTGTCCGATCTGCGGGCGCATACTGCTAGGCTCACGGAAATCGCGGCTATTACGAGGAACGGTTTCAAACCACTGCTCCACTGGTTAACCACCAGCATATTCATTTTGGCAGAGTACACGAGGTTTCGAGATTTGGCGGGGTTTTGATTTCGTTCACTAAGTGAATAACAAAAAGTGCTTGTCACTATGTGAACAAATAAATGGGACCCGACGCCTCCGGGGTGGAAGGAACGCCAGGTCCGGTCTTGGGGGTAATACGAGTTGTCGGGTTTTAGGGTCGCCCGCCGTGGCCTGCTGGTCTATCGGGCAAATCAAGTAGTTCACTATGTGGGCAGGCCCTAGGCACTCGTGCACTGAGTGAACTGATTCATGGGTCGAGCAGGCTTCGAGCGGCGTCTCAACTTCCGCCGTTTGTGGCGCTTGTATTTCCTGAGGAGTCGCCCAACTTCGTCACGTACATATTCTTCGACGTTAGGCCCCGTCGGCTCGATTTCTGGCGTTTTTGGCGTTTGCTGGTCGGGCCGTTTGTCCATTAACCCGCATGTTGGCGTCGAGCTGTAAGCCGGTCAATCACGCCAATCGAGTAGGCGGAACTAGTTCACTAAGTGAACAGAATCTTCCGAGGTGCGCTGTTTAGGTATTGCAAGTAATCCAGGCCGGGCGCTCAATCAAATCATGCCATTTACTGATATCGCGGTTTACGCGGCTTTATTTGCGGCAATGGGTTTGGTCTTTGTGATCCACAGGGTCCTTTCCAACCACGTGCAAAAGAGGGAAGACCGCGAGTAGGCCCCGGCTTACGGGGGCCTACAGCCTATGCCTGGGTCTAGTTGTGTCTGCGGATTCCGGGCGATGGCGATCAGTGATTCCGGGCGATCGTGATCACCCATTTCGGGCTGATCGTGATCAGTTGATTGGGGGGCCCGGAATGGTGATCACGATGCCCCGGAATGTTTTCCACAGGAGCGGAGTGGCGCTGAACATCACAGAAGGCAAGCTGTTTCTCCTATTCGACTTACGGGGAGAGACAGGGTGCCAACCAGGAGATTGTCCATGCGCAAGACCAAGGAAGTTCTACGCCTCCGCTTTGAGCTGGGGCTGGGGCAGCGGGCGATTGCCCGCGCTTGTTCGATCAGTCAGGGCGCCGTTCATAACTACCTGAAGAAAGCGACAGCAGCAGGGATCCACTGGCCGCTGCCGGAAGGCTGGGACGAACAGCGCATCGAAGAAGCGCTTCGACGTCCCCATCTGACGCTGCAGTTGGCTTGGGAAGAGTACCGGACTGGGCCGGAGCGACCATCCCGGTGCACGATCCACTCAGCGGCGAGATCTGGCCGGCTTCACTGTTCGTGATGGTGTTGGGCGCAAGCTCCTACACCTATGCCGAAGCCACGCGGGATCAACAACTGACTGCTTGGCTCAGCTGCCACATGCACGCCTTTGAGTATTTTGGTGGAGTTCCTCGCTTGCTGGTCCCCGATAACCCGCGCACTGGAGTGAGCCGAGCCTGCCGCTACGATCCGGATCTCAACCCGACGTATCAAGAGATGGCCATGCACTATGGCGTGGGAGTGGTGCCGGCGCGTCCCTATCGTCCGCGGGACAAGGCCAAGGTCGAGGTCGGCGTGCAAGTGGCCGAACGTTGGATCATCGCTGCGCTACGTCATCAGAAGTTTTTCCGGTTGGAAGATTTGAACCGTGCCATCCGTGAACTGCTCGAGCGGTTGAACCAGCGACCGTTCAAAAAACAGGACGGATCGCGGGCAAGTGTGTTTGCGGCGATCGAACGAAGCACACTTCGTCCACTGCCGGCCGAGCGATTCGATATGAGCCAGTGGTCGCGAGCCCGGGTGAACATCGATTACCACATCGCCTTCGATGCCAACCTCTACAGCGTGCCCTACAACCTGGTGCAAGAGCTGGTGGAAGTTCGCGCGACACCCGCCATCGTAGAGATCTTCCACAAGGGACAACGCGTGGCCTCGCATCTCCGCGGTCGCAGCCGAGGACAGGCGTTCACACAGAAAGAGCATCGGCCCAAGAGCCATCAAGCGCATCTCGAGTGGACACCCTCGCGCATGGTGCACTGGGCGGAACAGATCGGACAGCACACCGCGCGACTCTTCGCGAGTATTCTGTCCGAGAAGCATCCGGAGATGGGCTATCGATCGTGTCTGGGCATCATCCGGTTGGCCGAACAGTATTCGGCAACAAGAATCCTATTGACCTGCGCCGTCGCAACTTTCGTCCAGGTGGCCCACAAACCAACCAACACAGCCAGCCCACTAGCCAAGATCGCTAACTTTGCATGGCATTGCTCCTCCGTTTCTTAGCCGAGATTTGGTTTCGGCCTCTTCGGCACGAGCGAGTATATACGCGCGTCCTGCCTCTATCGGAGCCGTTGTTGATAGGAATTTTACATTTTAGAGCCGACAAAGAGCGGTTATGTGAATTCTTTATCTCAATACCGGAAGGCTTTCTCCATTTCCAGCTGAACCGGAACAGCTTTACTCCGGAACGAGGAGGCAAGAATGCCAAGAAACGAGCGGTGATAGCGGTGGCTCGGAAGTTGGCAGTGTTGCTCCACAAGTTGTGGGTAAGTGTATGAACCACTGCGAAACAACGACCAAGTGGTAAGCGCCGTGGCCTAGAGTTGGATCCGAACAGCCGAGCTCAACCGCCGAGATCAGGTGACTGCGCCTAACTCCTGGCCCAGCTTCGGTCGAAAGATGAGAGCCCAGGTCGATAATCAAGTAGCAGCACCTACGGAATTGGGAACGCCCACCATGCACCGAGCGAAAATCGCTCAACCAAGAGTGCGGATGGAAGGATGGCGACACAGACGGCCCGGCTCGAACCTAAGGAATCCAC
>Ga0157378_10001095_pt1 | contig 24715 bp, 17 predicted proteins | sample M65metaG_FD_115309 | JGI IMG/M metagenome (GOLD analysis project Ga0157378, IMG submission 115309) | Miscanthus rhizosphere microbial communities from Kellogg Biological Station, Michigan, USA - M6-5 metaG | ecosystem: Host-associated > Plants > Roots > Rhizosphere > Soil | place: USA: Michigan...
TGAAAGGCACGACAACTCGCTTCAGCCCTCGCCGTTTTGCGATAGCGCCTAGCCTGGCCAGCATGTTGTGCTCAACCTTGCGGCCAAGAGCGCGGCAGCTCAACAGCACCGTATCCACCTCGAGAGCGCTCGCCCCGGACTTGTAGAACATGACTCCAACCAGTCCGTAGTCTCCAAAACGATCGGCAAGAGTGACCACCAGGCACTCGCCGCCCGCCTCGAGGAATCTTGAAACTCCAGCTTCATCCCGGCGAATGGTCGTAAAGTTGAACTGATTGGTGCGCTCGGTGAGCTGTGAGACACGCGCCAGGTCGGCGGCCTCCATGGGGCGGACATCCAATCTCAATTCCAAGCTTGCAAGAAAGGCGTTCAAAGACGATGACTGCTGGCGTAACTGTTCGCGCTCCGCATTCTGGCGATACATCGCGGTGCGTTTTGCATCTTCTTCGGTGACTTTCCAATGGTCGAAGGCCCAGATGCTGTCGAGGAATTGCGGAATTTCTTCGGCATCTTGCGGCAATTGCAGCGTCAACACCTCCGGGCAGCCGGCTTCGACTTCCGCGCATTCCAGAGGGTTGTCATCCACAAAGATGAAGCTGTCAATTCCCAGTTGGAGCATGGTCGCGAGCTCGCGAAGATTTTGTGGCTTCGGGTTCCAATTCACGCGCCGCGCCGCGATGTCTTCCGGTCGAAGGACCATCGCGCGGTTCTCGGCAAAGACCGCATCAACATCTTCTTCGACATTTTTGCTGCAAAGGCACAGAAGCATCCCGGCCTTTTGTTGGTCGAGCATGAACTCCTGTAGCGCCTTGCGGGGAGCGTCCACCGAAACCGCGGGTCCCTCCTCGCCGCACACGCCCTTCCACAAGGTGTTGTCGCAATCCAGAACGATGACCTTCCTCGGCGTGCTACGCAGGCTGTATATTCTTCGCGCCAACATGGTGGCAATCGCATTGAAGAACTCTTGCGTGAAGGGAATGTGTCCCATCCGATCTGCGTATTCATCTTCAAAGTTCTCGACCGGATAACGGGTCAAGATGTCTTGGCTGGAAACAACATGCACTCCAGGGACCGAGGACATCTCGGAAGCTACCTGCAACTCAACGCGCTCGAGGAATTCCCGCCAGGTTGAATCTTCTGAGTACTTCTTTTCGGCCGGGCAAAAACACACGAGAAGCGGAGCTGACCAGGCGCGGGATTTCAAAGCGTCTACTAGGCTCTTCAGGCTCTGTTCGATTCGTTCGCGCTTGGTGACGGGGTCGGGGTCGGTTTCAAAACGCTGCCAATCTGTGGGACGGACCAGCAGGAGGTTGAAGCCCTCACGGTTTTGTGCGAGCCTGCTGCCCGGGTCAAGCAATTGCTGGAAGACCTGGTTGTAAGGTGCGAAGTGAAAGTCGCTTGGCAGACCAAGTTCCTTCATCCAAAACGCTAGACCGGGTTCGATGGGCTCGGCCGTGAACGTGGAAGCGACAACCACGGGCAACTTCTTCTCGCGACGTCTGGCGGCATCGGCTTGCTCCGCGAGTTTGGCAGGAATTTCAAACTGCGAAACCAACCGCGCGGGTTCCTGGGTCAACGATGTGAGCGTCACGGCATATCCCGTCAACAATTCACTGATTGTTTGGGGTTCGAACAAGTCGGTTTTGAAGTCGCAGTCGATCCGCAGTTCGCCAGAGATCTCTTGCGCGATCAGACGCAGGTCGAGCAGCGCGGTTTCGACTTCTTGTTCCAGGAACTGCGCCGAAAAATCGTCCCCTTCGAATTTCATTTCGGGGAAATTCTGTAGCAATAACGCTACGTTGTAGACCGGACTAGAGGCGTCGCGTCGGGAAGCGACAGCCGCAATTTTCAGAAATGGCGCCTGATGTGCGAAGGCATCCATGACGATGCCCCGCTCTCGAATGAGCACCTGGGAGGCGCTGTCTTCTGGCGCGGTGCTCCCACGCAAGGGAAGAAAGTTAAGGAAGCAACCCAGCATGCGCTCGGTCTCGGCGCGGCTGCGGTTGCTGATGACCGTTCCGACGACGATGTCCTGCTGCCCGGTCCAGCGATGCAGCAGAATTCGCAGACCAGCCGTCAGGACCGAAAAAAGCGTGGTGCCATTTGCTTGCGCCAGGGACTTGAGTCGGTCCACCAGTTCTGGGCGGAGCCTGACACTGCGAGACTCGCCCTGAAAACTTGCCTTCGCTGGTTGCGGTTTGTCGGTCGGAAGTTCGAGCTTGGCGGGAGCTCCTTCGAGCCTGTGGCTCCAGTAAGCGATCGCCTCATCGAGGCGAGGCCCCTGCATCTGGGTGCGTTCCCACTGTGCGTATTCCTGATATTGCCGCACTTCCGGCAAGGCAGGGGAGGACCCGCGAAGCAACGCGCCGTAGATCTGCCCTAATTCTTCAAAGAAGATGGCACAGGTGTGGCCATCGCTCAGAACGTGGTGAATGACGACGACGAGGACATGGTCTTCGACAGCCAGCTTAAGAAGCCGCGCCCGAATGGGTGCGTCTAGGGATAAATCGAATGGCTGTTGAGAGAGCTTGCGCGCAATCGCCATTGCCGCACGTTCCGCGTCCGCCAATGGGGCCGAACTCAGGTCCTGGACGGGAAGATCGAGGTGGGCGTCCGGGACCACGACTTGCGACGGTTCACCTTCTCCCACCACGAATCGAGTGTGCATTGAATCGTGGCGCCGGCACATGGTGTCGAGTGCCTGTTGAAGAAGGTCGGCGCGAAGCTTCCCGGCAATACGAATGACTCTCGGCTCGATGTACAGGTAGCCGAGCGGGTCGCTCTGTTGGAGCAGCCAAAACGTGAGCTGCGGAAACGAGAGCGGCAGAGGTCCTTCGCTCTTCGCCTTCGCAAGCGATGCGGTTTGCTCTGGGCGAAGCGAATCGACGACCTCGGCGGCGTGTGCAACCGTCGGGTCTTCGAAGAAGGCAAGCAGCGGGATCTCAACCCCGAGCAAGGCGTGGAGCCTTGCAATGACCTCCATCGCTTTGAGGGAATCGCCGCCAAGATCAAAGAAATTTTGGTTTGCTGTCGTAACCGGAGTTTGAAGAACCTCGGACCACAGCGTTGCAATCGCCGATTGAGTCGGTGTCATCCCCTCTGGTTTAGGTTCTCCCTGCAACGAGTCGACGACCTCGGCGGCGTGTGCAACCGTCGGGTCCTCGAAGAAGGCAAGCAGCGGGATCTCAACCCCGAGCGAGGCGTGGAGCCTTGCAATGACCTCCATCGCTTTGAGGGAATCGCCGCCCAAGTCGAAGAAATTGTCGGTGATGACAATGGGCGACTTTTCTAGAACCTCCGCCCAAACTTCAGCCACCGCCTTCTGCGTAAGCGTGTACCCAGGCTGACTGCCTTTCCCGTTGGGGCCTAACACGCCGCTGCGATCCTCGGACATTTTCTTGCTCACGACGAGAGGGTCCTCTCTGCAAACTGTACAGCCGGCTTTCCCGTCGCCGCCGTGCCTTCCGTGATCCGTGCGAGCGCGGAGTAGTCCAGCTTGCCGCGGCTGGTTCGCGGCAAAGCGGAGATAGTCGTGACCAGGACGGCTGGGCGGGGAAGGCTGAAAGTACTGCACACCATTGCGGCGATTTGATTGGGATCCAACTGTTGGCCTTCGATCGCGATCATGAGCAAATCATCGTTCCCGAAACACGCGACGGGAACCCCAACTCTTTGCTGCACGATCCGTTCCATTTCGTCCAGGCTAAAGCGCTTGCCGAAGAGTTTCAGAAAACGCTTCAGGCGGCCTGTGATGTAGAAAAACTCATCCTTGTCCTTGCGGGCGAGATCGCCGGTCCTTAAGACCCCGTTCAGATCATCACCCTTGGCCAGATCTTCGCGACATTCCGCGTAGCCGAGCATCACGTTCGCCCCGGTGTAAATCAACTCGCCCGTCGCGCTGTCAATTTCCAGCGAACCACCGGGAATTGGGACACCAATCGAGCCTATTTTTTCACCGAGTTTCTCGGCAGGAACGTACGAAATTCGCGCGGTTGCTTCAGTCTGCCCGTACATAACGAAAAAACGTAAGCCGCGTCGCTGGGCAAGCTCGTGCAGCTTGCGAACCAGGGGCTCCGCGAGTCCGCCGCCCGCTTGCGTCACGGTTTGCAAGGTCGAACCACGCTTTTCGAGCAGACCCGTTTGCAGCAACATCTGATACGTATAGGGAACACCCGCCATAGATGTGCACCGGAACGAGTCCAAAGCATCCCAGAATTCACTCCGCAAAATTCCGTGCTCGCTGAGCACCAGGGTCGCACCCGCCAGGAGATGGCTGTTTACGACCGAAAGTCCGTAAGAATAGGACATGGGCAAAGAAGTGATGGCGCGCTCGCTTGGCTTCAGCTTCAGGTAGGTGGCAATAGAACTGGCGTTGGCTTGCAGATTCTCGCGGCTGAGTCGGACCAGTTTGGGGCTGCCAGTTGAGCCCGAAGTGTTCAAAAGGAGGGAGAGGGAAGCATGGATCGGAGTTCGGTCTTTGGTTTCCCGCTCCCAGCAATCAGGCGCTATCTGCCCAATTTTGCGATAGCCGGGAAATCCATCCGTCGTGAAATTGCCATGCACATAGTCCGGCCGATAGGTATCGAGCAAGGGCCGCAGCAAATCTTGGTTCAGACTGGGATCAACCATCATCAGAGTCTGGCCCGAGCTTAATGCTGCTAGGTAAAGAACCAGGCTGTCGTAACGGTTCCGCGCGGCGAGAACACTCAGCGCTTTATCAGCATGGCACAAGGTGGCTGCGCTCTGGGCCACATCCTCTCGCAATTCACGGTAGGTCTTTTCGAAGCCGGCATGAACATCCACCACGGCAAGGCTTGTCGGCGGATGATCGAGTTTCCAAAAGCCCATTGAGGTCACCAGCTGAGGCAGTCTTTCTGGAAGTATGGTGTCGCGACACCTCGCTCAATTTCAAATGCTTTCTTGCGAGGTCCTAAGCTCACACCTTTCAATGATTTGTTCCACCCAAATTAGAGGAACCGCCGTCCAATTCCGGGAATTCTAGGGGAGGGGAGAAAGGTGTTTTCATGCTGTTTGCCGATTCACGCCAAACTCCTCGAAACGGGCAATACAACCATGCCAAACCCTTCCTAAGAGGCTGTCACAAGTCCCGCAAAATGTCTAGGTTACCCGCAGTATTTCATTCATCTTGGAGGGCGGGGAGTTGCGCTTGACTTTGGTCATGATGAGCTTCAGTTTCGGTTTACCCGCGCCAATTCCTTGTGTATGCTGAAGCGAACGTCGGAATACCCGTCCCGCCGAGCCATTTTTAAGGATCGTCTATGGTTTCAGTTCGCCAAAAGGATCTCGTCGCAGTTCGTTTACCCCGCCAATTTGACGTTCAACTCATGGTGCGGGACTTAGAAGCCCTTCAGGAAATCAAAAGGGCGGCGCAACCGGGTCCGTATCACAAAGGCGAATGGACCGGCATAGCGCTGTATTCGATGGGAGGTAAACAGTCGGCCTTTCCGAGCGCAGCCGGCACCGACCACTATCGAGAAACTGAGGAACTCCAGCGAGCCCCTTACTTCAAGCAGATCCTCACTGAGCTCCAGTGCCCCAAGGAGGTGGTCCGCATCCTTTTCCTGCCCCCCGGTGGCCACATTAAGGATCACTTCGATTTTCACACCAGTTTCCAATTCGGACTCTTGCGGCTGCACATTCCGATCATTACCCATCCCCAAGTGGCCTTCATCATTGATGGAGAACGACAAACCTGGAACCCCGGCGAATTGTGGTACGGCGACTTCTCGAAAGTGCACTCGGTGAAAAACGACAGCGACATCGTTCGTGTGCACATGGTGATTGACCTCCAGATCAATGCGTTCCTTTTGAATCTGTTTCCTCCTGATTTCGTAGAACGGCAGCGTGAGGAAGGAATTTCGATCACTACCGATCCAGTTCCTGCATCCGAGGCCGAATTGCGCAAGTTTGCCTGTGACTTCCACATTCCTGGTGAGCTCATGCCGATGTTCGTGATTGGCAAGCCATTGTCATCGCTCGCCAAAGGTGGGGAGGCCACGATTCGTTTGATTGAAGGAAAATTGACGGTCTTGATCGATAACGCGCCCGCGTTTTGCCTGGAGCGCCGTGGGGAGGAATCCTTCGGGATTTCCGGTCTTCCCCCCGGAATGACCCTGCAGCTGAAGCGCGAGAACCAGGTGGTTCGCGAGGTGGTTCTGAATATGAAAGGTCTCCCGAAAGATCTGTATTCCGCGCGTCTGGGAATTCTCCGCGGGCCCCTGATGGCAGAGCAGAGCGTATCAATGCCGGTGAAGAATCAGGCGGTCGGCACCGGTTCCTTCAGTTGAGGATTGCATGGCTACGCCCGAAATCGCTTCCGCCGTCGCGGAGCAGAAGCCACAGACCGTCCAGGGTAATTCCCGGGCGGGTCTCCTTGGCCGTCCTGTAGGCTGGACAATTTCGATCGCGGTCTTTCTGGCGATTGGCATACTGCGGATCGTCGCGACCTACCCCGTGTTCAACCACACGATCGATGAGCCTTCCCACATTGCAGGCGGGATTGAGTGGTGGGAAAAAGGCACCTACACCCTGGAACCCAAGCACACTCCGCTTGCGCGAGTGTCGGTAGCGCTCGGACCATATCTGGCTGGAGTGCGCGGCACGGGGGCTACCCGTTGGCAAGATACTTATCCAATCCTGTCAGAAAATGGACAGTACTGGCGGAACTTGACCCTGGGCAGGCTTGGTGTCCTGCCGTACTTTGTCATTGCGACGCTCGCGGTGTTTTTCTGGACGAAGCGACTCTACGGCGCGCGAGCAGGACTCATTGCCGCGGGTATCTTTACGCTCTTGCCCACGATCCTGGCGCATTCATCGAATGCCACAACCGATGTGGCTCTGACCGCAATGTTCGGATGTTCGCTGTACGCGTTCACCTGGTGGCTGCGCGAACCAAATTTTCGCTCCGCCGCGCTGTTCGGGATGTTCACGGGCCTGGCTCTGGCTACTAAACTTTCCACCTTGGTTTTTCTGCCGGCCTGTGGTTTGCCGATTCTGATTGCTTATGCGAGATCGCAGCGGACTCGCTGGCGAGATCTTCTGAAGACTGCGGCCGTGGTGGTTTTGGCGGCGTTTTTGAGTTTGTGGGCCGTCTATCGTTTTTCCCACGCGCCCTTATCGCAAGCTACGGGCCTACCCGACCGCATTACGTCAAAGTTGTTTGGGAAGGCATCACGTATTACCTCACTCGAGCAGGCGATTAGCCGCCACGTTCCGGTGCCTGCGCCGGAATTCTTGGACGGCATCCGGATGTTGCGAGACCAGAACCGGCAAGGCAGCCGAGGATATCTTCTGGGACGGGTTAAAGATGGTGGTTGGTGGTATTTCTTTTTCGTCGCAGTGGCGGTGAAAACTCCGATCGCCGTTCTCCTTCTGGCCGGGTTGGGAGCCTTTCTTTCGACTCGGGAGTTCTGGCGCGACCCCGCCGAGTGGGAGAGTGCCGCGCCGCTAGCTAGCTTCGTGATGCTCATGTTAGTGACGATGCCTTCGCATCTCGACAGCGGGGTGCGCTACGTTCTCCCAGTGTATGTTTGCCTCAGCGTGCTCGCGGGAATAGGAGTGGCTGCGCTTTGGCAGTACCGGAATCCGATCCTCGGCCGGGTAACCGCGGCTGTGCTGTTCTTGTGGCTTTTCGGGTCTTCCGCATTCGCGCATCCTGATTACTTGTCATACTTCAACCAGTTCGCCGGCAAAGATCCGTCGCATGTGATTGTCGTCGGGGATCTGGACTGGGGGCAGGACTACACGCGTCTCGCAACCTACTTGCGCGAACATTCCATCCAGCAGATCAGCATCGCATCCGACACATTTTTTGAAGCGAAACCGCTTGGCCTGCCTGAAACGACATTGCTGAAGTGTTCGGATCAGCCTACGGGATGGGTCGCAATGGAATTGCGTCGCGTGCGACTGCATCCCGAGTGCTATCAGTGGATGGCGCAGGAGCAGTTGGTAACTACCGTCGGCAAGACAATGTTGATTTACAACGTGCCAGCACAGAACCATCTGACGAGCGGGATGCCGGGGAAGTAAGTAATGTCGCAAGAGAAGAAAACATTCCACCTTCTGCAGCCGCGACCCTACCCGGGGAAACTCTCGCTGGTCATCCCCATGTACAACGAGCAATCAGTGGTCCCGTTGCTGCGGGCCGCGCTCGAAGAATTCTTGCGCGAAATCCCCTCCCAAGCCGAAGTCATTCTGGTCAACGATGGCAGTTACGATTCGACTCTCGAGCAAATCGTTCAATGGGCGGGCGAGGACCGTCGTTTAAAGGTCGTCCACCTTTCCCGTAACTTCGGACACCAGATGGCCTGCACTGCTGGCCTGGATTTCGCCTCAGGCGATGCAGTGGTCGTGCTTGATGCCGACTTGCAACATCCGTTGCCAGTCATCCACCAGATGATTGCCCGGTACTGCGAGGGCTACGACGTAGCCTATGCCGCGGGACTAGTTCGAGAAGGGGAGAGTTGGTTCAAGAGATCGACCGCTTGGCTTTTCTATCGCCTCATGCGACGGTTGGTATACAAGCGCCTGCCGCAGGATGCCGGGGATTTCCGGTTGGTCTCGAGGGAGTGTCTGGACGGTCTGAAACAGATGCGGGAAACGCATCGTTTCCTGCGGGGCATGGTGGCGTGGGTTGGATACGCACAAATTGCGGTCCCCTACGAACGGGGTCCTCGTGCCGCTGGCGAGAGCAAGTATTCCCTTAGCAAAATGCTGTCCTTCGCATGGACTGCTGCGACTTCGTTTTCCACGCTGCCGCTTCGCATCAGCACATTTATGGGACTCATCGTGACGCTATTTGGGTTGATCGAAGCCGCCCGCGCCGTGCTCGCACATTTGTTTCATTGGCATACGGTCACCGGCTGGACTTCCCTGATTGTCACCATCTGCGTAATCGGCGGCACGCTGTTGATCAGCATCGGCGTGCTGGGCGAGTATGTCGGGAAACTATATGAGCAATCCAAGGACCGCCCGCTGTACCTTGTTGCCAAAACCTTGAACTTCGAAACGCCGTCAACGGACAGAACGCGAGAGCAGTTCGCAACCCGCGAACAACCATAGTCTAAAAAAACTGGACGGGCCTCTGACGCTTTATGGCTTGGGCATTTCCTGGGCAAAGATCCCGGGTATCCACCGCACTGCGTTATCGTGATATAGCTTCTTCAGCACTGGGCGAGGCAGGTTGAGTCCTTGAACCTCATGCCCCTGATAGACAAATTTGTCCGCGGTTGAGAAGTATCGATAGTCGCGCGCGTACTGCCGCTCCCATGCCTGAGCCATTGCAGACGAATCTGTCGCTCCGGCATACAAATGCAGATCTGTCCCATAGAGAATTCGGTCTTGATACTTCAAGACGAAAACTCTCACCTTCTCGCGCGGCTGAACCACAAACTGCCGAACGCGAGCGGCTGTGTCAACCGCAAAATTCGGATAACGGTCCAGCCGGGCAGCGAGCTCGTCAATATGGGTTTCCAGGCTCCCGAGGTGAGCCCCGACCACGCGAAGTCCCGGATGGTTCGCAATGAGATGATCCCTTGCCTGTAGGATCGTGCTCTTGGCGGGTGCGTCGGTTTTTTTCGTCATGTCCCATTGCGGGTGATTCGTGTAGTAAGTCGGGCTGGAACCGGGCTGGACAAGCAGCCAGGCTTCGTCTGGGTCCGCCGCATGAACAATCAAGGTTTTGTTATGTGCGGCCACATCATCGATGATCGCTTGAAAAGCTGGATCGTCCGGCACGACATATTTTCCAGATTTGCTCACGAGTTCCATGCCGACGTTCTTCCACAGCTTCACCGCCACGGCGCCGCGCTCAAAGTCTTCATTCAACCCCGCGACGGCCGTCGTCGAGAACTTCTGCTTTTCAAGCTCAAAGGGATCAAATGTCGTGCAGAGCTCGGCATGACCGGCGCTGGCCTTGACGAAATCGAAGGCCGCCGCTCGCTGCAATTTGAGGTCCTTCAAGTATGGATCAGTGTCATCCACGTAGAGGATGTCCAGCGCGTGCATGTGCAGGCGTTCCAGCATCTCGGTTAGCTCCCGGCTGGTCTGAAACACGTGCGTATGAGCATCGATGGGCTCAAGGGAGGTGTAATCAGCGAGCCGCTGTCCGGTCAGCGTGTAGGGGCGGTTCTGGGCTCGGTTTCGCAAGTGCCTGGCCCCGATCACCGCGACTGCACCGACTGCGAGGATAGCGAGAATGACGACTATCTTGCGCGGGTTCATCTGGCGGGCACCATAGCAGGGAATCTTGCGTGTAAGGCATCATGCAAGGCTTTTGCTCGCGCTGGTTCTTCCGCGCTGCGGTCAACATTCCAGACGTGCGACTCGCTTAGCGGTCGCAGCTCGCCTTTGCCGGTGTCCAGGTAGAACACGTACTCATACTGATCATCGATCACCCCCAGGGTGCCATGGTGCAATGGTTTGAAGACGCTGTTTTTCTCCAGGTACTGGGTAAAGGCCAATCCTTTGCCCTGAGGCTTGGTCTCGGAATTCAGCCACGGTGCTAAAGACTCTCCCTGCATCCACTCCGGCTTCTTCTGGCCCGCAATCTCAAGAATGGTGGGCGCCAAGGCAGTTTGATCTCCAGGATAAGTAACGATGCGACCCACTTGTTGATCGGGGGTCTTCACGATGAGAGGAATGTGGATCACCGGGCGCGTCAAATGTGGGGTCTGATGCTGGTAGACACCGCCCTCGAAACTTTCTCCATGATCAGCGGAAACGATGACGGTGGTATTGTGAAGGCGGCCGCTCTTCTCCAAATCTGAGACGAAATCGCCGAACGCGCGATCAGTACTCATGATGAACTCATCGTAGGCCAGGCGGCGCCGATCTACTTTCGGCTGAACATCGGGATCGTAGTGAGGTTTCCAAAGTGGCCAGGGCTCCTCTTTGAAACTCTGCACTTCTGTCTCTGGGATCAAGCGGCCTTGATCTGCAACGTCCGGAAGATACGGGTGATGCGGTGCTATCACATGTACCCACAAGAAGAATCCGTCAGGCAATTGGTTGAGAACCCGGCGCGCCTCCGCGAAGGTCACACTTGGACGCATGCGGAAGGAAGGGCTTTCCTCATGGCCCTGCCACGAGTCCCACTGACCCTCCAGGTCGAAGTACTCCGTGATTCGGCTACCCATCCGTGAATCTTGGTGAAGGGGTTTGGTAAGCGCCCAGAGGTACTGCATTCCGCCCGGATGAAATACAGGTTCAGGGAGCACCTCAAAGCCGCCCACTAAGCTTTTCGACAAGTAGTAGGCCCAGGGATTGGTGAGAAATCCGCCGGTTGCATATCCTGCCGAACGCATGGCCTCTGGCAAACTTTTGTCTGCGTGGCTTCGGGGAACCTGCCCTGCGAGCCCGTAGACGCCATTTTCCGAAGGATAGGCGCCGGTAAGCATCACTCCAATGCACGGGGTCGTGAATGTGGATCCGGCATAGAAATTGCTGAACACGGTTGCTTTTTTCGCGAACGCATCTATGTTCGGGGTGGTTACATGTTTGTAGCCATAGAGCGACATCTCCTCTGCACTAAGGGCGTCAAAGGAGATCAGGACGATATTCGACTTTGGCCTTTGCGCAACTTGAGCCGGCTGGACCCTCGGGCCAAAGCGGCCGGCGACGAATGCGACTACCACCACTACTATGGCTGTGACTACCACGCTTAGCGCCATACGTCGAGCCATCTTGTCGCCAAGAAAATCGTCCAGACTGGCCAGCAATCGCCGTCGCAAGGAAGGGAGAAGTAAAGCTACAGCAAAGAAGAGAAAGTGGGCGGCAAATGCGGTTGTGATAAATCGCACGCCTCGCCCAGAGCCCTTCAACAGCATCGAAAGCGCATACCTGGAATCTACGAAGAGCACAACTACGACGGCGATTTTTGTGATCCATCCTATGACTTGCTCGCGCGAGGACCGAAATAACAAAAGGAAAGGGGCAAAAAGGGCGGTCAGAACAGCGGCGAGCGCCATCGCGACAATGGCAGCAAAAACCAGCCGAACGAGTGCTTCGAATAGCACTTCGGAGGTGCTGAGATAAAACGTCCAACCCTGAATTCGGTTCTTTGAAAGGAACACCGCATAGGCGAACACTATTGCGACAATCGCGAGGCTCGCCAGCCGAAACCACAGTGATGCGAGCGTGGAGCGAAAACTAGGCATAGGCTAATCCGCACCTTACCCAGGCTGGGGTGAACGCCGAAGGCGCACTCTGGCTGCGCGACATGCCCCGGGCTTCCGCCGCGGTCTTGGCTGGGGGAAAGTTCGAAAAGAAACCGATCGGGTTCGAGAGTGCGGATACAGGCGCCGAAATGGCAACCTTCAAAAGCTGCAGATAAGCGGATACCCCTGGTGACAAAGACTTCCCCAACTTCATGAACGTTCCCCTGATTAGGTGCGCGACAATACGGTCAGTACAGCCCAGAATTCCCCTTACGGCAGACGAATGCGGGCGATACGGCACGCCGCTCCATGGTCATCGCTGCGCATCGGCGGCTTGCTGTAGATACCAGCGATGTCCGAGAACAAAGGTACCATTCCACGGTACCTTTCCGGTTCCATAGAAATCGGATTCGAGAACCGTAATCTTGGCCGCGTCTTCTATCGCGTCGGCCTGCACGCTTTTCAAATCGAGCCACACCTTGACCGAATATTCTCCCGGCATGAGTGTGAAACTTGGAATCTCGCAGGTGTAAACCTGGGGTCCAACGTGTGGAGTCAGAACTCGCTCCGGTTCGAAGGTGCTGTGAGCCGTAAAGATCCTCTGACCATAAATGTTGTCGAAGCCTAGTCCAACATTGAATGTGTCAGTCGGGTTTGGCAGGTCGAAATGAACGCGGATTTTCAGCCTCCCGCCGATGGGGATGCCTTCAGGCAACGGTTGATCCCGGTCGGTCATAAACTCCATCCTTTTCAACAAAGGAGCAACGACAACGCGGCGTGTCCCCACGCGATCGAGGTCAATAGCGTTTCCTTTGCCTGCTTGGGACGACAGCGTGTTCAGGTAGTGCTGGATGGCGTCCTTCGGGATGCCATCGAATTCCAGCGTCCCCTGGTGCAGTACAACCGCGCGAGAGCAGAGATTTTCGACGGCCGCCATGTTGTGGGAGACAAACAAGACGGTTCGACCGCTTCGGCTCACCTCTCCCATCTTCCCTAGGCACTTTTTCTGGAAGGCCAGATCGCCGACGGCGAGGACTTCGTCAACGATGAGGATCTCGGGATCAAGATGTGCGGCGACGGCAAAGGCTAGCCGAACGTACATTCCACTTGAATAATGCTTCACGGCAGTGTCGAGAAATCGGTCAATTTCGGCAAATGCGACGATCTCATCGAAGCGGCGTGTGATCTCCGTTTTGCGCATACCGAGGATCGCGCCGTTGAGGAAAATGTTTTCGCGGCCGGTGAGTTCGGGGTGGAACCCCGTACCGACTTCAAGCAGGCTGGCCATGCGGCCCATCACCCTGACCTCGCCGGAAGTTGGGCTGGTGATCCGGGAAAGAATCTTTAGCAGCGTGCTTTTTCCTGCGCCATTGCGTCCAATGATGCCAATGACGTCGCCTTGGGACACGTTGAAGCTAACGTCCTTGAGCGCCCAGAAGCTTCCTACCGGCAAGGGTGGGTCGTCTCCCTGTTTTTGTTTCCGCTTCACTGCAGCGGCAAGGCTTCGCTCCAGCAGCTCGCGCACGTTGTCCATTTTCGGACCGCGCCGAACGCCCAACTTGTACTGCTTGGAGATCCCGCGGATTTCAAGAATCGGTTTCATCACAAGATATCCGCGAATTCACTCTCAAGGCGCCGGAAAACGAAGAGCCCTACGACAAATAGGAGTACACAGATAACTAGCGAAACAGCGGTCACGTTCCAGGGAATCGGAGTCCCGAGCAGCGCATGACGGAAGCCGATCACGACCCCAGTCATGGGATTCAACCCCATGAGGAGCTGCCAACGAACTGGAACGTAGTGCACCGGGTAAATCACCGGCGTCAAAAAAAGTCCCATCTGGATCATGAATGGGACCGCATATTTCACATCCCGAAACCGAACATTGAGTGCGGACAAAATCAAGCCCGTACCGGAGGCTGCGAGCACGGCGGAAACCATGAACAAGGGAAGCCAGATCACTGCCGATGTCAGCGCCCATCGGTAGTAAACCATCAAGAGGGCAAGCAAGCCCAAAGACAAGATCAGGTCCACCAGTAACGCGAAGATCGCACCGAGTGGGATGAAAAGGCGAGGGAAATAGATCTTTGAAACCAGTTGCTGGTTCGCAAGCAGGCTGTTGCTCGACTGAGTGACTGCTGTCGAGAAGAACGTCCACGGCGCCAGACCGGCAAAGGCGAACAGCTTATACGGTGGCCCGTCACTTTGGACATGGGCTAGCCGGTTGAAAACGAAGGCGAAGATGGTCATCGCCAGAAAGGGCTGCAACACCGCCCAAAGCCCCCCGAGCAGAGTCTGTCGATACCTGATCTTGATGTCCCGCCAAATCAGAAACAGGAGCAACTCGCTGTAGAGATAGGCCTCTTTTAAATCAACAGCTTGCCATCCCTTGCGCGGACGAATTGTGAGTTCGAAGGTTCCCGACATGCAGCTGCCAGTGCGGCTAAAGTTCCCTTTTTAGGTTGATGGGGGGTATTCCAGTTCAAACAGCTAACTGCTGTGCCATAGCGACGAGGGAAACCACCCTCTTCCGGTCCTGAAAAGAGGGTGTCACAAACGTTCCTTATTGTCCAGATTACGCCCGGAAAGAGCCTACGTCAGGTTCCATAAGTGAAACGGGCTACCGCCGGTACGGTCAGATCAGGAGACTGCGCTCAGTCTTTAGCTCCCTCGCCAAGACCCGAACCAGCATGCCATCGTACTTGATGCCGCTTTGCTTCTCGAGTTCAGCAACCGCCTGCTCACGGTTCTTGCCCGGCGAAAGGGAGTGGTCCGTTGTCAGGTTTACGTAGGCGTCGGCCACAGCTAAGATTCGCGCCCACAGCGGTATGTCTTCACCCTTCAGGCCCTCGGGATAGCCGCTACCATCCACCCGCTCGTGATGAAATGCGATCGCCTTTTGCATGCGCTCACTACTCGGCAATGCGCTGATTATCTCTGCTCCTACCCGAGGATGCATTCGCAAGTAGTGGAATTCATCTTCCGGGACCGGGCCCTCGTGATTGAGAACGCGTTCGGGAATGAAGATTTTGCCTACGTCGTGCACACGGCCAACAAAGCCGAGCTCGCGTGCCTCATCAGGCTCGAGACCGAGGGCTCGACCGATCATTTCGCAATATTGCCCGACCGCTTCGCCATGTCCCGCGGCATTGAGTTCCCTCGACTCCGCGGCGCGCGTCAAAGCTTCGATGGACTCGCGCAGCAACGGCAAGTTCTTTTGCTCCGGGCCGGAGGAGAGCTTGCGCAGGGTGCCGACGAGCTCGCCAACCTGTTCCGGACCAGTGCGTTCGCGTTGAAGAAATCCTTCCACGTAGCCCGAAACCAATTGGCGTTGGGCCAACATAGCTTGGTCCGTGCCGTACTCTTCCGCCGTCGATACTCGATCGCCACCGGCGCGCTTTGACACGTACATTCCCGCGTCGGCGACGCGAATGGTGTCTTCTGCTGTGAAACCGTGAAGTGGGAAGGTTGCCACGCCGAAGCTTCCCGTGATGTGGTGCTCGCTCAGCATGGGATCCGTCGCCAACCACAAACGAAGGCGTTCGGCCAGAATCTGCGCTTGTTCCACCCCGGTCTCCGGCATCAGAATTACGAATTCATCGCCCCCATAGCGAGCCACGACATTCGACTGCCGGCATTTCTGTTCCAGGAGCCGGCCAACCCGCGCCAATATCAGATCGCCTTCCATGTGGCCGAAGTTGTCGTTCACCTCTTTGAACTTGTCGAGATCGACGAGCACCACCGAAAACGGGCGCCCGGAACGGGAAGCTCGTTTCCATTCGGCGGCCAGCGACTCCCAAAAGAATCTGCGAGTTTTAATGCTGGTGAGCCCGTCGGTGATGGACTGTTGTTGCAGTTTCTGGAAGACGAATGAGTTGTGTAGGGCGGTGGCGAGCAAGTCAGCTAACGTATTCATGATCAGCTGATCATCTGCGGAGAATGCATTCTCCTGCTCGCTTTCGACGTTTAGAACTCCAAGGGTTGATTCACCGTAGGTAATCGGAATGCAGAGTACCGTGCGCGATGTCGCTAACAGCCCGCGCGTTTGGCCTTCGGCGCCGGTATGAACCAAGGCGGTTTCACCCGAGCGGGCGACTCTGCCCACGATCCCGGAAGAGACGGGAATCTTTGTGCCTTTTTCGTGGGCCGTGGTACCGGCCTCGGCGCGGATTTCAATTTCCTTGGTGGCGTAGTCGAGAATGCCGATGCCGATGTGGTCAAAGCGGAAGTTCTTTTGGATGTGCCCGACGATCTCTGCCAGCATTTGCTCCGCATCTTCGCTGGAGATTGCGGTTTTGGAGACGCTGTTCAGAAACGCAAACTGACGCGACCGACGCTGTTCTTCTCCGAAAAGGCGAGCGTTCTCGATAGCCACCGACACCTGTCCGGCCGCCGTCTTGAGCACATCAAGATCGCGCTGCTGGAACACGTGTTCCCGCTCAGTGCTCAGGGCAACCATCACGCCCGAAGATCGTCCATTGACTAGAATAGGAACCCCGCAAAAGGACCTTGCGGGATGGTTTGACTTGAATGTGACACCCAGCCGCTCCCGCGCACGCTCCAGATCCGCGCGAATCAGCAACGGCTGCCCGGTTCGCAGAATGTACTCCGTCAGGCCGTTTGCAACCTTCCGTCTCCGTGTGGAGAGAATTTGTCCTTGTTCCACCTCGAGGTGAAAAGCAATGTTTTCGCCCTCCAGGAATGCGACGTAGAAATTGGAAGTATCGAAAATCTGCCCGAGTTCCTTTTGAACTGTGCGTAAGACTTCCTGCTGATCCAGGCGGGAACTGATGGCTTGGCCGATCTGCGTCAACAGTTGGTATTCCTTGGTTCGCCGCTGTGCGTCGTGCATTACAACGTAGTTTTCTAGCGTTAGCCCGATCTGCAGCGCCAGGCCAATCAATAGCCTGAGGTTGGAGGCGCCGAACAGTTGTCGTTCGGCATGGGGAAACAGCAGCACTCCAAAATTGTGTTCGCGGGTTTGCAGACTGACGGCAGTGACATTGCGAATATTCTCGCCGGCCATGGTCTTGCGAAACTGTTCGAATCGGCCGCCGGGGAAGACGGGAAGGGGTTCGGACATCTCTGCGATGTTGCGGAATGTGACGAATCCACCGCGTCTGTAGGCTAGCTCGCAGACGTATTCCCCTGCACCACTGGTGTCCAGCGTGGATATGAACTCTGGAGAAAATCCCAATTGGGCCGACGGCAATACGGAGCGCCAACGATCCGAGATGCAAATCGCGGCTCGGTTTGCGGGCAGAGGCACGACAAGCCGATCGAGAACGTCTTGCATGGCCGGTCCCAGATCGCCCGCGGAAAGTAGTCGCATGGGATCGACTCCCAAGGTCGAAAATGCCAGGGCATTTTCTTGTACCGCATTCCGCTCGTTCTCAAACAACACCATCAGCATCGCGATGCCGAGCAACATCTGTGGGATGGGTCCCAGTTGTCCTGAGACACCGAAAATTTCTGAAAATCCAGGCCGATACTGACCCAAAAGCATCCACACGGCCCAGAGCGCCAGCGAGAGGCAAAGCAAGTAGAACGCCGGAGAACTTCTCCTCTGGGCTGCCAGGTAGAAGTGGAACGAGCTATAGGTGAGTACGGCGGCAATGCCAATCTCCAGATGCAGGTGGGGATTCCCCAGTGTGACCGAATTGCGAGACACGAAGTCCCAAAGCGAAAGTGCGACACCGGCTGCTCCCACCAGCAACTCATACCACCGCGGTCGCAGGGCCTCGGCTCGCTCCGAGCTGGTGATGCGCTTGGTAAGACGGGTTGAGACCAGGATGCACAGCGACATCGCCACTAGGAGAAGGGCAGCGAGCAACTCCAAGGGGCGATTGGCGCTCGAGATCTTAGACCATTCATCCAGCCCGAAGTGCAGCGTGTAGGCTGCCCAAGCCATCTGCCACGCTCGGAAATACGGCTGGCGGCTCTGCACGTAGAGATAGGTGAAGAGCAGAAAGAGCAGGAGTGGTACCACTCCGGGGAGAACAAGACTGGCTGTAATTGAGCTATTCATGAGGCGGCGGCGTGATTTGAGCCTCGGTCTCTCCGGCGAACGCTAAATCTATGTTTCCACAGGTTCGATGCTTAAACAATAGTGTTCTGGGCGCCAAGAACGTTACCAGAGGTATCGGGGAGTTCCTGGCTTGACGCTCTAGAATTCGCGCCCGTAACATCCAAAATGGTTACCAAAGATGTTCTCGAACCCCGGTTCTCCTCCAGAAACGCCAAAAAATCTTGAAACCCAACCAAAGCCCAGGGTTCGTTTCGCCCCCTCACCCACCGGTTATCTTCACGTCGGAGGGGCACGCACAGCTCTATTCAACTGGCTTTTTGCTCGTCATTTTGGGGGATCTCTGGTACTCCGAATCGAAGATACGGATCTGGAACGTTCAACTCCGGAGATGATCGAGGGCATCCTCCAGGGACTCGACTGGCTGGGCATTCACTGGCAGGAGGGGCCCTACTACCAAACCCAACGCACAGATCTGTACCGCGCAGCCGCCAGAAGGCTGCTCGAATCCGGCGCAGCCTATTACTGCTTTTGCCGCAAAGAGGAGCTGGAAAAGCGCAGAGCAGTGGCAGCGGTGGAAGGCCGGCCATCGCGTTATGAAGGCTCTTGTCGTTCGATCGCCCTAGAGGAGGCCTTGCGCAGGAAAAATGCCGGAGAACCAGCGGCTCTGCGCTTTGCAATTCCGCCAGCCGGCAGCACCTCGTTCCACGATGCGGTTTTTGGGAAGGTTGAGTTCGCCAACTCGGAACTGGAGGATTTCGTTCTCCTGCGCTCCGACGGCCATCCCACCTATCACCTGAGCGTAGTGGTCGACGATATCGATCTCCGTATTACGCACATCATTCGCGGCGCAGATCACCTTTCCAACACACCGAAACAAGTTTTGCTTTACCAGGCGCTTGGTGCAATGTTACCCATTTTTGCGCATGTGCCACTCATTCTTGGTCCCGATAAGACAAGGTTGAGTAAGCGCCATGGTGCCACCAGCGTGATGGCATATCGCGAAGAAGGTATCGTTCCCGACGCATTTCGCAATTTCCTCGCGCTGCTCGGGTGGACTGTTCCCGAAGGATCTCCCGAGGTTCTGAACGATGGCGAGCTGATTCGCCTTTTTGAGCTCGACGCGATTTCACGATCCAATGCCGTTTTCGATCGCGACAAGCTCGATTGGTTCAACACCGAATATATTCGTGCCTATTCTGCAGAACGGCTGCTTCCTCTCATTGAAGAAGAATGGAGGAGGACAGGAATGGTAGAAGTGGCCCACGAACCTGCATGGCTGCTTTCCACCATTGACCTGGTGAAACCGAAGGCCCGAAGCTTGAAGGATTTTGCAGGATCGTTTCGCGCCTTTTTCACCGATCATTTCCAAGCCGACCCTGCAGCGGTGGAGAAATTTCTTAAGGACGCCAATGTGCGCCATTTGCTGGTGGAACTTGGAAAACGTTATGAGAATCTCGCGATCTTCAGCGAACAGGAAACCGAGCGGGTGCTGCGAGATTTCGCCGCAGAGAAGAATGTAAAGGCAGGGGCATTGATCAATGGTGCGCGTGTTGCACTTACCGGCCAGGGAGTTGCGCCCAGCTTGTTTGTCGTGATGTGCACCTTAGGAAAAGAGAGGACGGCATCCCGATTACAAGCGGTCGAACAGAGGGTCAAAGCAGCCGGTCATATCAGCCCGGCCCCGGCGTAAGGGGTAGCCTGACTCCTCTTTCCCGTTCGCTCTGAAACCAGAGAACTCCCCCTCAACAATCGCAGAAGCCGCAATTACGCATGGCGGGGGCGGCGCAAGCGCGAAGACCAAAAAGCACTTCTGCTCGCGAGCCCCAAGGACCCCTTCGAAACACCAAGCGATCTCCCGATCTTTATTGCTTGATTGCCTGCTATTCAGTTGAGACACCGCGAGGTGCAGGAGGGTCGTTTACCTGTGCGCGTGGGGGCTTTGTGCTGGGTTGCGGTGTACGGTCTCCGTCGCAGCCTTCAAGACTTTTATCTGGAAGCTGATTGGCAACTGCTTGGGAGGATAGCAGGCGGCGTTGTCACAGGCTTGATACTTGAGGGTCCCATGGACGGCGTACCTCGCCGGCACCACAGTCCGCAAAGGCCGCACCAGCACCTTGAGAGCGAAGTCTCCGGTATAAACATTTAATTTGTCGTTGGGATCAAAAGGGAAGCTGCGATCCTCGCCGGGTGGATAGGTGACGCCGGCGATTGCGATATCGGTCGGTGCATCCACCTTGAGTTCAGTTTTTTTCAAGTACTCCTGCTTGGGCTGGTTGGAGTTGATGTGGTAGCCGGCGGGGATCCGAAAATGCAGGACCACGCCGCCCAAGTGTCCGCGATTAATAGACGTTAATTCAGGCGGGTTGTACACGATCGTCGGCTGGCGCTTGCCGAACTCCTGCGATGCCGCGGTCGAAACTAGCGACAGAGACAACAGAAGTGCGCCGACAATGCCTTGGGTCTTCACTTTTCCGCTACCTGCCCGGACGCTGAAAGTGCCTTCTTGATGTTGTCTTCGATTTCAGAGCGGCTGACAAGTCCGAAAACCCGATCGACAACCTTGCCTTCCCGATCAATGTAGAAGGTAGAAGGCAGATACGGAATGCCCCCGTATTCATCCCCGACGGCCTCTTTCCCAACTACGATGGGGTAGTTCACGCCCATCTTCTGAGCGAATTCTTTTATGTCTTTCGGATCGGTGTCGTCCATAGCGACGCCGAGAACCTGCAGTCCCTGCGGTCCATACTGCTGCTGCAGCTGTACAAACCACGGCATCTCGATCTTGCAGGGCTCACACCAGGTGGCCCAGAAATTCAGTAGGACCGCTTTCCCTTTGTAGTCCGAGAGCTTCAGGGTCTTGCCATCCAGAGAGGCAAGAGAGAAGTCGGGAGCAGGTTGTCCCTGCATTTTCCCGGCTATGGGCGGACGGGTGTGACGACTCTTCTGAATGCCGAAAACCAGCATCAGCGAGATGACCGCAGCGATGACGATGAGAATAACCGGATCTCGCTTCACAAATCTCCTTTACAGAACGAACCGATTCAGGAATGAGAAATAGCGCGATAACTGAGTAAATTTCCCAAATATCAAAAGACCGCCCAGGGCGATCAGCAGAACACCGCTGGCAACTTCCACTACGTGCATGTGCCGGCGGAAACCGCTGTAGAACTTCATGAACCGTTCAATTCCGACCGCCGTCAGCAAAAATGGTACTGCCAGGCCGAGCGAGTAAACAGTGAGGAGCAGGATTCCCTTGGCAACCGAATTTTGCGCGGCGGCGATCAGCAGAATTCCAGAGAGGATCGGCCCTACACAGGGCGTCCAACCAAAAGCGAATGCAAACCCAATGACAAACGCACCCCACGGCGTATTTCCGCCTTTCACGTTGTGGAGGCGTTTGTCGGCGTAAAGCGCCTTAATCCGTAAGATGCCGGTTAGGTGCAGGCCGAAAACGATGACCAGCACTCCCGCAACCCGAGCCAGTGTGGATTTGTACACCGCCGCAAGCTGGCCAACTTCGGTCGAGAGCGCACCAAGCGTGACAAAAACTATGCTAAATCCCAGAACGAATGCGATGGAGTTAAGCATTACCTTGCGAAGCAAGGCGGTTTCTTGTGCTTTCAGCTCTTCTATGCCGACTCCTGAAATTAGGGACACGTATCCAGGCACCAGCGGCAATACGCACGGTGAGAGGAATGACACTAGGCCCGCCAGAAAAGCCGCCGGAATTCCTACCTCATGCATGTAAAACCATTGTACCTTTCCGGTCGCTCTCTGGAGCTTTACGCCGGGCGTTACGCAGGGCCACCGGTCCTGTCCGGCTAGTCTTGGACTAGCGTCACTTGCGGGAACCGCTCGGTGTTAATCCCAACGGAGCTTCGGCAACCAATTTGCGCACCAGCTCTGAAGGAACTTTCGCGGTCAGGAGCACGCGCTCTTTTTTTTGTTCCACCTGTATGCTCTTCATTGCTTTGTTGAAGTCGGCATCCGCCTGCCCAGACACCGAGATCTCAGCCGACTCGAAGATCTTCAGAAAAGTATTGGCCTGCAGACTTAGCTGCTGGGCTGCGGTGTCATCTTTGGTGAAGGCTTCGGCGCGGAAGTGCACGTCTCCCAGGTATTGCACGGAGGCCACGATCGTTGCCGGACCGGCAAAAGCGAGGGGCGCAGGGGGCGCCGAGGTCGATGGATTCACTCGAAAAATCGTCCATCCCAAGCTAGGCAAGGGAAGCTGCGGAACGTGCTTGTAGAACTGACGGAGCAGGGCTGGTCCGGCAAACGGGGACGCCATCTTGTGCGAGCGGTGAATCATTCCATGTAGAACCTCTGGATCGGGGTGGTTCGAGCCGGCCACCATGGTGCACAGGTGAGGGGTACAGAATTCGACCCCAAGAACGGCGATTCGAAACGTGTGTTCCCCAACCGGGATGCTGTAGATATCCACGTGCTCGTAGTTTTCCGTCGTCGACGCCACCTTTTTCAGGTAGTCCCGCAATTTGTCTCCATTGAGACGAGCCACGATGACCTCGGAATATCTCGTCTCTCCTCCGGTCGAGGGCCCCGCATAGTGAATGGCAATGGCGGCCTGGGCCAGGTCGCGCTCAAAATCGAAGCCGGTCTCTTGGATGAACCGCTCATATTCCGGATCATGGGGGACAGACGATGCACGGTTGCCCACTTCGGTCCGCCTCATCCATTGCAGATTGACGTACGCGAAACCATCAGCACCCGGCAGTAAGCGGGCGGCTTCGGGCGGGGCATGCTTCCGCAGAAGGACAACCACGGCGATGGCCGCGACCACCACCAACAGGCCGATGAAAATAGGAAGTCTTCGACGAAGTCGCATTCCGGGATGGGTAAGAATGATAGCATCCGGGAGACTCAAGAGAAGGGGGCATCGCTGCACCGCCGGTTGAACGGGCGGGCGCGCGCCCGCCACTGGGCGATTTATGCCGCCCTTGCACCTCAAATTCCACCTGTGATAACTTTTATAATTGTCCCGTTGAAGAAGAAGGGATTAGTGTGAGAGTCGATGCTTGGGCAGGGACTCTCGCCTGCTGGCGTAGCTCAGCTGGTAGAGCATCTGATTTGTAATCAGAGGGTCGGGGGTTCAAATCCCTTCGCCAGCTCCAGATAAGTTCCGGAATCGAGCGCTCCAGTTTTCGGGACAGGGTTTGCAGAGCGGCGGACAGCTTTTTCCATCAGCACTCCATAAGGGAATTCCCAGATGAGTTGTTAGCGCGGATAAGTTCTGACGCGCGTTTCTGATCCCCAGATGGCGGTCGCGTAATCGCACAAGATGGTCGCGGCGTGTCCGGATGCTTCTGGTTGTGAGCAATGAGCTATGAGCGAGCAGGCAGGAATTGCTCAACGCTCACCGCTGAAAATTGCACAGGTGGGTGAGTGGTTAAAGCCGACAGACTGTAAATCTGTTCCTCCTAGCGAGGTACGGAGGTTCGAATCCTCCCCTGTGCACCAGATTTGGTTGTGACGACGAGATTGGCAATAGCGTTTACTGCGTACGTCGCGCTCGGCATTTTGGCGCTGCTCACGTTAGAGGATCAGCGATTTCGCTTCGCGACGTTGGCAATCTTAGCGATGCTGGCGGTGAAGACCTGGGTTCGACGCAAGGATTTTTTGCACTCAGGTGACGAAGGCGAAAGTGAGTAGGACTGAGGCAGAAAGCCGATGTAGCTCAGTTGGTAGAGCACTCCCTTGGTAAGGGAGAGGTCACCAGTTCAATCCTGGTCATCGGCTCCAGAAATCGGGACGGCACGAGTTCACTCGAGTCGGTTGCAATTGCTGGAAGTACTGAACGAGCGGCTTCAGCCGCTGAGGTTTGCTGAGCTGTCCTTGGCCTCGCCGAGCGGAGTCGCGAAGGCGGCCGACAGCTGATTTGCGGGAGTAACTCAGTGGTAGAGTCACAGCCTTCCAAGCTGTTGGTCGCGGGTTCGATTCCCGTCTCCCGCTCCATTTTTTGATGACGGTGCGCACGATGGCTTTCGAACAGGCGACCATCAAGGTCGAGAAGGACAAAGAATTCGGCGAGTTGAAGAACGCGGTTGTAACCGCCTTTTCTCCCGAGAATGTTCAGAAGTTCCTAAAACGGGTCTCGAGCGCTGGCATTCGGATTCGCGATTTTGAATTGATTCTGGCCAAGGGCGTATTCGAGCAGATCGACCGGGCTCTGGCCAGCGGGCAGACGGCGCAGGCGCTCTATTCGAGCCTGGCGGTGACTGACCAGGGACAAATGAAAGAGTTTTTTCTGTTCAAGATCGAAGAAGTTGCCCCGGAACTTCGTGCGAAGTTCCAGAAGATTTATCAGTACTACTGAAAAGCAATAGGTCCTTCGGTTGGCTTGAAGCGGCCTCACGATGACAAGGTTTTGAGCTAAGAGCTGAGGAAGACGAGATTATGGCAAAAGAGAAATTTGAACGGACAAAGCCGCACGTGAACGTAGGGACGATCGGGCACATCGATCATGGGAAGACGACGTTAACAGCGGCGATCA
>Ga0157378_10001096_pt1 | contig 24704 bp, 21 predicted proteins | sample M65metaG_FD_115309 | JGI IMG/M metagenome (GOLD analysis project Ga0157378, IMG submission 115309) | Miscanthus rhizosphere microbial communities from Kellogg Biological Station, Michigan, USA - M6-5 metaG | ecosystem: Host-associated > Plants > Roots > Rhizosphere > Soil | place: USA: Michigan...
CCAGCCCGATCAGGGCGGACGCATCCTCGACCGCTACAACCGCGTGATGGGCCGCCTGGAGCTGGTGCGTCGCGTCAACGTTCCACTCGGCGCCGTCCCGGTTTTCGTCCAGCAGGCATTCGTCGCGACTGAAGATCGCCGCTTCTACCAGCATGGCGGCCTCGACTGGCGCGGCGTCTTCCGCGCCCTCGCCGCCAACATCAAGGCAGGCGGGACACGCCAGGGCTTCAGCACCATCACCATGCAGGTGGCGCGCAATACCTTCGCCGTGCGCCGCTATCCCGCGCGCTCTCTGCGACAGAAGCTGACCGAGCTCAGACTGTCGCGTCTCATCGAGCACTCGCTCACCAAGCAGCAGATCCTCGAGCTCTACTTCAACGTCATCTACATGGGGAACGGCGTGTACGGAGTGGAAGCGGCGAGCAGGGATCTGTTCGGAAAGAGCGTCAATCAGATCAATCTTCCGCAGGCGGCGTTGCTCGCCGCCCTTCCCAAGGCGCCTTCTTCGTACACGCCTCGGCGTCATCCCCAGCGCGCGCTCGATCGGCGCAATCTCGTGCTCGGCCTGATGGTGCAGGAGGGCTACGTATCAGCCAACAGATTGCCCGGGCTCCAGGCGACTCCGCTCAAGATCGCGAAGGATGAATGGCGGCCAAAGGATCCCAACGACTCGTTCGCCCTCGATGCGGTGAGAAGCTTCGTCGATTCGATCATCCAGGGTGGCCAGGCCGACATCATCGATCTTACCGTGCGCACGACGCTCGATCGCAACGCACAGATTGCCGGCGACCGCGCCGGTCGCCGCCAGGCATCGAACATCCAATCCGAAGCAGGACGGCGGGGACTCATTCAGGGCGCGATGATCGCCATCGATCCGCGCAGCGGCGACATTCGCGCGTTGAGCGGCGGCCGCACCTACGAGCGCGGCGCATTCAATCGTGCGCTGCTCGCGCATCGGCAGCCGGGCTCGTCGTTCAAGCCGTTCGTCTATGCGGCGGCGATGGCGTCCGGCTACACGCCGTCGTCGGAAGTGGACGACGATCCGATCGATGTGATCCAGGGACGCGACGTCTGGTCGCCGCAGAACTACAACGACGATTATTCGGGCCGCATCACTTTCCGTCGTGCCCTCATCAAATCCGCCAATGCCGCCACCGTGCGCGTCAGCCAGGCCGTCACGATTCCACGGGTGATTGCCCAGGCGCACAAAAACGGAATCGTCAGCAATCTCCCCAACGTTCCGTCCGTCGCGCTCGGCTCCGCGGAAGTCACGCCGCTGGAGCTGGTCACGGCCTACTCGCCGTTCGCCAACGGCGGCTACAAGGTGACGCCGCATCTGGTGCGCAGCATCTCAACGGCCGATGACGTTCCGATCTGGCAGGACGACGAGCAACCGGTGACAGCGCGAGTGCAGGTGATGGATCCGCGCGACGCGTACCAGGTAACGTCGATGCTTCAGTCGGTCGTCGACTACGGAACGGGAAGGGTCGTGCGCGAGTCGGGAGTGCGCGGACTCGTCGCCGGAAAAACCGGTACCACCAACAGCGGCACCGACGTCTGGTTCGTCGGCTACACGCCCACCATCGTCGCCGCGTTCTGGTTCGGATTCGACAATCCCGCCTCGATCAGCTACGACGCGTCAGGTGGCCGGCTGGCCGCGCCGGCGTGGGTCGACTTCTACCAGAACGGCTGGAAGGAAACAGCATCACCCAACGCCTGGAATCCGCCGTCGGGAATGGTCGAGCGCATCATCGATCCGACCACGGGCTATCTCGCCACCGAATGGTGTCCCGTCACGCGCAACGAGTACTACAAGCCCGAGCTTCCTCTCCCCAACATTCCGTGCCCCGATCACGGCCCGGACCAGTACGAGGATCAGAACAACAACCCCGGCGATTGGCAGAATCAGCGGGACTGGTCCAACGACTTTGGCAAGAAGATTGGACGCGCGATTGGCAAGATTTTCAGGTTCTAGATTGAGGTAGCGTTCTGGGTACGGCAACTGAACGGCTACCCGCTGCCCGCTCAACGCCAAACGCCAAACGCCGTGAGCTAGAGCGTAAGAACAGTTCGTTTCGTTTCGCTCACCGCGATCCGCCGACGGCGCGATTACAAAACCGCGTGGCGTAGCAGAAGCCGGGTAGTCCCATACCACCGAGGGAGCCTGTCCCTACGCAGTGAAGCCTTCGGCTAACAGCGTTCAGCGGGTCGCGGGTAGCCGTTCAGTTGCCGTTAGTAGTTCGCACTTAGACAACGCCGAGGTAGTCCCGCGGCGACGCCACGAATCCGGGGAATATCCGATCGAGCGCCTTCGCCCCCATATGGTGCGACACCACCTCGGCGAACACCGACCGGAAGTCCGTAGTCAAAGCAAGATCCCGCCCCTCGTACAGCTGCTCCTGCTCGAGCCCCGGCCATTTGCCGTGCACTCTCCCACCACGAACGTTGCCGCCGATCACGAACAACGCACCAGCATGACCATGGTCCGTTCCGCGGTTGCCGTTCTCGCGCGCCATCCGGCCAAACTCCGACATCGTCATGATGACGACGTCGTCCATCCGATCCCCAAGATCCGTCACCAACGCTGCAATCGAGCGCGAGAAGTCATCGAGCCGCTGCGCCAGCTGTCCGGTCGACGACCCCTGGTTGACGTGGGTGTCCCAGCCGCCGACGTCGGCGAACGCGATCTCCAGCCCGACGTTGGCCTTGATCAGCTGCGCGATCTGCAGCAGACGCACGCCGAATTGCGAGCGGGGATAGTCGGCGCCGTTTTGCGGCGCGTACCGCTGCGGATTGGCGGAGCGCAGCATCTTCACCGCGTCGAACGTCTCCGCGCCCGTGGCGTGAACGAGATCCGCTGACCCCGTTCTGTACAGCGCCTCCAGTCGCTCCGCCGAATTGCCGGTGGCGCGCACCGAGAATTCGTCGAGGCTGTTCATCGCCACCGTCGGACTCGGCCCTTCGAGAATTCGAGGCGTCTGCGGAGTCAGCGCCACAGCGCGGAACGGAGTCTTCGCCAGGTTGCACTCGTCGCACGTGCCCTTCGCCGCCAGATATCGATTCAGCCAGCCGTCTGCCGTTCCCTTGTTGTCGGGCGTGCCCGTCTCCATGTAATCCTGAGCGTCGAAGTGCGAGCGCGTCGTGCTCGGGCTGCCGACTGCCTGAATCGGCGCCAGCATCTTCCGATCGTATAGTGGCTTGAGCGGCGCCAGCGCCGGATGCAGACCAAAGAATCCATCGAGATCGATCGCGCCGCCCGTCGCGTTGCGCAGCGGTTGCGGAATCGCGATCGACGGTCTCATCGCGTAGTACGCTTTTTCCCCATGCGGGACGACGACGTTGAGCCCGTCCGCCGCTCCGCGCTGGAACAGGCAGATGAGAATCTTTCCCTTCGGCGCGTTGAACAGGTCCATGGCGAACGCCGTCCGCCGCAGGAAACTGGGACTGAGTCCCATCGTCACCAGCGCCAGCGCTCCCGATTTTACGAATGCTCTGCGTTCCATGTTCTGCTCCTAATGCCTCTGAAATTCGGGCGAGCCAAGCGCAAGCCCGACGATTTGCGGCACACCAGTGAGCTGTGGAATGCTTCCGAGTCCACGTCCCTGCAGCGCGGCAGCCTTTCCGCCCCCATTCTTCTGACGTGGAGGCCGCACATTCTGTCCGTTCCCTGAATCCATCATCGGTGAATCGTCGCCGCTGTCGGCGGGCGACATATCCTGAACTTCCCTGGCGGCGCCGTTGGCGAGCAGCGGATGTTCACCCGAGACGAGAACCGCCCGCGTATCGGGCGACACCATCCCGTTGAGAATCGTCGCCACCACAACATCTACCTGCTTATCGCGCGAAGCGGCGCCGAGCGTATCGAGCGCCGGCAATGCGCGAATGTTCGCGCCCGGCAACCGACCCGCCGCCGCTGCCATCCCGAAATTGATGCGATTGAGAATGGCGCCCGTGTTCATCCACGCCTCGCCCGTCTCCGGCCAGCCGTTGGGCGCCTGGTGTCCGAAGATCGGCTGCCCGAGATATGCGACGACCTGCGCGGTCCTCGGCGTGCTGTCGGGACCTGCATTGAGCGAGCGCATCGCGCTCACCACCACCTCGAACGGCGATTTGACCTTGCTATGAAACGCCCGCTGCGAGAAGAACTCGGGTGACGTGACGATCGATTTCACCACTTCGCGGATGTCGCCGCCGGTTTTCAGATAGACCTGTGAAGCGCGATCCACCAGCGCCTTCGACGGTGAATCGCTTACGAAGCGCCGCGCCAGCTTGAACGAGATGAACCGCGCCGTCGCCGGACTCTTCGCCAGAATGTCCAGCACATCTTCAGCGTCCTCCATGCCTCTTCCCGCGGCGAGACGATGGCCGAGCACCACTTTCTCACCCGCGTCGTGCACCTGCGGTCTGAAGATGAACCCGCCTCCCTGCGCCGGCGGCCGTATGGTCCACCCGGTAAAGGCGCGCGCGACATTGATCACGTCCTGCTGGGTATACCCGCCATCGACGCCGAGCGTGTGCAGCTCCAGCAACTCACGCCCGTAGTTCTCATTCAAACCCGGGTGCTTGCGCTGTTGCTGCTGTGGCGGCCGTTGCACCGGCACGCGCCTCCGGCCGAAGATTCCGCCCCTGACGCTTCCCGCTTCCCTCTTCCCGCCTCCCGCCAACGTCGGCTGCGTGCTGTCCGCCATGCTCCGCGCATTGTCGAGGTAAAAGAGCATCGCCGGACTCTTCGCCACCGCCTCGAGCAGATCGCGAAATTTGCCGAGCGCGTTCGGTCGAATGACGTTCTGATCGAAATCGACCAGGTAGTACGGCTCCGGGGCGCCCTTCGCCGCGTAGATGTTGAAATGATTCTCCCAGAAGTCGGTCATGACTTCCTGGAGCTGACGCTCGCTCGCCACCGCGCGCGCGACACGCGACGATTGCAGTTGCGTAACGACCTGGCGACGAGAATTCTGCTGCTGCCGCAGCTGCTGCATCATTGCAATGTCGTCGGCGCTCATCGCTTTGGTGCTGTCCGCACGGTCGCGCTTCACCTCACGCCGCATTTGTTGCTGCTGTGCGTATTGCTTCAGGAGATCGTTCTGATTCTGATCGAGTGCCGAGTATCTGGAGACAAACGCATTCATGGCGGCGTCGTCGATTTTGTCAGGATGCAGCTGCTGGTCGATCCATTTATCGAGACCGATCGCGCGGATCTTCATCGCATCGCCCGGTCTGGCGCCAAAGGTCAGCCGGTTCAGCGCCTGTATTATCTGCTGGTCCGCCGGCAGCTCGCGTACGTCGGAATACGCCGTCTGGGTCTGCGATGTCTTTTGCGCAGATGCTCCAGCGACGCTCAACAGCGAGGCGACGATTACCAGCTTTGTGACGCGCATTATTTCCCTCGGGCGAGGTGCTGAACAGTAGACGCGCCAATCCGGCGCGGCGTTAACCCTCTCCTTAACGATCTAAATAATTAGTGCCAACCTTCCGGCCCTCGCGGTTATCTAATAGTTGCTGACACCTGAGAACCCCGTTTCGTTCATGTCCTCGATATCCGATCGTCTCCTTTCCGCACTTGGCGGATCTTACACCATTGAGCGCGAGCTCACTGGTGGTGGGATGGCGCTCGTGTTCATGGGCGAAGATCACGACCTCGATCGCAAGGTCGTCATCAAGATTCTTCCTCCGGAGCTGGCAGCGACTGTGTCGGCCGAGCGCTTCCGTCGCGAGATACTGACGGTGGCGCGCCTGCAGCATCCGCACATCGTGCCGATTCTCAAAGCGGGCGAAGTCGACGGACTTCCGTACTTCGTGATGCCGTACGTCGACGGTGAATCGATCGATGTCAGACTGCGCCGCACCGGAACCTTCGGCGTGCGCGAGACCCTCGGCATCATGAAAGACGCCGCGCGCGCTCTCGCGTTCGCGCACGAGCGCGGGGTCGTTCACCGGGACATCAAGCCCGGCAACATTCTGCTCTCCGCGGGATCGGCGACGGTGACCGACTTCGGCGTGGCGAAGGCATTGTCTTCGGCGCGCCGCTCGGGAGAGAAAGCGAACGGGAACGGCAACGGTCTCACCAACACCGGCATGTCGCTCGGCACAATTCTATACATGGCGCCCGAGCAGGCGGCGGGCGATCCCGATATCGATGGCCGCGCCGACATCTATTCACTCGGCGTCACAGCATATGAGATGCTGGCGGGCTCGGCGCCGTTCGCGAACCTGGGTCCACGCGAGATGCTGACGGCGCGGCTGACGCTGCCACCGCCTCCGCTCTCAACTATTAGAAAGGATGTGCCGGTCGGCCTGGAGAAGCTGATCGCGAAGTGCTTGGCGTTTGATCCCGCCGATCGCCCCCAGACAGCGGCGGCTCTCGTTGAGTCGCTGGAGGATCCGGAGACGGTGAGCGGATCGTTCCCGTCAGCGGCGAAGATCGCCCACCACGGCCGGCGTGCGAAGCGGGTGTTGATCAGCAGTCTCGCCCTCATCGGCGCGATCGTGGTCAGCGCTGGCATCTACGCCAAGGTGCACAACGGCGGCGTGTCCGCGATGGCAGAAGCGACCGCCTCACCGCAGAAGCACGTCGACCTCGGCGTCGTCGCCGTGATGCCGTTCGTCAGCCTCGGCGCCGATTCGGCGAATGCATATCTGGCGACGGGCGTCACCAACGCCGTCGCCGGCAAGTTGATGCGGACACCGGGGCTCCGGGTGCTCGCGCCCGGCCTGCCGCGCTCGGTACGTCGCCGCAGTGACACCACGACAACTGCCAGTCTCGACGCGCGTCTCGTGCTCGAGGGTACCGTCGAGCGCGTTGGCGATCGCCTGCGCGTGACAGCGCGTCTCAGCAGCACCGCGGACGACGTGATGCAGTGGGCCGACGTGTTCGATCGCGACGTTAAAGACATCTTCTCGGTCGAGGACGAGATCGCCGATGCGATAGTGGCGTCGGTGACGCCGGTCACAGCCCAGAAGCGCGGCTAGCCCAAAGACCGCTCGCGGCATAGGTTCGCTTAATGCCGCTGCTTCAAACGCCGCGCGATAGAGCTGCATTCCTGATCCTGGTGCTGGGCGCCGGCGTGCTCATCGCACTGTCGCCGTTCATCAGCGGCCTCCTCGGCGCGCTGGTGCTGTACGTAATTTTCGTGCGGCTATACAAGCGCCTCGAGCGGAGAATGAATTCGGGTCTCGCGGCCACCATCACACTTCTGTCAGCGTTGATCGTCGTCGCGCTGCCACTTGGCTGGCTCATCTCGGTGGTGGTTGCACAAGCCCCCGACGCCATGCGCAGGCTGCAGGAGAGCGACGTGTTCGAACGCCTGACGGGGCTGCGCATCGCCAACTTCGAGGTTGGAGCCGAGCTGGCAAAGGCGAGCGGAACCATCGCCACGTGGGTTTCCTCGCGTGTGATCTCATTCCTCGGCAGCGCGACCTCGGCGATTCTCAATCTGGTTATCGCATTTTTCGGGTTGTACTACATGCTTCGCTCGGATAGCCACGGCTGGGACAACATCCGGCCCTACATCCCTTTCTCCACGACAACGGCTGACGCCCTGCGCGACCGCTTCTTCAGCGTCACCGAGGCGACACTCCTGGGGACGTTGGTGATCGCGGTGATTCAGGGAACTCTGATCGGCGCCGGCTTCGGGATCGTGGGTCTGCCCACTCCATTGTTTTGGGGAACCGTGACCGCTTTCGCATCCATTCTCCCCGTCCTCGGCACGGGGCTGGTCTGGCTTCCGGCGACACTCGTTCTCGTGGTGCAGAACAGATATGGCGCCGCGGTCACCATGCTGGTGATCGGAGCGGGAATCGCCAGCAACGTCGATAACCTGATTCGTCCACTCATCTACCGACGCGTGGCGCAGATCCATCCCATGATCACGCTCGTCGGCGCGTTCGCGGGCGTGAAGTACTTCGGGCTGCTTGGAGTTCTGCTTGGCCCGCTCGGGATCGCGTATCTCTTCGAGCTGCTGCAGTTCTACCGCCAGGAGTACGGCGACCGGTCTTAGCAATCTCGGTCGAATCAAAACCTTCGACCTCCACGTACTGTCCGACTGGATACGCTTCTCCCGACCCCGGAGGTTGTCCAGTGAAGACGTTGCTTCGTGCGTGCGCGCTAGCGTTTGCCGCTCCGCTCTCGGCCCTGTCGCAGCAATCGCAGTCCCAGACGCCGGCCGCTGCTCGACCCGAGGTGCTCGTGCTCGGCGTCTACCACATGGCGAATCCGGGACAGGATCTGTTCAACATGAAGGCGGACGATGTGCTGGCGCCGAAGCGCCAGCAGGAAATCGCTCAGTTGATCGAGGTGCTCAAGCGGTTCAATCCAACCAAGGTGGCGATCGAAGCGAATACGGGAAGCCAGCGGGTGGCGCGCGAGTACTCGGAGTATCTGAGCGGTAAGCGAGCGCTGACGAACAACGAGATCGATCAGATCGGATATCGGCTTGCCAAGGAGCTCGGCCACAAGGCGGTGTATCCGGTGGACGCCGACGGCGAGTTTCCGTACCTGCCTGTCTCGAATTACGCCAAGGCGAACGGCCGGTCGAAGGAGCTGGAAGCGTTGATGGGCGAGGTCGGGGAGATGGTGAAGGCGCAGGACGCGTATCTCCAGTCGCACACCGTGCTGGAGACGCTGCTATACATGAACGCCGACGAGAAGGTCGCCAGGGATGTCGGCCTCTACTACAGGGAGGCGCACATCGGCGAGCCCTACGACTGGGCGGGTGCCGATCTGGTGTCGGAGTGGTTTCGGCGCAACATGCGGATCTTCAGCAACGTGATGCAGATCGCCGATTCTCCGAACGAGCGCATCCTGGTGATTTTCGGCGCCGGGCACCTCGGCTGGCTACGACAGGACTTCGCCAACGATCCCAGCGTTCGCCTTCGCAAGCTGGCCGAGTTTGCCCGATAGCGCCAAGGGCTAGCTGATCGCCACCTGCTGTTCGAGGAGTTTGGTGCAGAGAGCGGCGAGGTCAGCGGTACTGTACTCGGGACCGCCCGTGTCGCGCCAGACGCGCTCGGTCGAGGCATCCTCGATGGGGTGCAGCACCATCTCGCTGATGACGGTGGCTCCTTCCTTTCGGCGCGGGACTCCCCGGCGCGAGACGATCCCGCGCCACACCACAACGCGCAGCTCTCCGAGCACCGGATCGCTGCCGGCGCCGGAGAACCAGGAGACGCTCACCGCCGCTTTTTCGGCCTGGAGCACGCAACCGTTTGGAGTGCGATGCTGCTCGACCGGCACCGGAAGCTCTTCGCCCCGTTTGAGGGCCCGCTCGGGTGCCAGGTCATCGAGGAGGGAAATGACCGCCCGCTGGATTGTGTTCTTGGCTTTGGATGTGGGCGGAGCCTTCCACAGGACACCGGTCTGCTCGTTCGTCTTTTTCATTGAATGCACCAGGTAAGCGAAAACGACCCGCCCATTTTCGAGCGATAGTCATCAATGAAAGCTAGTCGATTTCGTACCAAAGCGTTTCCTATTGACAGCATCTGGTCCCTCTGATATCGTCGCAAAACCATGATTTGCCGCGTCTGCGTCCTGTCCACCGTCTCCGTTTGTACGTCGTGCGCGTGTGCGCGCCCGCGAGGGGCCCGGTGTTGACGCGATTAGACGACTGATCATCTAAAATCTGTTTTTCGCCAACGCCCCGGGCTCGCGTCCGGGGCGTTTTTGTTTTCATAAGCCACGAGGACCAACAAAATGTCGACCGTTCTCAACGAAGTGCTGTCCGCCAACGCCAGTTACGCCAACGCCTTCGGCGCCAAGGGTGATCTGGCGCTGCCGCCGGCCCGTCGCTTCGCCATTCTCACGTGCATGGATGCGCGTCTCGATCCCGCCAAGTACGCGGGACTCCGCGAAGGCGACGCGCATGTGATCAGGAACGCCGGCGGCCGCGCCAGCGACGACGCCATCAGATCACTGGTGATCTCGTACAAGCTCCTCGGCACGCGCGAATGGTTCGTCGTCCATCACACCAATTGCGGGATGGAGTTTTTCACCGACGAGTTGATGCGGAATCTGCTCGCCAGCAGTCTCGAGACCGCGGAGCTCAGCGCCCAGGGATTTCGAGATGTTGGCAAAGGTCCGGGTTCGCCGGAGGGACAATTCATCGATTGGCTGACAATTGCCGACGCGCGGCAGGCGGTGGTCGATGACGTGACGCGCATACGGCGTCATCCACTGGTGCCGAAGAGCATCCCGATCTACGGATACATCTACGACGTGAAGTCGGGGAAACTGGTCGAGATCGAGGAGGCGACGAAGGCGGGACGAGTCTAACCGACGTGATCGCAAACGGCTGACTGTCGAGGCCCGTCAACAAAACGATACACGGTTTTTCCGCTGAACATTTGCTTCGTTCTTGACGGCGCCGAATCGGGTGTGCCTACTAAGAACGTCTCAATTTCTGAAAGGAGAACACATGTCAACTCCCACCGCTACCGCCCCGCTCACAGTCGTTCTCGTACACGGTGCTTTCGCAGATGCATCAGGCTGGAATGGTGTAATCGAGCGATTGCAAGCGCGCGGCATCGACGTTACCGCGCCGCCGAATCCGCTCCGCGGTATTTCCTTCGACTCGGCATACATCGCCAGTGTGTTCGGACAGATTCCCGGCCCGGTGCTCGCTGTCGGGCACTCGTATGGTGGAGCGGTGATAACGAACGCGGCCACCAAGGCCGACAATGTCGTTGGTCTCGTCTATGTCGCCGGCTTTGCCCCGGATGAAGGTGAGCGTCTCATCGACATCGAAAACAACTCGAAGGACAGCGTCCTCAACACCGCGCTTCTTCCGCGTCACTATCCGACTGGCAAGGATGGCGAGAAGGCCATGGAATTCAGCATCAATCCCGCAAACTTCCAGGATGCTTTCGCCGCCGACCTGCCCACCTCGTTGACCAGATTGATGGCGGCTACTCAACGTCCCATCTCCGAGGTTGCCTTCGGTGAGCCGACAGGCGTGCCTGCCTGGAAGAGCAAGCCGGCGTGGGCCGTCATCACCACCGGCGACAAGACAATCGGTGCTGACGCCGTGCGCTTTATGGCGAAGCGCTCTGGGGCGAAGATCACTGAAGTCGACGGCTCACACGTCATCATGATCTCGAAGCCGGACGTCGTGACCGAAGTGATTCTCACGGCAATCGACGAAGCGTCGGGAGAGGCGGCAGCTGCCAAGCGGACGAGACCGCCGGCCGAAAGAAGTGATGTCAGGGAAGAGAGACTTCAGCTATGAAGATCATAGTCATTGGCGGGACTGGACTGATTGGCTCAAGGGTCGTCACCAAACTCCGCCAGCAAGGCCACGAGGCCGTGGCGGCCTCGCCCGATTCAGGGGTCAACACCATCACCGGCGAAGGATTGGATCAAGCTCTGGCGGGGGCCGCGGTGGTGGTCGACGTGTCGAACTCGCCTTCACTGGAGGGTGAGGCGGCTCTGAAGTTTTTTGAGACGGCAACCCCCAACATCCTCAAAGCCGAGGCAGCGGCAGGCGTCCGGCATCACGTCGCGCTCTCCGTCGTGGGGACCGATCGTCTTGCCGAAAGCGGCTATATGCGTGCGAAAATCGCCCAGGAACGCCTGATCGTGCAGTCGTCGATTCCCTACTCGATCGTCCACGCAACGCAGTTCTTTCAATTCGTAAAATCGATTGGCGACACAACGCCGGGCGATGTCACTGTGCGCCTTCCCTCGGTGCTGTTCCAGCCGATTGAGGCTGACGATGTAGCGCACGAAGTGGCGCGAGTAGCCGTTGGCGCACCGGTGAATGGAATCGTCGAAGTCGCGGGTCCGGAGCAGTTCCGTCTGGACCAGCTGGTCAGACGCGTGCTCACCGCGCTCGGCGATCCACGGGAAGTGATTACCGATCCGAATGCGCGTTATTTCGGCGCGAGACTGGACGAGCGCACGCTAATGCCGGGCAACAGCGCGACTATCGGCAGGATCCGATTTGAGGATTGGTTTGGCACTTCCGCGAATGCGAAACCAAAGGCAGCGCAGCCGGTTTTAGATGCTTCGGCTTCGACACAGAGTTCCGTCGCGCCGAGGGCGTAGCGAAGTGGGAGGCGGGAGGCTCTCGCCTCTCGCCTCCCGCTAGTGCATTCGCAACCATCTGACTGTTGAGGCTGGTCAGTTTGTTACAAAAACCCCGATAGCAAAACGCTCCCTTTGCGTTTCTATTCTTAGGGACGCCTCTGTTGCGGAGATTACTGATGCTCGACCCCGTCCCAGCAATCGATTACCGCAGGGAGCGCACGCGGGAACGTCTCGAGCGATCGATGCCTGATCCCGTAGAGCCAGAGGAGCTGGAGATCAGCTCGAGGCCGCGCTGGGGAAAGTACGGGGAATGCTTCTGTGGCAGCGGTGAGCCGTTCAGCCGCTGCCACGGGACGGCGATCTATAAGTCTGCCTAGTGCATCACCTTGATGTAGCCCCAGTGATCCTGCTGCTTCGAGACCAGCTCACGAATCCCGTCAGGTACTGGCTCGACGCCGGGTAGGAGCTGGCTCGTCGCGACGTTGTTGTTCCGCAGCGCCATTGCGCAGACTTTGAACTTCACCTTCGGATTCTTCATCGCCGTCTGCACGTCAGCGGTGTACGCCGAGCGCTCCGGCATGACGAGCTCGAATCCTTTGCCGTACATCACCACTTCCATCTGTGCTTCGGGGCTCGAAGCGCCGACTTCTCTGAGCCAGCGCAACACGGCCTTCTGCTCGAGAGTGTCGCGGCTGGTCAGATCGAACACGACTCGATAGGGCTCGGGCGCGGAGCGGACGAAGCCCAGGCTCGCGATCACCAGCACCAGCAATCCCAGGAATAGCGCGCGTTTCATCGCAAGGTCCTCTTACCGCTTCGCTACACCCTTTTTCGAGGGGTCGTCAGCGGGGTTGACGTAGGTGAGCTGGAACGGTCCGATCGCGTGCACCTGGACGATGGTTTCGCCACGGGCTATGGCGTAGTGGTGTCGCTGTGCCGGAGCGGTGACGAATCCACCGGCTTTGATCATCGTTGTCTGCTTGGTGTCGATCTTGTCACCCATGCCGACCAGGAAATTCCCGCTGATGACAGTGATGTTCTCGTCGGTCGGATGAAAGTGCGGAGCGATGCGATATCCGTTCGGCATCTCCAGTCGCACCGTGAAAAGCTCCGCCTTGGACGGATCGCCCTGCATCACCGCCATCTTTGCACCGCGGGGGAAGACGGCTGGTGCCGGTCCCCACTTCGCGTTGGACATCTGGGCGAGCGACGCATGGACGGGCAGTAAGGCGACGACGAGGAATGCTTTGAACGATCGCATAAATCCTCCGCACGGCTGGATTGTGGCGCTGCGCGGGCGCGTTGCCCGCGGGCTGGATAGTACGATACAACTATCCGGCACGCGCGCCATATGACGAGCCGTTCGTTTCGCTTGCCCGATCGTCCAGTTTGTTTACGAGAAGAGTCTCCAGCCGCCTGGAGACGGAGCTAGCTACTCACCCATGGCCACGTCGTTCTGATCAAACCCGTATTTGCCCGGGTCCTTGGCGATGCGCGCCGCTGCGATCATCATCGGGACGTAGTCCTGGGTTTCCCTGGGGAGCAGACTGGAAATGCGATAGTAATCCGCGTCCGTTCCTTTCTCGCTGCCGGTCACCTCACGCATGATGCGTCCGACGCGGTTCTCGCCGGTGTTGTAGGCAGCGGCGGCCAGGTACCACGATCCAAAACGATCGTGCAGGTCTGACAGATAGGCCAATGCTGCATCAGTCGCCTTCTCGGGCTGGTTGCGCTCATCGACCTTCTTGTTGACGGTCAGTCCGTAGCGCTGGCCCGTCTCGCTGATGAACTGCCAGAGGCCACCTGCTTTCGCCGGCGACTTCGCCTTCGGGTTGAATCCCGACTCGATCATGGCGAGGTAGATGAGGTCCTGCGGCATGTCGCGCTTATCGAGCTTGGCCGAAATCATCGGCTCGTAGTTCGACTTGCGATCGAGCCAGAGCGCGAAGCGTGATTTGACCTTTGGGTCGGTGCTGAAAAGCTTTACCCATGAGTCTACGCGCGGGTTGTCGATGTTGGGCAAATCCCAACCTGGAGGTGGCGCCGACTGCGCGACATCTCTGGCCAGAATTGCATCGACAGCGCTGACCTCCGGCAGATCGGGGTGCACGCTCTGCACGGTATACAGGGCACCCAGCGATGCAGCGCTCACCAGACCGATGTGCTGGGCAATGCGAGACTTGAGAATCTTTTTGATCCTGTCCACAGAAACCTCCGAGTGAAAACGCCACTTGGCGGGGAGTCTTTCGACAGCGCAAAGGCAGCGCTGGCAAAGGATCCGACGGCTTGGGACGGTCAAATGTTTACTGGTTTCAATATAGCGGATTTTCGCCCCAATTGTAACCCTTGGACCGGGTTTGTTACACGTTATAACTCCTTGTAACGCAAGGGGTTATGGCCACTCAGCAGTAGCAGGGGAGGTACGGCGGGTTTGTAGCTCAACAGTGAGTGTGTTTAGAGGACTGAGGCCTCTGACCAACGGCATTGAAAATTGAGGATTAATTGAAGACCGGGAACCGAGGATAACAAGTTCTCGGTAGTTTGGACTCCTCAGTTAATCCTCAATTATCAATGCCGTTGGTCAGAGCCCTCGGTCCTCATTCCCTCGCGATCGCCTTCGCTGCCATCTCTCCGCTCAATGCGGCCGATGCGCAGGATGTGCGCGTGTTCGACGGCGCCCCCGCGGCAAAGTGGATCGCGCCTTCCAAAGTCCCGGCTGATTCTTTCACCGTCTTCCACGCGCGCCGGACCTTTGTCCTCGAGAGCGCGCCGCGACGGTTTGTCGTTCACGTGTCAGCCGACAATCGATACCGGCTCTATGTGAACGGGGTGCAGATCTCCTCCGGGCCGCAACGCTCGGATGTCACTCATTGGCGCTACGAGACGCTCGATCTCGCACCGCAGCTGCACGCGGGACGCAACGTCGTCGCCGCACTCGTCTGGAACTGGGGCCCTGCCCGCCCGGTCGCGCAACACAGTCACCGCACCGGGTTTCTAATGCAGGGCGATCGCCCGGTCGAAGCGGCGTCGGTCAATACCGGAGCAGACTGGAAGGTGCTGATCGATTCCGCATACGCGCCGGTCGTCACCAATAGCGCGACGATGGGGAACTACTACGCTGCCGCGCCCGGTGATTCGATCGATGGCGCGCGCTATCCCTGGGGATGGGAAACAACTCAATACGCCTACGATGCCTGGAGCACGGCCGCCATCGTCGGGGACGTTAAACGACAGGCGACGCCACCCGGTGACTACGGCGAGGTGTCGGGGTGGCAGCTCGAGCCGCGGTCGATTCCGGCGATGGAAGAGAGAGACCAACGACTCGCCACCGTCCGTCGAGCGAACGGCGTTCACGCAGACGACTCGTTCCTGCGCGGTACGGGCGATCTTCTCATTCCCGCGCGAACGACTGCCTCGATCCTGCTCGACCAGGCGCACACGACCAATGCTTATCCGGTCATTGAGATGAGTGGCGGGGCGGGCAGCACCGTCCGCCTCACTTACGCGGAAGCGCTCGTCGATGCGAAAGGGCAAAAAGGAAATCGCAACGAGATCGACGGACGCACCCTGCACGGCGTGCACGATGTCTTCCTTCCCGAGGGCGGTTCGCATCGCCGGTTCACTTCGCTGTACTGGCGCTCCTTCCGTTACATCCAGCTCGACGTTACCACGCGCGATCAACCGCTGCGCGTCCACGATCTGCACGGTGTCTTCACCGCATACCCATTCGTCGAGCGCGGCCGATTCGCCAGCGACTTGTCATGGCTCGGCGATATGTGGCGCATGAACTGGAACGGCGCCCGTATCGGCGCCTTCGAGACGTACATGGACACGCCGTATTGGGAGCAGCTCCAGTACGTCGGCGATACCCGGATCCAGGGACTCATCTCGCTCTACGTCGCCGGCGACGACAGGCTGGTTCGGCAGGCAATCGAACATTTTGATCTGTCGCGCATTCCCGAAGGCCTGACCACGAGCCGCTATCCCTCATCGTTGACGCAGATCATTCCGCCATTTTCGCTGATCTACGTCGCGATGGTGAACGACTACTTCATGCATCGCGCCGACCCCCTCTTTGTTCGTGCTCGCCTGCCCGGCATCCGCGGCATCCTGGACTGGTACGCGCGACACATCGACTCGACCGGCATGCTCGGCGCGATGCCCTATTGGAACTACGTCGACTGGACGCCGAGGTGGCATCGCGGCGTTCCCCCGCGCGCCGAAGCTGGTCACTCGTCGACGATCAGCCTGCTATACGTCTATGCGCTGGAGCGAGCGGCCGAGCTTGAAGAGGGAAGCGGGACGCGGGAAGCGGGAAGCGTATATCGCGCGCGGGCTCAAGCTGTTCGGAATGCGGTTCGCGCGAGGGTTTGGGATCCAACGCGCCAACTCTTTCGTGATTCGCCGGACAGCAGCGCCACCTATTCTCAGCAGACCAACGTGCTCGCGATTCTCGCCGATGCCGTCCCGGCGGCAACGCAGCGAACTCTGATGGAGCGCGTGATCTCAGACACAACGCTCACGCCCGCCTCCTATTACTTCAGCTTCTACGTCCTCGAGGCATTGCGCAAAGCCGGGCTCGGCGATCGGTACATCGAACAGCTCAAGCCATGGCAGGCGATGCTCAACCTCGGGCTGACATCGGCGCCGGAGAATCCGGAGCCGACGCGATCCGATACTCACGCCTGGGCCGCTCATCCGAATTACGGCTTGCTCGCTACAGTACTCGGCGTGCGTCCGGCGAGCCCGGGCTTTCGCACGGTGAGCATCTCGCCCGCGCTCGGGACGTTGCAACGGGCAGAAGGACTCGTTCCGCATCCAGCCGGGGAGATAGAAGTACATCTGCTGCGAGAGGGTGAGCGGGGATTGCGCGCGGATATCACGTTGCCGCGAGGACTGTCGGGGAATCTCGAGTGGCGGGGACAGCGGCGGGGGCTTCACGAGGGACGGCAGGTTGTCGTGCTCAAATGACTCGGCAGGACTGAGGACTGTGAACTGGTTCTACTCAGCTTAGAAGGGACGCGTTGCGGGTTGCCAGTAGCACCGTTCCCGGTTCCCCGTAAACGGCGGTGCTTACTTGTCGGAGCGGCGTCTCAGGTAAGAACAACTACAGTGTGTGTTTTCTATAGACGGCGGGCAGAAAAGTTAGCACCGCAGTTCACGGGGAACGCGCAACCGCGCTTCCGGCAACCCGGAACGCGTCCCTTATAGGTTGAGTAGAGCCCTGACAGATTCCACAACAGCGTCGAGAGAAGAGTATCTCGGCGCGTAGCCAAGTCTCCGCCGAGCCTTGGCGATGCTGCCAAACGGCGAATGCGCGATGTGATCCCACGTCGCATCGGCTTCTTCTTCGCTCACCGTTTGCCGCCACTCCTCCCAAGGCAGGAACTCGAGTCGCGGGCGCTTGCCGAAGTACGCGTACATCGCCTCGGCGTACGCCCGCAGAGTCATCGGTGCCGGCGACACGACGTGAAAACTTTCACCGACCGCGTCAGCGGGTCGAGCGAGGGCGAGCTCGAACGCCTGCGCGACATCGTCAGCGTGCACGTGATGCACCGTCGCCATTCCATCGTTCGGCAGCACCAGCGTCTCACCACGAGCAATTCGCCTGAACACCTCTGGATTGAAATGTCCGGCGGGATTGACCGGCTTCCATCCCGGTCCAACGAGGTGGCCGGGATGCAGAACTACCGCGCGGGCATCTCCACGCCGAGTGGCGTCGAGCAGGAGCTGTTCGATCGCAGCTTTCTTGATCCCATAGTCGCCGAACGGATGTCGCGGCGCGTCCTCAGTTACTCCGCCGCCTGGTTCGCGCACTCCACCGCCTTCGCCGTGCACCCACATCGTCCCGCAATGAAGGAGCATCGTTTGCCGGGGACGTAGCGCATCGACGAGCTGTTGCGCGCTGGCTGGAGTGAAGCAGATGAAATCGACAACTGCGTCCGCCTCGAGCGCCGCGATATACGATCCGAAGGTCCCATCGTTGTCCGCAGCGACGCGATCCAGCTCGAGGTGCCGCACCGAATTCCAGGCTCGATTGGGAAGGTACGGCTCGCGTTTGCCGCGATTGACGACGATGACGTCGTTGCCCGCGTCGACAAGACGTGGGACGAGGAAGGTGCCGATGTGACCGGTGCCACCAATGACGACAACTCGCATCCGGACAACGTACAGGTTTCCCTTATCGCCGCCAGCTCACGCGCGGCAAACGTTTGCGGCGGAGACTTGCGCAGCAGGAAAGGACCGTCGTGCGTAGAATTCATGCCCACTGGGGTACCTATGAAATCGTCCTTGTTGTTCGTTTTGTGTAGCACTGCTGCGTGCAGCACGATGTCCAACCAGGCGTCATCACCGGAACAGGCGCAAAATCTGTTCAACGGTAAGGATCTGTCTGGCTGGCACGTCGATGTTCCGGCGCGCGACTCCAACTCGCGGCTGCGGAATCCTTTCATCGTCCGTAATGGAATGCTCGTCAGCCTCGGCGAGCCGCGCGGACATCTGATCAGCGATGCGAGCTTCAGCAATTACAGGCTCGATGTCCAGTACCGATTTCCTGGCACACCCGGCAATGCCGGCGTGCTCGTGCATGCATCCACGCCGCGCGCGCTCTATGGGATGTTCCCGCGCTCGATCGAAGTGCAGATGGAGAGCGGGAACGCGGGCGACTTCTGGTGCATCGTCGAGGACATTCGCGTTCCCGATATGGAGCGTCGGCGCGGGCCGCCGGCTGAATGGGGCATTACGGAAGGGAAGGCGCGCCGCATCATGAATCTTACCGACAATTCGGAGAAGCCGGTCGGCGAGTGGAACACAATGCAGATCGAGGCCAATGGCCGAACGATCAAGGTGTGGGTGAATGGAGATCTGGTGAACGATGGCTTTGACGCCACCGCAGATCACGGCCAGATCGCACTGCAGTCGGAGGGATCGGAAGTCGAGTTTCGACAGCTCGTATTGACGCGCCTACCCAGATAACCATTTCAACCACCATGGCGACTAACGACTTCAAGCCGCAAGTGTCAGCGTATCTCAGCTTCAAGGGTGACTGCGAAGCAGCATTCCATTTTTACCAGGACAATCTGGGCGCGACGCTGGGTCTTCTGTTCCGCTATGGCGACACACCGATGGCCGACGTCGTTCCCGAAGGTTGGGATACCAGGATCATGCACGGCAGTGTAAAAATCGGTGTACAGCTCCTGGAAGGCGCGGACGTTCCGCCCGAGCGCTACGAGAAGCCGCAGGGCTTCTCTCTTTCGCTCAATCTGCCAGGCGCCGCGGAGGCTGAGGCCGTATTCGAGAAACTCGCCAACGGCGGCAGAGTCATCTACCCGATCGCCAAGACGTTCTGGTCGGAACGCTTCGGGATGGTCGTCGACCGCTTCGGTATCCCCTGGATGGTCAACTGCGAACCGCGCTGAATTATAGAGCAGGTCTACAAAGCGCGTTGCGCCTACGTTGGGATGAGCTCCGGTGTGGTCTGCGGTGTCGAACGAAACAACCAGTAACCAACGGTGCCCCCGCTGGCGTCGATCATGGCGTGGATGATCATCGCCGGAATCAGCGAACCCGTTGCCAGGACGATCGCCGCCATTACGGCTCCGGCAAGTGTCGCCCGCGTCGCACCCTTCCTTCCCTGGTACGCGTGTCCGATTCCGAAGATCGCGACGACGAGCGCCATCGCCCACACATCGCCAACCCACGTCGCAAAGAACCAGGCGAGATACCCGCGATAGAGAAGCTCTTCGCAAATTCCGGCGGTTACCGAGAGGAAGAGAAACCACCGATACTCATCTCCGGTGTGCGGCAGCAGGAACTCGACGTTGGCGAGTTTTGGACGGACCGCCACTCGCTTGTCGGGTGAGAGTCGGATAACCGAACGAAGCTGCACCGCTACCAGGCCGATGGCGAGCGCGACGAAAAGGATGCCAAGTGTCAAACGCCAGCCGCCGGGAAGGGTGAGGCGCCACTGAGCGGCCGAGCGGTGATACCACGACCAGACGGCCAGCGCGACGGCTGCGAAAGTCCATTGACCGATGATCCCGCGGCGATATGCCCGAGCCCGCGCGCCTTCCACCCCTGCCGCGGTCTCAGCGCGAAATCGCGGCCAGAAAAAGTAGTACTCAAAAAGGGAGGCAATTACCACCAGCACTATCACGAATACTACATCGACGACGCCAGGCACAATCAGCCCCATGTGTACGTTTATTCAATATATATTGAATAAACGTCAAGCTGGCAAGAATCTATTTGCACGCTTAGACTCTGACCCATGGCCCGAACGACATCGAAGACCCGGCCCACCGCCGGCGCTCCCATGCTGGCGCCCGATATTGCCGACCTGCGGGCGCTCGCTCACCCGCTCAGGCTGAGGATGATGGAGCTGTTTGCGGAGTCGCCCAAGACCACCAAGCAGGTAGCGGGTATACTCGGCCAGCCGCCCACTCGCCTCTATCACCACGTCGCTGCGCTGGAGCGCGCCGGACTCCTCGTGCTCAGGGAGACCCGCCGCAACCGCGGCGCGATCGAGAAGTGGTATGGTGGCATCTCTCAGCAGCTGCAGATGGCAACCGGAAAGAAAGCCAGCAGCGCCACGGCCCGGCGCGCGCGCAAGGCCGTTGCCGCGACAGTTCTGGAGCAGGCCAAGCAGGAGGTTATCGCGGTGCGGCCTGGCTCAAGGGATCCGGCTTTACTCGCACGACTGGTGATCGCCGCGCGGCCGTCGCAAATCGCGGCCATACGAAAGCGGATGTTCGAGAGCGTGGCCGAGCTTCGGGCCGAGTATCAGGTAGATGATGGGGATGACGCCGGGAAAGGGTGCGAGCGATGGGCGCTCACGGTGGCGTTTGCGCCGGCGAGCGGAGAAAAGGGCTCGCGCTAGCCGGCGGTAGTCTCAAGCCGGAGAGGAGGGACGTGCCTCACTCCCAGCGAAACACTCTCGATGAGACTGCAACGCAAATAACGAACACTGCCGTGAGCGCCGCGATATCGCCGAAGTGCGCTGCCCATGGATCGCCGATCCAGATTCCCTGCATCAATGAAGCGGAATAACCAAGCGGGAGCACCCGCGCGACGGCGCGCAATCCGGTGGGCAGGGCATCGATCGACACGAACAATCCCGAAAGACCGATCATCGGATAGAAGACGAGCGCGCCGATCGGCTGAGCGAAGCGGGCAGTCGGGATGATGCTGGCGATGATGAATCCGAGCGAAAGGATGCTGAGCGTGCTGATCAGCAGGGCGATCGTGAACTTCACCAGCGGGACCTCGGGACCGATCGCGAAATAGCGTTTGCCCGCCATCACCATCGCGGTCATCGTCACCGCGGTCAGCAGCAGCTTCACGATGACGTGGGCGGAGAGGATCGTCCACGGCCGGAGCGGCGTCGCGCGCAGTCGCTTGAGAATTCCGCCCTCCCGGTAGATTGCGATGATGTTCGCCAGCGACAGAACAGCGCTGACCGTGATCGACATCGACAGCAGCGTCGGTATTCCACCAGGGCCGAGCAGCCGGCCAAAGTTGTCCGTTGGTCGTACGTTGACGCCGGAAGCAGCTCGCCCGGCGACGACGAAAAGCAACACCGGGACAAAGATCGTCCCGATGGCACCGAGTGGCTCGCGGAGAAAGATCTTGATCTCCATCCAGGTGAGCTCAGGCAGACCGCGCAACGGGTTGGTCATAGTTGGGGGAAGATGGGTAGGACTGAGGCGTAGGACCAAGTGCATTGATAATTGAGGATTAACCGAGAAGTCAGGACAATCGAGGATCGATCCTCAGTAGTTCGGCCTCCTCGATTAATCCTCAATTATCAATGCCGTTGGTCAGAGCCCTCGATCCTCTTTTTAATACGCGCCGAGTTTGCCCCGGACTTCATCTCTGAGCCTGCCGGGATCGAATCCGTAGCCATTCCTGAATACGATCGCGGTGTTGCGAATCACGCCGGGATCGGTGGGGAGATTGCCCCGCAATACCACCAGATCGGCCGCCTTGCCGGTCTCGATCGATCCGATGCGTCGCTGTTCGCCGAGGATGCGCGCGCCGTTCAAAGTCATGATTTGCACAACCTGGGGCGCTGTGAATCCGGCTTCGATGAGCATCTCGTAGTTCCGAAGATCGCCGCGGCCGGGCATGAACCCAGTTCCCCACGGATCGCAGCCGGCGCCTAGCAATCCTCCCGCCGCGACGAACATCCGCTCCCACTGCATCATCTTGGTCAGCAGTCTGTCGGGAACGATGAACGCGCTCTTCGCCAGTGTGGCGTGCGTCTCCTCGACTTCACGCCTCAACCCGGGGGCGAGCATCGCCAGATCGGCGGTGTCGAGTCGCGACCGTGTCAGCGAGAATGATTCATAGACGCCGAGCGTCGAAACGACCGATGCACGGGCGGCAATAATGCGGCGGATGCTGACCTGCACCGGCAGGCTTGTCGGATCGACATCAGCCTGCGCCTTCTGGTTGGTGGGCGGGCAGACATCCGGCTGCTTGCCCGGCACGTACTCACTGTTGGTGATGAAACCATGCTGGAGCACATCGATGCCGAGTCGCGCCCCTTCTGTGAAAGTCACGGCGCAGAGGTGCGCGCTGACCTTGAGTCCGCGCGCGTGCGCCGCACTCACTACTGCGCGCACCACCGCCGACGGTCCGCTCAGGATCTTGAACCAGTCGGCGCCTTCGTCGGCCCAGTAGTTCACAACTCGTCTGGCGTCCGCCGCCGATTCGATGATTCGGAATGCACCGGGCTGACTTCTCGGACCGGTGAGATACGGTCCGCCAATGTGCATCCGCGGCCCCGGCAGCGCGCCGCTGTCGATGGCGCGCTTCATGTTCAGCTCGTTGTATGGCAGCATGCTGCCGGCGGTCATCGCGGTGGTGACGCCGGCGGCGAGATAAAGCATGGCGCTGTGCAGCATCGGCGCGGGATGACTGATGCCGCCGAGGTAGGTGTGCTCGTGCAGTCCGACGATGCCGGGGATGACGGTGTGTCCCGACAGCTGGAGGGTTGTCGCCCCTGACGGAATGACGACTGCGGCGCTGGGGCCGACTTTCTCTATCCGTCCATCACGGAGGAGAATTGTCTGATCGGTGTGCGCCGTCGCGCCGGTCCCGTCGATTACGGTGACATGGGCGAGCGCTACTACAGGAGCATCCACGGCGAGAAAGCCGCGGGTCCAGGCGGTCAGCGTGGGTCGCTGTGCCGCAGCTGGTGCGGACAGCACGATGCAAGCGACGACCGGGATCAGACAACGCGGTGTTCTCACCTGGTCAGATCGCTTGGTCCGTCACGCTTGTGGCGGCTTTCCATCAATGAGCGTCGGTCCCGGTTGAATCTGATCGACGCGCCAGAGCATCCAACCCTTCGGAGTCCTGATCCACGACTCGCGTTGAACGACTGAAGTTCGCACCTGATGGAGCGAGCCGTCCGGGAAGCGCTGTTGCCGCGCCGTGCTCTGACTGACAATTGCTTGCGCGGTGTCGCCGGCCAGTGTAAGCGCGGTGATCGTCTCGGTGAGGTCGTCGAATTTGACAATGCCACCGATGAACTGCCTGGTGCGCTCGTACATCTGCTGGCGATTCGATACCGCACCCTCCGGCGTAATCGTATGAAACGCCGGGTGTCTGAGTCGCATCACGCGATCGACGTCGCGAGCGCGGAAACCTGCCTCGTTCTCGGCGTAGCGGGCAGCCAGCTCCCGCTTCACCAGCGCGGCGGAATCTGCGGAAGCGGCGACAGCTGCTGGTGCGGCGACAGCTGCTGGTGAACTCACCGCGGGTACCGCAGCCGCCACGGTAGTAACTGCGGGTGCAGCGACCGCTGGTGGAGTTTCCGCGGGCGCCCTCATGCTGGCCAATCCAGCGCGCGCCACCAGCTGCTGGTAGTTGATGAGCCGGATCTTGCCCGACCGCCTCATCTCGGCCAGCTCCGGCGACAGCATTGTCTCCAGCTCCGCCTTGCGATGATCCACGACGCCGGCACCCGGCGCGTTCTGCTCGGGCGCGTTCATATCGAAGATGACTTCCATTTCCGGCGTCCGCTCGGCGACGTGCACCTCGATCAGCGTTACGGAATCACGTCGGGCGTTAGTCAGGAGTTCGAGCAACGCGGACTTCTTGGAGGCGACTGCCACGCCCCAGAGGCTTTTGTACGACTCGCTGAAATAACTCGAGATCCCAAGCCCGTACTTCCTGGCGATCCTCTCCTCGATCTGGCGCAGCTGCGGGGTCGCCTCAATGGTGCCCATGTGAGCGTCGACGTAGGTGATCTTGAGTCCCGATCGCAGCGCACGCTCCACCTGTGCGCTCAGCTCGCGCTCGACCTCGCCAAGGTCGTACTTGCTGGCGCGGAACGCTTCACCGGAAGAAAGGAAGTATCCGTCGCTGTCGACGAGTGACGGGACACCGCCTTTGCCGAGGACCGGCCCCCAGCGGTAGTTGCGCCACTCGGAGTTGAGCGCCAGGTGCACGCCAACGGTGACCTGCGGATACTTCTTGAGAATTTCGACTGCTTCCTGATACCAGGGGCAGGCGAAGAGGAGGGAAACGGAGAAGGGCATCCCGGTCGCGGCAACTTTTTCCACGGCGAGGTTGACCGAATGGTTCATCCCGATGTCGTCGAGTCGAAGGAGGACTTCGGGAGCAGCTGTCTGCCCGGGGAGTGACGCTGCGCTGAGAAGGAAGGCGGTGAGGAGGG